>JAEEGK010028787.1_pt1 | contig 11123 bp, 8 predicted proteins | sample 8958771 | NCBI WGS metagenome assembly JAEEGK01 (sample SAMN16246547, study PRJNA631951) | gut metagenome | biome: gut microbiome; feature: rumen; material: SC-attached | host: Bos | place: Iran: Karaj | collected 2018-10 | reverse complement strand
TCCTGATCCACGAGCATGTCAATCTGCTGGGCGTTCACGCCGAGTTTCTGGAAGATGAAGGTTGTGACGTCCTTCGCCTTCTCCAATATACCTTTCAGTATGTGTACAGGTTCGATGACCTGCTGACCGTTCAGCTGTGCACTATTGACTGCCTGCTGTACGGCCTCTTGAGCTTTGATGGTAAACTTGTCTAATGTCATAGTTTTGTCCTCCTATTTATTCTTTTTATTTATTCTTTCATGTTTAGGGCGAAGCCCGCATAAACGGAGGCTCAAATAATGTGCCGACAAAGAAGAAGCCGACAAAACGTCAGATTGTTCTGCCGAATTGTCGGTTTCGCTTCCCTCCTTATTCCTTACTTCTTACCTCTTACTTCTTCCATCTTCCATCTTACCTCTTCTTGTAGTCGTTTATCATCTTGATGGTGAAGATAATCACGCTACAGGTGAAGGTAATTAAGTTGGTGAGCAGCAGATAGTAATTCTCAATCAGAAGACCCTGAACCACGAAGGCAAAACAACCGATGGCCATCATGATGAAGCCTGGCAATGATATGCCGTCCGTGTTCCGAGTACGAATAGTCTGAATAGCTTGTGGCAAATAGCCCAAAATCAGACCGAAGCTGGCTATCCAACCGCAAAGGTGAATAAGAAACTCTTTATCCATAGTATTTCAATTTATAGTTATATGCGGCAAAGATAGTATAAACCGAGCAAAATTCCAAATATAATGTGAGAAATTTGCAGTTGCATGATAAAATAATTCCTAATTCCTAATTCCTAATTCCTAATTTATTTGTATCTTTGCAGCAATTAGTTAACAAATCAATACTATATCATGATGAAAAAGGTATATAAGGCACATATTCTCTTTACGAAGGAGAAGGATCATTTCGAGGTCTTTGAGAATGGTTACATGGCTGTGGAGAACGGCATCGTAGTGGGCGTTGCAAACAATCTGGCAGACCTCAACGCTCAATGTCCGGCGTTCAATGCTCAGGATGCTGAGATCGTTGACTTTGGTGACAAGCTGCTCATTCCTGCTATGAACGACATGCATGTGCATGCACCGCAGGTTCATAACCAGGGAGTGGCCATGGATCTGGAACTGTTGCCTTGGCTACAGAACTATACCTTCCCTGAGGAGTCGAAATATGCTGACGTGGATTATGCTGACCGTATGTATCGCCGTTTCCTGCATACCCAGTGGCTATTCGGTACGATGCGCAGCGTCGTCTTCGGTACAGTCCATACGGAGAGTACCCGTGTGCTGATGAAACTGTATCAGGAGGCAGGCATAGGTGCACTGGTCGGCAAGGTGGCCATGAACCGTAACTGTCCTGACACCCTTTGTGAGGATGTGGAGGCTGCCGTCGAGGGCAATGAGAAGCTTATTGCCGAGTTCAACCAGCCTGATGCGCTGGTTCGTCCTATCATCACCCCGCGTTTTGTGCCGTCGTGTACGCCAGAGCTGTTGAAAGCCTGCGGCGAACTGGCTAAGAAATACCAGTTGCCGGTTCAGTCGCACCTGTCGGAGAATACGTCTGAGATAGCCTGGGTTGCTGAGTTGGAGCCTGAGAGTGAGAACTATGGCGACGCCTACAACCGTTACGGACTCTTTGGACAGACGCCGACGATCATGGCCCACTGCGTATGGACGCACGGCAGTGAACTGGAGTTGATGAAGCGTAACGGCGTGATGGTTGCCCATTGTCCTACCTCAAACTTCAATATCGCATCAGGCATGGCTCCCATCCGTACCTTCTTGGACGAGGGCTTGCCCATCGGTCTGGGTAGTGACATCAGTGGCGGCCACGACCTCAACATGTTCCGCATGCTGGTCTATGCCATTCAGGTCAGCAAGATGCAATACCAGCAGAACCATGACAAGGCGTTCTTGACCCTGCCTGAAATCTTCTGGATTGCCACCAAGTCTGCAGGTAGTTTCTTTGGTAAGGTGGGTAGCTTCGAGCCAGGCTACGAGTTCGACGCACTGGTCATTGATGATGCTGTGCTCTATCCTTCTGAGTACTCGCTGCTGCATCGCCTGGAGCGCTTCATCTATGTGGGCGACGACCGTCAGATCGTGCATCGCTTCTGTCGTGGTAAGGAGGTTGCAGAACCGAAATTAATGCTTAATGCATAATTGATAATGGATAATTACGAATTCCGTGTCACGTCTGCATTTCTCATTTTTCATTTACATTTCTCATTTCTCACTTCTCATTTCTCATTTGGAATTTATGAAGAATCTTGATACTCGTCGGACAATCCGAAAATATGCACAAAAGCCCGTCAGCGACACTCTGTTAAACCGTCTCATGGCTGAGGCTGGTCGTACACAAACCATGGGTAACCTCCAGCTGTACAGCGTGGTGGTGACGCGCTCAGACGAGATGAAGCAACGTTTGGCACCTGCTCATTTCAATCAGCCAATGGTGACACAGGCGCCAGTGGTGCTGACCATCTGTGCCGATTTCCATCGTACCACCCGTTGGTGTGAGGAACGGCAGGCCACACCAGGCTACGACAACTTCCTATCGTTCCAGAATGCTGCCATCGATGCCCTGCTCTATACGCAGACACTTTGCAACCTGATGGATGAAGAGGGACTGGGCTATTGTTATTTAGGTACCACCGTTTATCAGCCCATGCAGATTATTGAGGTCTTGCAGTTGCCAAAGCTTGTCATGCCTGTGGCCACACTGACGGTAGGATGGCCTGCTGAGGAACCGCCATTGAGCGATCGTCTGCCTTTGGAGAGTTTCGTACATAGTGAGACCTACCACGAGCCTACTGCTGCGGATATCGACGCTTTCTATGGTTATAAGGAACAGTTGCCGGAGAACCAGCATTTTGTGGAGATTAACCACAAACAGACTTTGGCGCAGATTTTTACCGATATCCGCTATACAAAGGCTGACAACGAGGCCATGTCGGAGGGCTTAAAAGAAGCCCTGAAGGCTCAGGGCTTCTTTAAATGAGTAAATGAGTAATTAAATATTTTATTTCTCAATCAGGATTCTGGCGTCCACAGCTACCACGTTGTTTTCGTCTGCCAAGAGAGGATTAATGTCTATCTCCTTGATTTCCGTGGCAAAGCGGAGTAGGGTGGACAGTCGGACAATGATTTCTGCATACTTCTGTTCGTTGATGCCCTGTTGTCCGCGCGTACCTTTTATTATTTTATAGCCACGCAGCGAGTGAATCATCGAGTAGGCTTCGCCATAGGTCAGTGGAGCCAGACCTGACGACACGTCTTTCAGCACCTCGACGAAGATGCCGCCCAAGCCGCAGAGTACCACGTGTCCGAAACGCTCTTCGTACTTGGCACCGATAAACAACTCGGTACCCTTTAGCATTTTCTGTACCATCACGCCAGTGGCATCCTGAATACCCATCATGCGGTCGAACTCCAGAGCCAAGTGTTTCTCTGTGCGGATGTTCAGGGCTACACCACCTACGTCACTCTTGTGCACGGGACCCACCACCTTGGCTACGACGGGATAGCCCACCTCGTTGGCAAAGGCCATCAGTGCCTCCTTTGATGTGCTGACCATCTCGGGTACGAGGGGAATGCCTGCACACGAGAGAATGTCACGTACGGTCTGCGGTGGCACGTAGCCATCCTTCTCGATGCTAAAGATGATTTTGTTCAGTCTGGGTATATCGATGCCGTAAAGCTGTACCTCCTGTGGTGCGGGCTTGGGTGTGCGCATTATCTGCGAGAGCGCGGTGGCCAGCGTCACCTCGTCGCTGAAGTTGACGTGCCCTTTTTGCAGGAATTCAGCCACCTCGGGACCTGCCGTATGCAGACTGGGCAGGATGGGGAAAATAGGCTTTTTGCACTCCAGCATCTTCTGGTGCAACACTTCGTAGGCCTCGTACAACTGTGTCAGTCCTGGTGTGCCATAGATGACGGCGATGGCATCGATGTCGTCGAACTTGTTTTCGCAGTAGTCGATGGCAATGCCTAACTGTTCGGGAGTTCCTGTAGCAAGGATGTCGATGGGGTTAGCCACTGCCGACCCAGGGAACAGCTTGCTTTTCAGCTCGTCAGCCTCTGCCCCTTCTATCTTAGGAACATTCAGCCCACCTTTTGACAGGGCGTCCGTCAGCATCACGCCTGGTCCGCCGGCATGTGTGACGATGGCAAAGTTCTTGCCCTTCAACTCAGGCAGGGTAAAGATGCAGCCTACCGTGGTCAGCTCTTCGCGTGAAAAACAACGGACGATGCCTGCCTTGCGGAACAATGCTTCTACTGCGGAGTCGCTGGAGGCGATAGCACCTGTATGACTCGATGCCGCACGGCTGCCACTCTCCGATGCGCCGGCCTTGATGGCGGCTATGCGACAACCCTTGCGAATCAGACTGCTGGCATGGTACAGCAGTTTGTCAGGATTCGAGATGTTCTCGATATACAGTAGCTTTACCTTCGAGTCGGTATCTGGATTGAAGTTCTCGTCCATATATTGCAGCACGTCCTCAATGCCAATCTGTTTGCCGTTGCCTATCGACCACACACTATTGAACTGCAAGCCCTTGATGACGGCACTCTCCAGGATGAAGACTGCCGTAGCACCTGAGCCGCTGATGAAATCGACACCCTGCGGATTCAGTTTGGGGATAGGTTTTGTGAATACTGAGTGGTGGTTGCGGTTCAGCAGACCAATACAGTTCGGACCAATCAGTGCCGCACCGTATTGCCTGCAGACGTCGAGGATGCGCTGTTCCAGTTCGGCACCAGCCTTCGTCTCCTCGCTGAAACCTGCCGAGATGATGATGAAGGCACGTGTCTGTTTCTCTTTGGCCAGCAGTTCCACGTACTCCGGACAGTATTTCGCAGCTACCACAAGGATGGCCAGTTCCGTCGGGGGCAACTCGCGTGCGTCGTGGAACACCTTGATACCCTGCACCTCGTCCTCCTTCGGATTCACGATACGTAGCATACCCTTGTAGCCACCACTCAGCAGGTTGCGCACGACGGCACCACCTGGCTTATGCACATTGTTCGAACCGCCAATGATGGCGATACTCTTAGGATTTAATAGTTGTTGGTTAATCATATTATAAATTACGAATTATGAATTATGCATTAAGCATTATTTCCGGTGTACAATTCCTAATATAAATAGGTATTTCTTCCGCTGTGGCATCACGCTCTGTTATCGTCAGGCGTACGATGGCACCACGACGGTTGATGTCGCGCTGCGGGTCGAAGATGAAGTTGCCCAAGCCGTAATAGATGGGCTTGTCACGATACCACTCCATAGGTTGTCGCGTGTGCGTATGGTGGCATACCAGACAGTCGGCTCCCGCATTCACCAGCTGATGGGCATCGTAGTGCTGCCGGGCCACAACCTCCACGTGGTTTTCCCAACCCCAATGCAGACTGACAATGATGTAGCACTGTGGGTCGTCCTTGCGCAGTTGGGCTATCTGCTGACATAGTGCATCGATGCTCTGCTGACTGACGCACGGCTTGTCGGGCAGGTGGGCATAGTTCTCCAAAGCCAGTTGTAGCGATGCCACGAGCCATACCCGTCGTGGCGTCTTGCTCAGCAGGACGGGTCGTATGGCTTCCTGCATGTTCTGCCCTGCTCCAAAGGGGATGATGCCTGCCTTCAAGATATTTTGATATGTATCCAGCAAGCCCTCACGCCCTTGGTCTATCGAGTGGTTGTTAGCCAGATTCAGGTGCGTCACCCCATGCCGTTTCAGGTCTGTGAGCCATTCTGGTTCTGCCCTGAAGATGTACTGCTTGAACACAGGAGCCTTGATCTTTGTGGCAGGACACTCCAAGTTGCCCACCACCACGTCGGACGACTGTAGCACGGAGTCGATGCCGGTCGAGAAGAGTTGGTCGATGCCCTGGCGGTCAATAACCTGTCGCACCCCACGATCCAGTAGGATGTCGCCTGTCAGGACGATGTCCAGTGTATCGGCACCGTGTGCCGAAATACAGAACAGGCTAACAGCCAGTGCTATAGAAAAACCTCTCATTCGCCTTGGGTGCCTCGGCAGGCTTCAGTGGTACGATGATGTCCTGCATCCATGTGGGACGTCCCTCGTCAGGATACGTCTCCAGATTCTTCTGCCACTCTTCGTCTGTCAGTCGCAGGATGTCCAAACCACGTCTCGTCTCACGATACGACAGGACGGCACCACGCATCAGCCACAGGTAGCCGTCAACCTCCACGATGCAGTATATCTCGTCTGCCAACCCCACCGCCACGTACATCACGCACTTCTCAGGGTTGTTGAGTGAATTGGCGGTATAGACGTCAGCGATGAGTGCCACCTTGCGGTCAGTCCCCTCAACATCGTTCCAGCCCATCAGGTACTGCTCTTCGTCGCGTACCAGATCGAGAGAGATATTCTCGAACGTGGCACCGATATGCTTCAGGGCGTCGTACTCAGCCTCATCCAATTTCTTGCCAGCCAGCTCTTTCTGGCTGACCTGTAACAGGAACTCTGCCTCTTCGCGCAGACGCTCGGTGGCGCGCTTGCCCTTTTCAGTAGTCAGATGGTAACGCTCCAACACGTCGGCAGTGGCGTTGAGCAGACTGATGGCCTTGCGCCAGAATTGGACGTTAGGCTCCACATAACCTGTCATTACGGGCTCGGGGGGACCAGCACCGCCACACTCTGCACCAAACGGTTGCTTGGCATATAGGATGGCGTCGTGTTTCAGTTCGGCCCACGAGGCCAGGGCGGCGTTCAGGTCCTTCTTCTGCCATTCGGGGGTCAGCATGAAGTAGGGGTAGCCGTTGTCCGTATTATTCAGCGTCTTCAGCGCGTCCATCCAGCGCGTGCTGATGGTCTGCTGCCAGTCAATCTCCTTCATGCGCTGTTTCATACGATTCAGGGCAGGTACAAACCCGTCCCACTGTTTGTGCTCACCGATTTCCTCGATGAGAATCCGTTCTGCCGATGCTACCCCCATCGACGCAAAGACATCCAGACCCTTGGGCAGTGCACGCTTCGTCGGGTGACTGTCGTAGTCCACCATCTCCTGCAATACCTCGCCATCGGGCATGTAGCGCTGGGGTAGCAGGTTAATCTTGTAAGGACTGCTGAACTGGAATTTGGGTTTTATACGTGTCTGCTGTTGGGCCAGCGTTTCTATCTCGCTACGCAACTGTGCCATGGCCTTCTTGTTTTTCAGCAGCTCTTTGCCCTTGCGACCCTTCATGAGGTCGTACACCTGCATAATAGTGATGTTGTCGGGGGAACCGAACAACCATGTCATGGGTTCGAACAGCTGCTGGTAGAGCTGGCGCATCTGGGCGTCGCTGCCTACCATATCGGCCAGTATGACGGCGTTCTCCAACTGTGAAGGCACATCCGTGCCGAAGGGTACCGTCTGCAACCACATCATAGCGTGGAAGTACTGCTTCAGCGTGTCGTTGCGGGTGTAGTGGCCACGCGGACGGAACAGCGGGTACTGGAAAGGAATATCCGTGTAACCCAGGAATTCCGACATAGCAGCTTCGTATGTCGTAGAATTCCGCACCTCTTCAGCCACCGTACCGTCAGCACCCTTCTGACCAGTTATCAGGGCATGGCCCACGTCGAAGTAGGTTTTGAGCCATTGGCCGTTAGCTTTTGGCAGTTGGCCATTAGCTGTCAACTGCTGGCCACGCTCACAAAGTTTCTGCACCACGTCGTGCAACTTCTGCTGTTCCACGTCGCGCAGCAGACAGTCGAAGTAGAGATGGTACAACTGCAGATAGAGGTCGGTAGTCACGAAATTGGGGAAGCTCGTGTAGTCGTTGCTCTCGTACACATGGAACAACTGGTCGTGCTTGGCTGGTACGATGGCAAAGCCGTTGCGTCCCAGTTTGTCCTTCAGCGGTGCAGGATACTCCTTCAGCTGCATGGCATTCACCACGTTGTCCATGTTGATGCGGTAACCGCTCTGGCTGGGTATGAAGTTCTGCTTTTTCAACTCTTTTTCGCGTGCTAACAGCATATTGATGAAAGCCTGCTCAGTCTTCGTGGTCTTTATGGGCACCTTGGCATCGGCCTTGTAGTAGGTGTCGCGATAATCCTCGTTCTCTTTGTATTCCATCAAGTCCTCCACCTTTGACCAACGCTTTTCCATCAGCGAGTCGTACCACGACGTACACTGGAACACGCCACGCAGGAAGGCATCGCGGAACGGGTAGCCCTCGCGTGCAAAGAAACTGTTACGAAGCACGCGCAGTTCCGTCAGGTTCAGGCGCGAAATGTCCTGATTCAGGTCTACACGCTTGTTCAGTTGCTCCACGTCGATGTTGCCCTTGCCGGGAATCATCACGCGTTGCACTTTTTGTGCTTGACAGCCAATGGCAAATAGCCAAAAGCCAATAACCAATAACCAAGAACCGTTAACCAATAACCAAGAACCTAAAATCGTTTTCTTCATCATATCTCAATTATTACTTTTTCACTTTCTTACTCCTCAAAAACCTCTCGGGCTTTTGACTCACTCACGTTTCTAATAAGGTATCGCTCGAAGGCTACGCCAAAACCGCTCCAGCGGTATTCCACCACCGTATATTCGCCCTTGGCGTTGGTCTCTAAGCTACGCACGCATCCGTTACGGAAGTGGAAGTCCTGTAGTGTACCGCCCAGTTTCGAACCTAACCACATCGGGCGTACCAGTCCTTCGTAGTTCTTGAAGATGAACAGGCGTCGTCCCATTTCGGGGTAGAAGCGTGTGGGCTTGATGACACCCACCAGTGCCTCTATGGTACCATTGCCGTCCACGTCGCCCGTCTCCATCCGATAGACAGGGTAGGGCAGTCGCCACTGGTCGCGTGTCGATTGCAACGCCACATCCTGACCATTGGTCAGGGAATCGGTGGTCAGCGTCAGCACATACAGCGAGTCCGTCTTCCGTTCTATCGAAAAAGTCTGTGCCTGACAGCCAATAGCCGTTAACCAATAACCAATAGCCAATAACCAATAACCGTTAACCGTTAACCTATAACGTTTGCCATTATCCATCATGCATCACTCATCTCATGCCAATACAATCGATTTGACGGGAGCGGGCACCAATGTCGATTCTGGGAAGTAGTAGCCCAGACGCAGCACGAAGGCTATCTTCTGGCCCTTCTCCATCTGGGCGCCCGTAGGCTCTTCGTCCAGCGTGTCGTCAAAGATGCCACCTACAGCCCCTCTGACACAGTCGGGATAGCTCAGCGTCTCGTCGCCTACACAGACCAGACAGGCATTGATAAACGGTATCTGTGTCATCAGGAATCGCTCAATGTCGTCAGCCAACAGTTTGACGTCGTCGTTAGCGTTTGTCAACTCAGGCTTCTCGCCGTTCGTTGCCAGCCATTTTACCAGTGGTTGTAAGGCTTCGCGCTCGCGACGCATGTTGTAGATACGGTCATTCAGTGAGATAAAGGAACGGATGGCTTCGTTGTACACCATCATCTGTTCGGCAGTCAGGTGCTTGCTATGTGCCTGTTCCTCCTTCTCCTGTGCCTGTCGCTCCTTCCGCTTTTCGCGAATCTTCAGAAATGCTGTTGCACCAGCGGCAACAGCCGTTACACCTAAGGTGGCCAAAGCGGCCCATGTGGATTTGTTGTTCTTCAGTTCCATTGTAATAGTTATTTAAGTTTTCTGCAAAGATACGATTAAGTGAGCAAATAAACAAATTTTATCCTATTTTTTTCGATGGTGGGTATTTTTACTGCCTCGCTTCATGAGACGTAAATATGACACTCTAACAAACGTTTACGTAGCTTTTTCGTTGAACGCCGCTTGCCTTCTCCCCGTTTTATCGTAATTTTGCACCGCAGAACTACGAAAAAGCTAATCTACTAAATCGAAAATGAGAAAGATTATTTTACTCGGATTGTTTTCATGTCTGACGTTGCTGGCCCATGCTGGCAGCGTTGAGGTTATTGAAGCCCGTGGCTGGATGGAGTCAGCCTATGTCAAGTTTATGCTGGTTGACGGTGCCAAGAATTATAATGTCTATGTAAAAGGCGGACAGTATGCAGACTATACCAAGATTGACGCACAACTGGTACGTAACTATGGTACCTACGGACGTGCTGACGCGGTGGGACTGCAGGCTGGCACGTATGCTATGAAGATTGTGCCCGTCAGTGCCGAGGGTACTGAAATGACTGCACAGGAAAACACCGTCTCCGACCTGGAAGTGCGCAATTATCCTCGTGAGGGCTTTGCCTTTATCAACGGATGTCCCGCTCCAGGTGCCTATAACAGCGACGGTACACTGAAGGCTGGTGCCAAGGTGTTCTACGTGACGAAGAACACAGCCAAGACCATCACCACTACTGTCAAGACGGGTTCCAAGGATTCCAATATCACCACATGCACAGGTATCCAGACCATTATTGATGCCTATCAGAAGGGTTACGACACCACACCCGTTGCTTTCCGTTTCATCGGTCTGATTACCGTTGACGACCTCGACCACATCAGCAGCTCGGCAGAGGGCTTGCAGGTCAAGGGCAAGAAAGCTGACAGCGAACTGAACATGACCTTCGAGGGCATTGGCGATGATGCCACCCTGTACGGTTTTGGTTTCCTGGTACGCAATGCCAAGAGCGTCGAGTTCCGCAACTTTGCCATCATGCGCTGCATGGATGACGCCATCTCGCTCGATACCGACAACTCCAACATCTGGGTTCACCATACTGATCAGTTCTATGGCAAGCACGGTAGTGGCGACCATGCCAAGGGCGACGGTGCCACCGACGTGAAAAGCGACTCGAAGTACGTCACCGTCAGCTACAACCGCTTCTGGGATACGGGCAAGTCCAACATGTTCGGTATGAAGTCGGAGAGCGGTCCTAACTACATATCCTACGACCACAACTGGTTCGACCACTCTGACTCGCGCCATCCGCGTGTGCGCACCATGAGTGTCCACGTCTGGAACAACTACTTCGACAACTGTGGCAAGTACGGCGTGGGAGCTACCTCGGGAGCCAGCGTGTTTGTTGAGAACAACTACTTCCTGAAGACCAAGAAACCCATCCTGGCGTCACAGCAGGGCACCGACGCTCAGGGTAGCGGCACCTTCTCCGGCGAGGACGGCGGCATGATCAAGTCGTATGGCAACTACTTCGACAAGACCATTTCCAACTTCAA
>JAEEGK010028785.1_pt1 | contig 11124 bp, 6 predicted proteins | sample 8958771 | NCBI WGS metagenome assembly JAEEGK01 (sample SAMN16246547, study PRJNA631951) | gut metagenome | biome: gut microbiome; feature: rumen; material: SC-attached | host: Bos | place: Iran: Karaj | collected 2018-10 | reverse complement strand
GCTGCTGACCTTCATTAAGGACAAACTGGAGGGGGCGGTCAGCGCCGTGAAGCTCTCCGGCAGCCTGAAGAGCGCCCCGGTCTGCCTGGGCACCCAGGGGGAGATCACCCTGGAGATGGAGAAGTACTTTGCCTCCATCCCCGGCAGCGGCGATAAGATCAAGGCCGAGCGGGTGCTGGAGCTGAACCCCTCCCACCCTGCCTTCGAGAGTCTGGTGCGGGCCTATGCCGGGGACCCGGAGAAGGCAGGAAAGTACGCGAAGCTCCTGTACTATGAAGCTCTGCTTTACGCCGGCGTGGCCATCCCCGACCCGGCGGACTTCGCAGCCCTGGTGACGGAGCTGATGGTGTGAGCCGGGAAGAAGGAAGCATAGCGGCGGCATTGGACTGAATTTGCCGGTGGCGCCGGGAGTATCCAGAGGAAAAGCCATTGAGAGCTGTCCGCAGAGGCGGTTCTCAATGGCTTTCTTCGTCCTGACGGGGGAGCGTGAAGCGCTGCGGCCGCTGCCTCCCCCGGAAACGGTTCTTCAGCAGTGCGGCGACCTGACCGTGCCCTTTCTGGCTTGTACCGGGCCGGAGAGGTACGGAACCGTATGATCCGCAGCGAAACCCCCGGCTCCCGATGCGTCTTCACAGATATCCGGCAGAATTCGGGGCAGAAGAATGCCGATATGTTGTGCTTCACCGGAGAAGGGACAATAGGCAGGGTATAGGCTTTCCGAAGGGCAGGAGCACTTTTTCCTGTTTCCGCCGGATGAGGGCAGCTTTTTGTTGACGAATTCCTTTGATAGTGATACACTAACATGGATTCATTATGGGTTACTGTCTCTAAATGTACGTTTTTTATATATCGGTTACGAAAAGAGCAACGGAAATCGTGCCGCCGTCGGGGTTATCCCGGTCCTCCCGGCGCATAGAATTACAGGTACGGGCGGGAAGAGAGTTTTGTCCGCTTGGGCCTGTTTCAGGAGAGTCGCTGTGAAAAAGCCAATCAGTAAAAAACTGCGATCGAAGCGGGGAGCTTCCATTACCTTTGCCCTTCTGCTGTTCCTGGTCTGCGCAGTCATCGGTTCGGTGGTCCTGGCGGCGGGGACGGCGGCTTCGGGCCGCCTCAGCAAGCTGACGGAAATGGACAGCCGGTACTACAGCGTCAACTCGGCCGCGGAGCTTCTGGCGGAAACGCTGGATGGGCAGGAGGTGACCATCGTTCGGGAAAAGGAAACGGTGACCACCGCGGTGATGGAAATCAATTATCGCGACGAGGAGGATCCCGGCAGCACCGAGCCCGGCGGCGGGGATTCCGGCAGCGGCGTAGGGGATTCCGGCAGCGGCAGCGGGGATTCCGGCAGCGGCAGCGGGGATTCCGGCAGCGGCGGAGGGGATTCCGGCGGCGGCAGTGAAGATTCCGGAACCACCTACACTACCCAGGTCGACGGCGTTTCCCTTGCCAACCTGTCGGGCAGCGACACCGTCGATGTCGACGGCATGAGCCTTCTGCAGCGGGAAGCGGTGAAGCTGATGTTCGGCGACGCCCCCTGCAACGAGGAAACCGCTTTCGATCAGGCGGCCTTCAGCGGCCTCGATGCGGCCTATAAGCAGCCTGTCACCATGGCGATCAGCGGGATAGAGGGCCTCGGCATCAGCGGCACGGTCACTCTGCAGAAGGACGGAACCCTGGTGTTCGAGCTGAAGGACAGCAGCCTGACAGCGGGAGATTACTACGGGCTGACGGTCACCTTCCTGGCCAGCCGGACGGAGGAACCCGCCAGCAATGCGATAACGAGCAGTACTTCGGAAGCGTGGTCAGAAGACAGGATGATCTGCACCAGCACAACCGTAACGACAGAAACGGTTACCAAGACGTCGACGATCACATGGAGATTCAGCGGTATAAAGGAGTTGTCAGCAAGTGAATCCACAGGTGGGGAAGCGGGCAGCGGCACGGGCGGCTGAGCGGCTGCGCAGCCGGGCAGGGGAGAGCATCGCAGAGGTGCTGGTGGCACTTCTGATCGCCTCCCTGGCTCTGCTCATGCTGGCCGGAATGATCAATACCTCCGCCAGGCTGATTGCTCGGAGCAGGATAAGCGTGGACAATATCGTGAAGGAAGAAAATGCGCTGACGGCCCGGGAGAGCGGAACGGAGGGAACGGTGACCTGGACGCTGGATGGCAGCAGCGTTGCCCTGACAAAGGACGATGACGGAGAGATCCTTTATCGGGTGAGCGACAGCGATCTGGTCCCCGGCAAGAAGATCGTGACCTATTGGGCTGTGACGGAGGAGGGCCCATGATGCGACGGATAAAAGCGCGCCTGAAGGGCACCGCCGGCTTTACCCTGGGGGAGATCCTGGTGGTGGTCCTCATCCTGCTGATGGTGTCGGCGGTGATGGCGGCGGGCATTCCCTCGGCGGCCAACGCCTATCGGAAGGTAGTGGATGCCGCCAATGCCCAGACGCTGCTTTCCACCACCATGACGGCCCTGCGGGACGAACTGACTTCCGCCAGGGAGGTCAGTGTGAGCAATGATCAGAAAAGTGTGGAGTACCTCAGCGGCAGCGGCGTCCGTTCCCGCATCTCTACGGGCTATGTTGACAATGCTGCTTATCGGGGAATCGGGCTGGAGTATCTGCCCTATTCGGGCAGTGCCGATTCGGCGTCCGGGCGGCTTCTGGTCTCCGCCGCCGCCTCCAACCGTAACCTTACCGTTTCATTTGACAGCGTAAGCTTCGATGAGGACGACGACAGTCTGCTGATCTTTTCGGATATCATAGTAACGAAAAATACGGGGGACGGCAGCATGGAGCTGGCCTCTGCGGACAGTCTCCAGATCCGGGTCTTCAGTCAGGCGGCCCCGTGAATCTCAAAACTGCTTTGGATGGGAATCGATGATGAAAAGCCGAAACAATCAAGGTATTACGATGCTGGAAATGATCATCGTGGTGGCCATCGTGGTGATCCTGGCGGCGGTGAGCTTCGTTGGTGTGGTCCATCATCTGCGGGGCATGACCAAGCTGGAGTACGACGGTTATGCCCGGGAGATCTTTATGGCCGCCCAGGACCATCTCTCCATGGCCAAAAGCCAGGGATATCTGGGACGTACGAATTTCGGCACCGATGACAAAAAAGCAGACGGGAAGGATGCAGGTACATATTACTTTGTCGTGCGGAAAACCGGCGATTCCGCGGCTGCGCTCCTGAGCGACGACACCGCCGTTCTGAACCTCATGCTTCCCGAGGCCTCCGTGGACGAAACCATCCGCCTGGGCGGCAGCTATATCGTCCGTTACGACAGGGACAGCGCCCAGGTGCGGGATGTGTTTTACTGGTCGGAGACCGCCGCCCGCTTCAAGCTGACATACAATGACAGCGATTATGCCCTATTTTTCTCCTCCGATCTGAAGAATTACGGCAGCGGCAAAGCCGTCGTGGGGCACTACGGCGGCGTGGAGATCGGCTCCGGCATGACAACGACGGAGCTGAAGGCGCCCTTCCTCCGGATATATAATGCAGAGGTACTGAAGGTCATTGTCACGGACCCGAATTCAGGCAGTTCCTATGTTGAGGCCGGCTGGCTGGAGTTGATGATCATCGGGGAGTCCAGCGGGGCGAAGGAAACGATTACGCTGAAATCTCCGGGTGAATCCGGAAGCGGTGAGTATACGTACGTCCTGGACGATATTACTCAGCCCTTCTCCCATTTCTTTGAAAAGTTCCCTGATTTTACACCCGGCGAGGACATCACCCTGCAGGCGGTGTCCTACTCCAATTCCGGGTCCAATACGGCAAGCAGCAATTCCCAGACCACCAACAGTCTTTTCGCCACCGGGTCCACCGTCCAGGCTTCCGGCGGTACGGCCCAGATCGGCAACATCCGGCATCTGGAAAACCTGAGCAACGACATTTCCTGTGTGGGAACGGTGGGGAATGTGGTTGGGGGCGAAGCGGTCGGCTTTTCCAAGGCCCAGCAGACCTCAGATCTTTCCTGGCAGAGTTTCCGAAATTCCGATGCTTTCTCCGGCGGAAATATCAGAATCTATACCGCAGATAATACTCCATCAGCCGTTACCACTGTAAACGGAGAGGAACAGGGCACCTTCCTGCCGGTGTTCCCTGAATACAGTCTGGATTATGACGGCCGCTCCCATATCATTTCCCACGTTGTGATCAGCACGTCCGGAACCGCCGGGCTCTTCGGCACGATGGCGGCGAACAGCAGCATCTCTGATCTGGAGCTGCTGGACTTCAGCGTTACCTCCTCCAACGGCAATGCCGGCGCCCTCCTCGGGAAGCAGGACGAATACATCACGGTAAACAACGTACTGGCCCGCAGCAGCAGCGGCGGCAGCGGCGTCACCGTTCAGGGGGCAGGCAGCGTCGGCGGCCTCATCGGCAGCATTTCCGGCGGCGAGGTCACCAAATGCGCCGCGGCCCTGGTGGTGAAATCCACGGGGGGCGACGCCGGGGGCCTCATCGGCGCGGCGGACTCCGGTGCTGAAATCACCGCCAGCTATTCCGGCGGCCACACCAAAGCGGATACGGCAGCCTACGACAAGGATAACTATAACGTCACGGCGGCAGGAAGCGCCGGGGGCCTCATCGGCAGCGCCGGAGAGGTGACCGTACAGGCCTGCTACTCCACCTGCTCCGCCTCCGGCGTCACGGCGGGCGGCCTGGCAGGCAGCCTCGACGGCGGCAGCGTGACCGACAGTTATGCCGTCGGCCTGGTCAGCGGCAGCAGCCGGGAGGGCGCCTTCGCGGGCACCGCCTCCGGCACGAGCTTTGCGGACAATGAATACTTTGAGATCATCAACGAATACGAGGTCCGGGACAGCAACAACGTTCATCGGGGTTACGATTACCTCGGTCCCGTGGGCGGCGCGGCCCAGTCAGGCATCACCGCCCTGGACGCCGATGCCGCAGCCTACAATGCCTTTGTGGGCCCGAAAGGCGACTGGGATACCGCCGCAGCCTATGACAGCAGGCTCTTCTACTATTATCAGAACCAGTATACCCTGAAAACCGTGGCAGAGCTGGGTGCCGCTGTCGACGCCGACGACTATGTGGCCACGCACTACGGCGACTGGCCCGCGCCGGAGCTGTGGACCCTCAATGCTCCCGATTGATCGTCCCGGTGAAAAGCATCTCTAAAACACTTGGAGGGTATCCTCTATGATGATAACGCTGAAGAGAATCGTTTCGTTTTTCTGTGTGCTCTGCCTGCTGATATCCGGCTGGGAGGGTCTGTTCCCCCTTGCATCGGGGGAACGGGCTCTGGCGGCCCCTGAGGATGACGCGGCAGAGTCGCACAATCCCAAGGTCTCCATGTCCGCCGGAGAGTACAGCGCAGCGGACGGCACGGTTTCCTATACCGTGGTGGTGGAAGCGGAAGGAGACATGGACTACACGGTGACCACGGAAGAGGGCGGCGTTTCCACTGCCGTCGAAAAGGCCTATCCCGTGGTGCTCGAAGATCGGACGGCAGGCGCGGACCCCGATCTGGAATTCATTTCCGGCTCCTTTACCTATGCGCATCGGGAGGGCTTCGCCCTCGGAGACGGGCCGGAAAGCCGGGTCAATGATGCCGAAGTGACCTCCGGGACCACAGACTTTGCCGGTTTCCCCCTCACCGTCGACCATATGTATGACGGCGACACCCTCACCCTGACCTACCTGGCCCGGGTCGTCGGTGCGGAATTCGATAAAGACTCCGGCACCGCCATTGCGGAGAACGAAGCGGTGATCACGAACTGCATCGGCGACGAACAGAACGCCGCCAACGACACAGCGGACGACCGGGCTTCTGCCAATGTCAGCTTTGCGTATACGCCCCTCACGAAGAGCCTCACCGACCGGGAGGGCAGCTGGGCGACTTGGACCGTCGAGGTCAATCCGGGAAGCCTCAGGCTCAACGGAGGCCAAGCCCTTACCCTGAAGGACAGCTTCACGCAGAATCAGTCCATCGACTACGCCTCCATCCGGGCTACGGGCGGCGTGACCTACGACTACAGAGGCACAACCGGCACGTTCGTGATTCCTGACAACACCGCCGCTCAGATCAGCTATCGCACCCGGATCGTGGCGCAGCCCGGTGAAATCGTGGACTTCGGCAATACGGCAGTGCTTTTCAAGGGCCCGGAAGAAGAACTGCAGACCGTCCGTACGGAGGAACGCCATACCATCTACCCCAGCGCCTCGGATGTGGCGAGTACCACCGGGATCTATATGGTCCGGTTCTACGTCTATGGCGACGGGAATATGCAGACCGGGATCGAAGGGGCGAAGTTTATCCTGCTGGACGAGAACCGCCGACCGATCACCTACAAATCGGGAAGTAACGCCGGCGAGACGGTGTCCTTCCTGACCGACAGCACAGGCTATGCGAACGTAGGGCTGGACGAGGAGCCCGGGGACGTCTCCATTGAGAAGAACACCCGGTACTATCTGGAGATGATCCAGGCCCCGGACAACTATATGATCGACAACAGCCTTTATGGTTTTTTGATCAATGATCACCCCAATTACGCTCTCTATGAGTACTACAACGGCGACACGCTGAAGGTGCGCCTCTATCCCGAGGAGGCGAGCCTCCGTGTCTCCATGCGCTTTTCCGGCAATTACGATCTGACGCAGGAGCAGATGAACGATATCAACGTGATTCTGCAGAAGAAAAACGGAGACGACTGGGAGAGCATAGAAAGCCACAGTTACAGCGAGTTCAGCTACGGTTCCCTGACCTTTGATACGGGCAAAGCGGAGAACGCCTTTGAATATGGCGAAACCTACCGGGTGATCCAGGAGAACCAGCTTCCCTGGGATCTCCCCGACAGCGTATATCACACCAGCGCCTACTACCTCATGATCGGCTCCGGGGAGTATCTGGAGGAGGACGCCCCGGAAGTATTTACGGTAACGGATTTCAATCAGAACCGCAGCTTCAACGTGGTCATCGACAACGAGTACGAGGAGCACATGCTGACCGTCACCAAGATGGATAAGGAGGACGGCACAAAGCTGGCCGGCGCGGTATTCACCGTCAAAAAAGCGAAGGATGATTCCGCGATAAAGACCTATACCTCGGATGCCGACGGCGTTATCAACATCAGCGGCGGTGCGGACTATGAGTCCGAAACCCTTTACTACGTGGTCGAGACCCAGGCTCCGGAGGGGTATCTGCTGCCCGTGACGCCGGAGAAGACCTACTTCTATTTCTGCAATGACCCCTACCTGATCCAGACCATCCTGGAGGACCTCCCGGAGGGAAAAACGGCGGTCAACCTGACAGAGACTTATGACAGCCTGACCCTGGATAACCAGAGGGCGGTGCGCAGCATTCCGGTCATGAAAACATGGCAGGGCAATGCCTGGCCCGCGGGGGTCTACAGCGTTGTGCTGGGCCTGTACCGCTCCGTCAACGGAGCGGAACCCACTGCGGTCCCGGATGAACTGGGCAATCCCCGGACCGTGACCCTGACCGCCCCGGCGCCCTACAACAACAATGCCTTTACCAATCTTCCCGCCCGGGAGGGTGACGACACCATCACCTACTCCATCCGGGAGGAGCATGTCTATGCGGCGGGAAGTGATTCCGAGGATATTCTGAACAGTTACGTTCAGGAGTACGGCGTTTCCGACGCGGGCGTCTATATCGTCCGCAACAGCCCCGCCACCACCCTGACCGTCAGCAAAGAATGGTACGGCCCGGACGACGTTAAGGTCACCGATGAAGCCGTGCTGGCAGAGCAGTCTGAGGTCACCTTTGACATCTACCGTTCGACGGCCGGGATGCCGGAGGAGCTCACCGCCGACGGCATCCTTACGAACGCGGAAATGGAAGCCTTCACCGCCGGTCTGACGAAGGTACGCAGCGGCGTGCGCTTCGGCGCTTCGGAGGGCTGGACCAGGACGGTCTATGACCTGGCGAAGCGGAGCGACCTGGACGAGCTGTATTATTACTACGCCCTGGAGACCGTGCCCTCCTTCGGCACCGAGATCTATGAAGTGAACGAAACCGACGGTACGGTCCTGATCAGGAACCGGACCGCGCCGGACACCGTATCGGTCACGGTGGAAAAGGCTGCGCTGGTGAACGACCCCCGCCCGGAGGCCGTCGATACGGAATTCGGCTTCACGCTTGCCCTGAATGCGGGCACGCATCCCATTCGCAGCTATCCGGTGGCGGAGGGGTATGTCACCGACTGGAACGGCGAAGTGACCTTTGCCCTGAAGCCGGAGGAATCCATTGCCCTGACGCTTCCCGTCGGCGTTACCGCCGCCGTGACCGAGGCGGTGAATCCGGAATACGTGGAAGCCGCCGCCTCCGACGACCTCACAGAGCTGGACAGCGAGGGCGACCGGGTCTTCCGCTTCGATGTGACAGCGGATGCCGACGGCAAATCCATCACCTTTACCAACACCCTCCGGGTCATCTGCAAGGTCGTCGACGATCATGGGATGACGAAGCCCTTCGAATCGCTGAAAAGCGCCCTGGCCTATGTCCGGGAAAACTCCGACAGCTTTACGGGCGAAACCGTGACCATCTATATGCTGGAGGACTATGTCATTCCCGCCACGGACGTCTTTGCCGTTCAGGAAGGCGAGAACATTACCCTGACGACCGCCTCCACCGGAGATGCGGAATTCCCCTTTGAAACGGATCGGACCGAAGACACAGACACCGCAATCATTACCCGGGGCGCTGTCGGCGGCAGCATGCTCACAAACGAGGGCACACTGACGCTGGGTAAGATCACCCTGGACGGCGCGAAGGACAGCTTCACGGCGACAGGCGACGGCGGCCTGGTCAGCAGCTCCGGCATGCTGAAGCTGAGCGGTGATACCACGCTCCGGGATTCCGCCGCCAGCGGCCGGGGCGGCGCCATCTATTCCACCGGAACGATCCAGATGCCCGGCGGCAGCATCACGGGCAGCGTTGCCCCCAGCGGCTCCGCGATCTATCTGGACAACGGCACCCTGAACATGGGCGGCGGCGAGATCGTTTCCAATACCGGCGCGGAGGACGGCGCGGTGGTCGTCAGCGGCACCGAGTGCAGGATCAATCTCAGCGGAAGCCCGGTCATTTTCGATAACAACATAAGCGGCAGCGAGCAGGCCAACATCGGCCTGGGCGTGGACAGCGACTATGTCATCACCGTAGTTGCCCCGGGCCTGGCTCCCGAGGCCAGGATCGGCGTCCGGGCCATGGAGTCTCACCGGGAGATCGGCGAGCAGTTCGCCACCGCGGAATACGGAATGACGGAGAACCTCAACTGCTTCATCAACGACGCCTACGAGTATCGAGGCAAGCTCAAGGACGGCACTGCGACCAACATCGTCTGGGACGGTTTGACGCTGACACTGAAAAAGGAGCTTGACGCTCTGGGCGCGAATCCCAACGATACCTTTACGATCACCCTCACCTCCAGCTCCATCCGGAGAAACAACTATACCATCGACGGCAATCTGGACAACACGATCGTCGCTGCCAGGGGGAGCATGCCCGGCACCATCGTTCTGAAAAACGTCAGGGTGAACGATCAGATCAGCATTTCCCCGCTGCCCCTGGGCAGCTTTACCATCACGGAGGCGGCCTCCAACTATGCGCCGATCTATTCGGGAACCAACACGGAGACAGACACCGCCGTCAGCTTCGAGAACGGCACCTTCCTCCTGGAGGGCAACAGCACCATCACCGTGACGAACATCCGCAGGCTGGCGCAGGTGGTCCTGACGAAGATCCTGCAGGACCAGCTGGAAGCGGAGGGGGAGACCCAGGACTGCGACTTTACCCTGAAGCTGACGGAGGCGGACGGGAGCCCCGTGGCCGGCTTCCAGCTTGCGGAGGGCGTGACCACCGGTACAGACGGAGAGGCCGCGATCAGCCTGTCGCCGTCCAATACCGCGTATGCGGAGATGACCTTCCGGGCTCCCGTGGGCGCGTTCATGACCGTCACAGAGACTCCGGATCCGGATTACCGGATCACGGCCTCCGCCCTTACCAGGCCTGCGGAGGGGACGGCGGAGTCGATTCCGGACGAGGATGCCGGCAATGACAATGTCTTTGCCTTCACCGTGACGGACGACGGAGCCGACGTCACCTTCAGCAACGAGCGCAAGATCGCGGTGATTGAGCTGCGCAAGGAGCTTGTCGGCAAGGTCTCGGCCACGGAATCCTTCTCCTTTACCGTTACTCTGATCCGCGAGGATGCAGCTCCCGCGGCGGGCTATACCATGTACCAGGACCCCGAAGACCCGAGCCGGAGCATCACCACCGACGCCCAGGGCAAGGCGGTCATCTCCCTTGATTTTCCGGAGAACACCGATTCCCGGAGTCTTGACCTGATCATCCCGGAGGGGACGAAGCTGACCGTCGCGGAGACCGTGGTCACCAAGAACGTGGGCGGCACGGAAAGGGAAATCTACGACACCAGGTATTCCGTCAACGGCGGAGCGGCGGTGACGGGCAGCAGCCTGACGATCAATTCGGTGAGCGATTCCGACGAGAGCATCGTCTTTACCAACACCCGGAAGACCCGGACCGTTACGGTGACGAACACCATCGGCGGTTACTCCGGCAACATCGTGCCCTTTGCCTTTACCGCCACGGTGACGGACGGCGGAGAGGGGCAGGACGACTACGACGCCAACGGCTTCACCGACGGACAGCAGACCTTCGAGCTGACGACGGGCCAGAGCAAGGTGCTGACCGTCCCCTACGGCGCGGAGCTGACCGTGGAAGAGAGCTTTGTCGTCGGGTACGAGACCCTTGTGAAGCACGGCAGCGGCGCCGCGGTCGTAAAGACAAGCGATGTGTTTGCCGTGACAGACAATGTGACGGTGGCCTTCACAAACAACCAGCTCATCAATCTGGTCCTGGTGAACAACACTTCGTCGACCCTGGAGAACGTCCGGGTCTATACGGCTTACGGCACGAAGATGTACCGCGTCAACGACGCCCAGGACGGACAGGATCCCGTGAGTGTAGACAATCACTGGGCAACCGTCAGCATCGACCCCGGCAAGACCGCCATTCTGGAGGTCAATCACCAGAACAGTGTGACCTATGAGCAGGCCTATACCGTCAGCGGTGACGGCCCCGCAGAAGGCTATTACTATACCATCAAGAACGA
>JAEEGK010028784.1_pt1 | contig 11124 bp, 8 predicted proteins | sample 8958771 | NCBI WGS metagenome assembly JAEEGK01 (sample SAMN16246547, study PRJNA631951) | gut metagenome | biome: gut microbiome; feature: rumen; material: SC-attached | host: Bos | place: Iran: Karaj | collected 2018-10 | reverse complement strand
GTCGACTTCAAGATGATGCGTGACGGCAAAAAGGTACCATATTTTGGTCTGCTTGGCGACGACATCAAGTGTTTTGAGGTGGTCAACGGCGACACTGTCGAGATACACATCGACAGTCTTGTCGACATCAGCAGCAAGAAACAGGTGTCGAACAACCTGACCATCGTCTTGTTGGCCGACCAAGGCATGTCGCTCAGCGAAGCCGATTATCTGAAGCTCGAGGAAGCTATCGTAACCTTTGTCGACGCGTTGCCTCCTTACGTCAAAGTTTACGTCGCCATGATGGGTACTGACGTCACAGAGACCGAACGCGTATATGGTGGCGAGAGCATTCGTGCTTATGTGCGTCGCGACGATATGGTGGAAAAGTCAAATGAGGAGAAATCCATCTATGCCTCCATCATCTCCAAGATTCAGGAGATTGACAACCTTGACGAGGACGATTGCTTCTATCCCGATGTCCGCCATAATGTTGAGTTAGCATCCGACTCAGTCTCCGACAAGATGCTCTTCGTGTTGTCGGGCAAGGTGGAACAGGATGAAGACGAGAACTTCTTCCGCGACAAGCTGTTGTTTAATAACCCTGACTACTTGACCATTCCTGACAAGCTGAAAGCCATCTACTGCGTCTATTTTGGTAGCGACCTTGACGAGGACATGGAAAACGAGTTCAATTTCATGTGTCACCGCACACCGGAAGGCCGTTTCTATCCTAATTATTCCGTCGACTCACTGAAAGGCGTGCTTTTGGGTGCCATCGACAGCATCGCCATGGACTACCGCATGTATTATTCGGTGGGAGAGAAGATGACCTACAACGGACAACCGCTCTCGCTCTTTGTCGACATCGACAAAGCGAACGCTCAAGGCGTGAAGCAGTACTCCTTCGGCTCGGCATTGCAGCCTGTCACTTTTGTTCCGACAGGACAATTCTCACTGACCAAAACCAGATGGTCGGGCATTCTGTTCGGATTGCTGTTGGGTATCGTCTTCATTGTCTTGGCATATCTCATCATGCAGTTCCTCGTCCCGCTGCTGCGCTACAAGCGTTTCAAGAGAAAATATGTTAAGAAGTTTGACTCGAAACTTGCGGCCAAGGATGGCAAGGACGTGGTTCTGCAACAATGTTACTACTGCAAGGATGACTTCCAGGAGGGTGACATCATCGTGACCAAGTGCAAGCATACAGTGCACTGGGAGTGCTGGGAAGAAAACCATGACCGCTGCCCCGAATATGGCCTCAACAGTTGCAAGGACGGCATATACTACTACAACCGCAAGCATCTTACCGACGAGCGCAACTCGCCTTATTTCACATCGTGGCTACTCTATGGCTTGATTGGTGGTTTGATTTCATGGATCTTCTTCCAACTCATCCCGAGTAGTGGTTTCTTGAGTGGCCCGCTGCGTTGGATTGTCGGCTTGTTTGAAGGTCCCGACAGCGTCCATGTCAGCGAATACTTGCAAAAGATACAGCCGCTGCTGCTTTGCGGTCTCATCATGGGCTTTGTCATCACCTTCCTGTTCAGCTATCTGATCGAATTCCGTAGGAAGACCTTCAAGATCCTGCTGCTGATACTGTTGAGGTCGATAGGCAATGCTGTCATTGGCTGTTTGGCCTTCCTGCTTGGCGCGGTGGTCATCATTGCCCTTGGCAAGTACATGAACTGCTGGTGGATCGACTGGGTGCCATGGCTCTTCTTCGGATGCAGCATCACTTGGTTGCTCTCGTTCAAGTCCGACATCAAGTTCAAGGAAGCCATCTTGGGTGGCCTCATCTCAGTTGTGCTAAGCTTCGTGATCATCTATGGCCTAAGTTCCTCGGTGCCTGCCATCGGTGTGCTCGCCTTCATGATCTATGCTGCTGGTTTGGGCGCTTCCATCGCTGTGGTGCACTACACTTCGGAGAACTACTATCTCCACATCGAGGGTCCCACCAAGGAGCGCGACATCGCCATCTACAAGTGGATGAACGTGGCCGGCGGCTCCAACCATGTCACCATTGGCAGTTCGCCTAATTGCGTCATTGAGATGAATTGGGACGATAGCGAAGAAATCCGCGAGAAACAGGTGGAACTCTATATCGACAATGAACATCCCTACTGCCTGGCCCTCACCGAAGGCACCACCTACGGTGACGAGCAGCGTGTGCTCAAGGAGGGTGACTCCATCCTTCTCGTGCATGGTAGCAGCTTCACCATCGGCAATACCAAATTCACCTATATTGAAAAGGATAAATAATGAAAAACCTGAATGATATGAAAAAGTTATTTCTTATTCTCATCATGACGGCCACTGTCGCAACGGCATGGGCGCAGTCGCAGCTCTCGACGGTCAGAGGCAAGACCAAGGAAGGCAAGACCATCAAGGTGGACTACTACAAAGGCACTGTGGAAGACGTCATCCAGTCGGTGAAATACCAACTCGTCGACGAATTACAAGCAGATAAGAAGGACTTGCAAAGCAGGGCCAATACTTTGCAAACCAAGTTGGACGCTGCCAACAAACAAGTCAAAGATTTGCAGAACCAACTGAAAAACTGCGGTGATGCCACTGAAGCGCAACGGCTTAGGAATCAGTTGGCCGAGAAGGAAAACACAATAACGGGTTTGAGAAAGGACATTGCTACTCTTAATAAACAGCTAGAAGATTGTGCCACGATTCCCGATGACGATTTGGCCGACTTGCGCAAGCAGATTGCCCAAAAACAAGACACTATCTCTATGCTGAGTAAACAGGTGATAAAGCTCAACAAAGACAAAGAGAGGCTGCAAAACCAGTTGGATGCTTGTGGCGATCAATCCAATTGCGATGAATTACGGTTCCAATTGAAAGAGAAGGACGCCCAGATTGCCAATAAGGAGCGTATTATCGACTCATTGATGAAAGTCAGACCGGTCGTACCAGTTATTACCGATGACAAGATCAAGAAGCTGCAGGCTGAGATCAAAGAAAAGGAAAAGACCATAGACAATTTGAATAAGGAATTGGCTGATTGCAAAAGAGGTGTCACCAAGCCCGCCAAAACCCCTGTCATAGGTCTCGAATTCGGTTTCGGTCCCGCTTTCCCAGGCAGCAGCGTCGCTGAGCCATGGGCCAAGGAGGTGAAGTCGTGCTTGCAAGCTGATGTCTATTTCGGCACGGCGCGTTTGTCAGAGTCATTCCCCATCTCGGTGGAGGCTGGTTTGGGCTTCCGCAAGTTCGGCATGGCCGCACGCCTCAACGAGTATAATACCACCCTTGATGCCGTGGATGCCGATGGCGACAGCTATCAGGCCATCTATGCCTTCGACGGTCTTAAAGAGAGCCTTTCGCTGACTTACCTCGATATTCCGATTCGTCTTTGCATCGGTCAACCTGCCAAAGAGCGTGTGTCAGCATACTTCAAGTTGGGTGTTACCCCTTCTATCAAGATGGGCTCCGACTTTGACGGCGAGGGCAAATACAGCTTGAAAGGTTATTATCCCCAGTGGGATGTGACGATTGAGAATGTAGAGCCCTTGGGCTTTGGCAGCGACATGGACTGCTACGAGGATGTGGAACCTGAGATCAAAGGTTTCAACCTGTGGGGCAATGTGGCTTTCGGTGCATACGTGCCTTTCAAGGGTTCACACATCGTGCTTAATGCTGGTGTCAAGTTGGATTATCCTTTCTTGGGTATCGGCACCTTCAATGCGGTCAACAACCTGCCTGATGGCAAGGCTGGCTTGCTGCAGAACGGTGGAAAGGTGGTTATCCCTAGTGTCGAAGTCGGACTTGTGTATACCATAAAATAAGATTCCACAATGGAAGAAGTAGAAATCAAAGAATGGGGTAAGGAAGTCTTCGACCTGCTGTCGTGGTACAAGATGGACGTCGTCAAGAACGCCAAAGTCTTGGTGATTGGTGCCGGTGCCTTGGGCAACGAGGTGATCAAGAATTTGGCCTTGTTTGGTGTGGGAAACATCTATATTGTTGACTTCGACACCATCGAATACAGCAACCTGACCCGTTCGGTGTTGTTCAGGGAAGAGGACGCCGACAAGGGCTATTTCAAGGCGGAAGTGGCTTGTCGCAAAGCGCGTGAGATCAACCCGAATATCAACGTCCAGTGCATCTGCGGCAAACTCAATACCGATGTGGGTTTGGGCTTGTATCGCAAGATGGATGTCGTGATCGGTTGCCTCGACAGTCGTTTGGCTCGTTTGCAACTGAACCGTCTGTGCATGCGTGCCAATGTACCCTGGGTCGAAGGTGGCATGGAGAACCTAACGGGTAACGTTCGGGTTTTCAAGCAAGGTGTAAACTGCTATGAATGCGGTCTTACCGAGAACGCCAAACAGAACATCTTCCAACAACTCTCATGCGCAGGTGTCGCCCATCGTAACGAGAAACAAGGACGCATCCCAACCACACCTGTCATCGCCTCGATTATCGGCGCCGTTGAAGTCCAAGAAGCTATGAAGCTGATCCACAAAGATGAAGTGGAGTCGGGGGTGTTCACTACACTCCTGGGACAATGGTTCCATTATGAAGGCATGCACAACCACATCTCCGTTTACGACTCCTCAGCATTCTTTGAAGATTGCCCGTCGCATGAATGCTGGACCGACATTGTCAAAATGCCAACGCTTACTGCCGACATGCGTATCAATGACGTCTTCACCCTTATCAAGAACACCTTGGGCGTCAACGAAGTGGAAATCAACCTTCGAAACGACAAGTTCGTCGATCTCATCGTCTCCAAAAACGACAACCAACGGTTTACCCCCATGTTGCCTGAGTCGAAGATCTCGGACTATATTGACTCAAACTACGATCTCTACACCCGTTCAAGGGCGGATTTGAACCAAAACGCTTTCGAAAACATCAATGAGTCTTTCCCATACCAGCGACTGACGCTGCGTGAAATTGGCATCCCATATTATGATGTCATTGAAATCACCACGGAGAACGCCGTTTATCACGTTGAACTCAGTGGCGATGAAGAGCGTTACCCAATCATCATCAAATAACGAATAAACATGTCAAACTTCAATATCGACCCCAGTTTTGAGGAACTGTCTGCTGAATTGCTGCTTTCGGTTTTCTTTCCCGACATCAAGGAGTGGACGGTCAACTATGGGAGTTTCTTCTCGAGAAACTATTCGGGCGACTTGAAGTCGTGTGATCCGAACGCAAAGACCATCTCCATCTCCAGAAACGGCCTTTACGACATCCTTCCAGAGAAGCTGTTCTTTGACCCCGAAGAACTGAGAAACCGTGAAAGTCGCGATTTCTCCCTGCGAGTCAACGAAATCTATGAAGAGGAGAGGAGCATCCAGAAATACTTCCAGCCTTTTGACTCTTTCTTCTTTAACCGTTCGCTGAACATCCATCTGAATGCCCAGCGCATGATTGAAGAAGAGCCAGCCTTATTGTTGAAGTTGTTCTTCAACTATGACCTCCAGGCTGAGACCAATCCCTATGTGCGGACCATGGCACCGCTCTTATTGAACATCACCCAGCTGCGTGGTGACTTTGATAGCCTGACTCAAATGCTGGCTGAAGTCATCGGCTGTAAAGTGGATTATTCTTTCCCGTCGCAGGACATGATTCAGTTTATTGTGCATAAGCTCGATCTCAACCAAAAGGAATACTTGGCCTTTAACGATCAATTGAAACCATTGTTCGCCTTTGTCGTTGAATGGTTTATCCCCATGCAGATGGATTGCATTTTCAAAGTCAAAGATTATCAGCACCGTTTTGTGCTATCTGAAGAGAAGCCTCTGGTGCTCGACTATAATACTCAATTATAAGAATATAAGCTATAGCATACTATGAATACGGACATTAGAATCGATTGGCGGTCAGGGATGGAAATCACCCCGCAGACCTTTGTCGAAATGGAAAACAACATTTCAGAGAACCGCCTGTTAGTGCGTAAGATACTTGCCGCCAAAGCATTTGGTATTATTCCGTGGACAAAATTCTCCATTAACCACGAGGTCGTCAATGGTTCCCTGGTGTTAAAACAGGTGACTTGCAACGTGCTGTTGCCTTCGGGGCAAGTGGCCGTGGTGGAGACCCGAGTGCCCATCACCCTCAACATCCCAGAACGTCAAGTGCCAGAACTGTTCCTGACTTTGGAAGTGGGTGAGCGCATGATGACTTTCGAGAAGGACGGTATTCCTCTTGTCACTAACGAATACAAGTTCGACTTCAAGGAGCTGAACGAGATCCGTGTGGCACAGCCTCTGCTTAAACTGGTGCAGAACAACGGCTCTTGGACGGTTCATGAGAGTTACATCCTTCCCGTCATCTCCTGTCGTTCCTCCGTGCCGCTTTTGGAGAAAATCGAAGAACTGAAGAAAGCCACGGATAAGATCATCGAACACGAACATGTTTCACTGTTGGATGATCGCGTGTTGGTGATGCTTCTCATCGACCAGTTGAGGTCGTTCTCCCTCGACGATTCCTTGCGTGAGCTGATGCTCCTTTGCCGGCGTATCTCCACCGCCTTGGGCTATTCAGTCATGCAAAACAAAGTCGAACTGCCCACGCCATTCATCATGGATGCAGAACCCTACCTGAACGCCTTCCTCTCGTTCTTGTCCGACATCGCTACCGCCATGAACGACCTTCAACCCAAGGTGGTAGAGGTGGTCAAAGAACCCGAACCAGAACCCGAACCACCCAAAGAAGAGGAATGGTTCCCGATGATTTAACTTTTTAACCGGTGTAGTTATGTTTATCCGTAATCCATTACAACTCCGTTACCCGATTGTCGATCTCGACGAGCATAACCTCAAGGCTTCCATCGACGCCTTCATCCAACTGCTGATCTCGTCGAACAAGTACGACAGCATCGCTGATGAGGAATTTGGCTTCTGCCTCGAAGACTTCCGCTTTGAGTCGTTCAATATCGATAAGGCGAAGTTCCATGGAAATTTCCCCATCAAGGATAAGACAGAGAACACGGAACTCCGTGACATCCATGATTCGCTTTACGCGAAACGACTTGTAGGATCCAGCAAGAGTGCCGACACCTTTGCCCGTGAGTTGAAAAACAGCATCGAACGCTATGAACGAAGACTGAAAGATGTTGTCGTCAGCATGGACTTCCAAAAATATGGACGAGTGATTCATATCATCGTCACTGGGAAGATCAACAATCCATCCAATGCAATCTATTATAATGAGTTTAATGTTGATGTTTGGTAAAAACTGAAGTAATTATGACACAAGAAGAATATGATATTCAGATACAGGTTGACAATCTGATGCAAAAGGTCCTCGAGACCTGGAGACGCGAAGGAAAATGGGATGGCAATAACCCGAACTCTCCTTTCTATGGCTTCGAGAAGGATCCCTTGCTGCGTGTGCTGGTGACAGCATTCGTATATCAGAACAATGGATTGCGTGTGGAGATCCAAAACCTTGAGAGCGACGTGGTTGACGAATTTCAACGGACCATATTGCCGTATCGGTTGACCCAAGCTGTTCCAGCAATGACCTTGATCAAAACCTCTAAGAATGCCGAAGAGAAAGATGACGTGTTCTGCGATGAGAGCACTACCTTCTTGGTCAAGAAAGAGTCGCTTCGCGTCAAGGAATTGTTTCCTTTCCAGCCTCTGTTCAAAACCAAGATCATTGGCATGAATGTGAACGGCGTGACCAAGATCGCATCCGACAAATGGAATGTCAATATCGATGTTAGCGACCAGTCAGCCGATCTCTCAAGCCTCGGATTTGTCGTGACTGGACTGAGATACACTGATTTGAATGTGTATTGGAACAACGAGAAGCTGCCTTTGATCAAGCCATGGGAGTTTGACCGTTACCCGAGGATACCTTGGTTCAACGAATCCAATTTCGTCCTGAATAAAAACGTCCTCTACAATGGCGATAACAACTGGTATGATCTGTGGTCGGAACTGAACACCAATTTCTATATGGTGGCACCGACCTTCAAGCGTCCCATGGATTCAGATATGATCAACTTCGTGTTTGAGTTCTCTGGAATGTCGAAACCCTTTAATTTCGAACAAGATAACCTGATGCTCAACTGTTTCCCTGCGGTCAATGTGGTCAAGAAAGACTTCAACCTTTCTTCTGCAGAGCCCATCATCAAACTCACTACGGAATCAGAGTTCACTGATGAAGACGGGGGAGTGGTCCGCAATATCAGTTCGGTGCATGCCGACAACAACCACGATGACTATTTCATGGGCATGGTGCTGAATTCCGACAATAACCTTGACGACTTTGACCGTTTCACCATCCGTCGATTCGGCAGCGAACGATTCAATATCAATGCCTTGGTGCGTCTTGCCGACCAACTCTGCAAACGCTATGAATCGGATTTCTATGCCTTCCAGAAGCTGCATAAGATGCAGAATACCGACAAGATCCGCCGACTGGATATCGTACTCAAAGACGTGATTGACATCATCACCAACAACAGAGTGCCCAGATCAGGAGTCTATGCGGTGCTGAAACGGGGAAAACTCCAGGGCGAGATGCCTGCCATCCACCTTACAGCCTTGTTTACTGATGGTGCCTACGCAAACGACATCGACTTGTTCAGCGATGTATCTGCCCCTAAAACCTTTGATAAGAAGGAGACCCGATTGCTGATGAAGACGTTCGGTGGTAAAGAAGAGATCATCGACAAAGAAGAAAGGATCATGTTGTCGAAATACTATGTCCAGACACACGACCGCATCGTCACTCGAGCCGACCTGAAGGCCTTCTGCCTGCGCTATTTCCATCAAATAGGCCTTAAAGAAGCCATGCTTGATGTCGTCAGCAACGTCGAACGCAAAGAATCAGGTGCCATACAACATGTCACAATTCATCTGAAAAACGACTTCGTCCGTGACCGGGAAGATGTACCAATGCTGATTGACCGCCTCAAGAAACTGATTGAAGCTCGTAGCATCAATGTGCTGCCCTTGGTGGTGGACTTTTTGGCGATAGTGAGTTGAGTTGAGAGTTGAGAGTTGAGAGGAGTGAAGATCATTGTTGATGCTGGATCCACCAAGATGGAGTGGGCTGTAATACGAAATGGTGATACACCAATTCGCTATACAACACTTGGCTTTAATCCCAACTATGCTGATGTCAGTCTGTTGGAGAGGATTGTCAAACAAGATATAGAGGCAATCCCCACCAACGTGGACGAGATCCACTATTTCGGAACGGGCTGTGGGCTGGAGGCTAACAAGCAACTCATCTCAACGGTATTGAAAAGCCATTTCCCCAAAGCGGAGATTGAGGTTGAAACCGACATGATGGGGGCCGCTCGAGGCATGTTCGGTGATCAAAAAGGCATTGCTTGCATTTTGGGTACTGGTGCCAATTCCTGCCTCTATGATGGAGTCAGCATCGTCGATAAAGCCGTGTCTTTAGGCTATCTGGTGGGTGATGAAGGTAGTGGATGCTATATCGGAAGGAAGGTGGTGAGAGCTTATTTTTATGACTTGATTCCACCTGAACTAAAGCTTCAATTTGAGCAGTGTTATCATTTGGAAATCAATGATTTCATTCAACATACATATCATGAAGAAGCTGCCTCTCGTTATCTCGCTGGGTTTGCAAAGTTCGCTGGTGACCATCAGGATCATCCCTATATCCGAAATCTGGTAAAGCAGTGTTTCACCGACTTCATTGAGGCCTTTGTGATGCGCTTCCGGGATTATCGATCGCTGCCCATCAGTTTCGTGGGCTCAGTGGCCTATCACTTTCAAAGCATCTTGAAAGAATGCTTGGACGAGGAAGGCTGCCAAATGGGCGAGGTCATGAAAACTCCTATGGAGGGTTTAATCCGTAGGTATTCGTAATCCTTTCTCTGAAGCTTCTAAAAAAAAGCAAAAAAAAACGATCTATCTTGGATAACTTCAAGATAGTTTGTAAATTTGCTGAGTTAATGTATTTTCTCTTAATCTTTTAATCTTTGTACGATGAAAAGACTGCTCCTTTTCCTGCTGTTGTCTCCAGCTTTGGTATGGGCCCAAAAGACCTTGGTCATCGAAGGCCCCAACGACAAGGTTGCCCCCGTGGTTTTACAAGTGAAAACCGATTTCGACCAAGACAAAGGAATCCTTACAATTACTATGACCGGTGACGACACTGCGGAAGCCAATGCCTTATGGCTGCTTCAGGACAATATAGGCTATAGTTCTCTCGACAAATACGCCAAACAACAGGAGGGGAAACTGTCCGTCTCTTCGTTCGCCAAGGAACAGATAAGCTTCATGAACCTTAAGGAGAAAACTGCTGAAACCGTCATCCATTTCACAGGTGCTTCACCTTCAGGCAAGATGACCATACAAACCAAGGAAGGCATCAAAACACAGCTGCAAAAACAGATCCTACCTCTTGACAATCGATCCACGCTGTCTTTGAACGTAGCGGTGGATCCAAACGTGGAAACCGTCACCTTGACACTGAAAAACCCGCTGCTCCTCTACTATGAAAATAACCGTTACGAACTGTCTTTCATTGGCAATGAGACATCGTTGGATATTGATGTTGTCCATGAATACTGTACCGTACACGCTGAACTACTCACACAACTTAACGAGTATCTGGGCATTTTCGGGGAAGGAGAGGAGACTCTTCAAGAGATGAGTGAAGCGAAAAGCAATGGCATTGATAAGGTTAAAACACTGCTTGTCAACGAAATAACTCATATTGATCTGAAGCGTTTCGAGAACACGAAATGCAAAGACATTGATGAAGCCTTGGTTTCATTGAAGGACTTGATTGCCAGAATCAAAAAGTTTGATACCACGCCCAAGAGTGGGAGCGGGAGTGGGAGCGGGGGTGCTGGACAGGCAAGCAGCCCGATTGCAGAAGACTGTAACATCAAAAAGACCAACGAGGACTTGAAAGCAGCCGTGGTCAAGATGAACACCTATGCCAATGACTGGATGTCAGCCTCTGATGCTGCCATTAAACAAGCCAAAAAGCTTGCGTTTGACAGCCTGGTGAAGGAGACCGATGCCAAAATCAACGCGCTCGCCCCAGCATGTCTCAAGAAAGTCGATGCCACCGCTCTCAAAAACTATGAGATGGCTAAAAAGTTGGTGAAGAATTGAATTATGAAAATTGAAATTTGAACAATATGGCTATATCTGCAACATTTGAACTCAGGGAGTC
>JAEEGK010028782.1_pt1 | contig 11124 bp, 9 predicted proteins | sample 8958771 | NCBI WGS metagenome assembly JAEEGK01 (sample SAMN16246547, study PRJNA631951) | gut metagenome | biome: gut microbiome; feature: rumen; material: SC-attached | host: Bos | place: Iran: Karaj | collected 2018-10 | reverse complement strand
AGCGAAGACCAGGGCATGATTAATGCGGTTCAGGCGGGTGCTCTTACTCTTGAGAAGCTTGAAGCCATGACCTGTGTATGTTCGGTTGGCCTTGATATGATAGCCATTCCCGGCGACACCAAAGCCACATCCATTTCCGGCATTATTGCGGACGAAATGGCCATCGGTATGGTTAACCAGAAGACTACGGCAGTTCGTTTGATACCCGCCATCGGCAAAAAAGAAGGAGATGTGGTTGAATTCGGCGGCCTTTTCGGATATGCTCCGGTAATGCCTGTTAACGCTTTCTCCTGTGATGCCTTCATCAACAGAACGGGAAGAATTCCCGCTCCTATACACAGCTTTAAGAACTAAAATTTAACCCCGGATGTCTGAGTGACATTCGGGGTTTTGTTATCAGATGATTATTATTTTTTTGGAATATTCGGGAGTTTTTATGCCGGCGGCCTTGTCATAAAGAGAAGATACGAATAAGTCTTTATCAAGAACTCCGCGGGTGGCGTCATTTAACGAGGAATATTCAGCCGGAACTTTCGTAATAATCTTAAACTTTGAAGACTTCGATATCCTGTTAAGAAGCGGTTCGGCTGACTCTCTGAAGCCTAAAAGCCTAAGACCTTCGCACTCTTGAGCAATTTTTCTGAGGCTGTCCGGAGTTTCTCGTATATCCGTCAGAACATGTGCCAGCGCCCGCATAATACGAGCATAGGTAAGATTTTTTGTCTTAATCGAAAGTGCAAAAGAATCCGCATCTTCAAACTCACCCAATAGATTTCTTATTCTGTTTGCAAGATCCTCATTTATATCAAGATATTCTTCAAGATTTTCCTTATTTAACAAAAGAGCATAGAACAGTTCTTTGGAAAAATCCTTAACACACACGGGCTTATGGACATCTTTTAAATCATAAGGAAGATATTCCGAGTTACCGATGAATTCTTTGGCTCCCGACAAAATCAGCTTCCTTAATGCGGAGGCGCTCATATGATGTGTGCTTAAATCGGCGGAAGAGTCATTGTAGTTCTGGCCGTCGCGTTTGAGGGTGACAGGCTTAATGGAACTTCCGAGCTGACTGAGTGACATCACATATTCAAGAGCCAGGATGTTGTTGGGCTCGGACAATATATCCGAATATTCGGGAATAAGAATCTGCCTTGCCGCAGGATAGGAATGCCCTTCTTTCATTAATTCTTTAATGCGGGGGGATTCTATAGTGCCTTCTTTTGACAAAACTTCGGCGCAATCTTTAATCCGCTCAATATCACCGGATTCCGAACCGAAACACAAACAGTCGATGCAGCCCATCTTATCAAGAAAGCTTACAGCGCCGAAAGAAAAAAGGTCGGCACCGGCCAGAGAGTAGTAAGAGGGCAGCAAAAAAACAGCATCGGCACCGTTTTCAAGAGCCCACTTGGTACGCAATTCTTTTGAAAAAATCGCAGGTTCACCGCGCTGCACAAAATCACCGCTCATGATGCAGACGATATAATCGGCGTTTATTTCCTGCCTGATATAATTTAACTGGTGTTTGTGTCCCGAGTGAAAGGGATTATATTCGCATATTACAGAAGCGACAGTCATTGCTACATATACCTCCGATATGGATTGATAAAAGTTTAACACATTGTATCGGTTTTAACAATCCGAAATTGTATTTAATTTTGTACATGAGCGGGTATTGTGAAAGTGCTTACATTCAGATATAATCCATATTATCAAGGTTATTGTATACAAGATACATTGTTCTTTTTTTAATACAATTATTCTCAGTTTGTTAAATAACTGACAATCTTATATAAATCTCTTATTGTTAGGAGGGTATCTATGTCTTATATCGACGGTATTAAAGAAAAAGCCAAAATTGACAAAAAAACCATCGTTCTTCCCGAGTCCAATGACAAGCGTGTGCTTATCGCCGCTGCTCATATTATGGAAGAGGGAATTGCAGACATCATCATGATCGGTGATGAAGAAAAGATTATGGACGGCGCAGGCTGGCTCGAAGTTGACCTTTCGGGCATCAAGGTTGTTAATCCTAAGACCTGCGACAAGTTTGACGAATATGCGAATCTCTTATACGAGACCCGTAAGGCCAAGGGCATGACGGAAGAGAAGGCTCGCGAGATTCTTTTGACTGACTATCTTACCTTCGGTGTGGTAATGGTTAAGGCCAATGACGCTGACGGTATGGTTGCGGGATGCTGCCATGCTACGGCAGACACTTTAAGACCCGCACTTCAGATTCTTCATACGGCACCCGGCGTTAAGCTTGTGTCCGGTTTCTTTATCCTTGATGTGCCCGATTGCACTTACGGTGAAAACGGAACCTTCCTTTTTGCCGACTGCGGACTCAATCAGGATCCCAATGCGGAAGAACTCGCAGCAATTGCAGACACCAGTGCCAAGAGCTTTTATCAGCTTGTGGGAGCAAAACCCATTATCGCGATGCTTTCACACTCCACCAAGGGCAGTGCCAAACATGCATTGGTAGATAAAGTTGTTGAGGCTACCAGAATCGCTCATGAACAGTATCCTTCTTTGACCCTTGACGGTGAATTGCAGCTTGATGCGGCTATTGTTCCTTCGGTAGCCAAATCCAAAGCTCCCGGTTCCGAAGTGGGCGGACGTGCCAACGTTCTTATTTTCCCCAACCTCGATGCCGGCAATATCGGCTACAAGCTTGTTCAGCGTCTCGGTAAGGCGGAAGCTTACGGCCCTATGCTTCAGGGTATTGCCAAGCCCGTTAACGATCTTTCCCGCGGATGTTCCTGGGAAGATATCGTCGGTGTTGTGGCACTTACCGCAGTACAGGCTCAGTTAGTTTAAAAAACCTATTGACATTTTCCTATCACATAGATATAATCACTTAGGTGTGGATAGGAGTGAGAGTATGTTAATCAACCTAACTGAGTACTTTGAAGTTCAGGGTAAACATGCCGAAATCGAAGTTCCTTATGAAGCAGAGGTATTTAATGACGGTTTTAAAGATTACCCCGTTAAATCCCGCGAGCCCCTTAAACTCACGATAGACAATATCGGAGACGGTAAGCTTGAGCTTAAAGGGAATATGAATGTTATACTCGGCGGAGAGTGCAGTCGATGCCTCGAGCCTGTTGATATTCCGGTTTCTTTATCCTTTGAGACGACCGTGGTTAAGCCTGACGGTTATCATGAAATCGATGATGACGAGCAGTACTTTATGAACGGTTACGAGATGGATGCCGAAACTCTTATCGACAATGAAATGATTATGAGCCTGCCTATGAAGGTTTTGTGTAAGGAGACATGCAAGGGATTGTGTCCCGTCTGCGGCAAGAACCGAAATTTAGGTGAGTGCGGATGTGATACTTTTATCCCGGACCCCCGCATGGCAGCAATAAGTGATATTTTTAACGCGATTAAGGAGGTGTAAAGATGTCTATTTGTCCCAAGAATAAATCTTCCAAAGGCAGAAGAGATAAGAGAAGAGCAAACTGGAAGATGAGCGCACCCACATTAGTAAAGTGCTCCAAGTGCGGCGCCCTTATGATGCCCCACAGAGTTTGCAAGGCTTGCGGTTCCTACAATAAGAAAGAAATCGTAACTGCTGACTAATATTTGTTAAGCCTTTTAAAGGATTCCACCGTACAGGGGAGTCCTTTTTTTCTTGCAATTCTTACGATACTTAGGTATAGTAAAAGAAGTGATTTTTCTGTAATAAGTTTATCTCAGAGGTATTTCTTATGGCTGAATTAATTAAAGTCTGTGTCGATGCCATGGGCGGTGACAATGCGCCGGGCGAAATAGTTAAAGGCGCTATAGAAGCTGTCAATGAATGCGATAAGATAAAGGTTTTTCTGGTAGGCCGCGAAGCCGCCGTTAAGCCTGAACTTTCCAAATATTCTTTTGACTCCGAGCGTGTTGAGGTTATTAATACCGAGGAAGTAATCGATCCCAACGAGCCTCCGGTTCTTGCCATCAGGAAGAAGAAAGATTCTTCCATCGTTAAGGGTCTTGAATTGGCCAGAGACGGTTCGGTGGATGCTTTTGTTTCAGCCGGCAGTACAGGTGCTGTTCTTGTGGGCGGGCAGGTAATTGTGGGCCGCATTAAAGGTGTTGAGAGACCTCCGCTTGCGCCCCTCATTCCCACTACGGAAGGTATGTCACTCTTAATTGACTGCGGTGCCAACGTTGACGCAAGACCCAGCCATCTCGTTCAGTTTGCCAAGATGGGGTCGGTTTACATGGAGAACGTTGTGGGTGTTAAGAACCCCAGAGTTGCCATCGTTAACATCGGAGCCGAGGAAGAAAAGGGCAATGCTCTGGTCAAAGAAACCTATCCTTTGCTTAAGAACTCACCCGACATTAATTTTGTGGGCAGTATCGAAGCCCGCGACATTCCCAAAGGCGATGCCGATGTTATAGTCTGCGAGGCATTTACCGGCAATGTCATTCTTAAGATGTATGAAGGCGTTGCAGATGCCCTTATAAGCGTTATCAAGAAGAGCCTTTTAAACAGTCTCAAGACCAAAATCGGCGCTTTGCTCATTAAGAAGGACCTTAAGAAAACACTCAAGGGTTTTTCTCTTGAGGATTACGGCGGAGCACCCCTCCTCGGACTTAACGGTCTCGTTATTAAGACCCACGGCAGTTCCAAGGCCGTTGAGATTAAGAATTCCGTTTTACAGGCGGTTGTTTTCAAAGAACAGAAGATAAACGAGAAATTCATTCAGAAATTAAAATCCGCCGATTAACTTAGGAGTTATTTTTTATGGAAGAAGAGATATTGAAGCAGATTATTGCCGAGGTCATGAAAGTGGATCCAAGGGAGATAGAAATGGATACCACACTTATTGAGGACCTCGGAGCCGATTCTTTGGATATTATGAGAATCATCATTAACATAGAAGAACGTTTCAGTTTAAAACTCCCCGAAGGTTCCGTCAACAGACTTTTCACCCCCGGGGATGCAATCGAGATGATTAAGAAAGTGAAGAAAGCGTGAGCTTTCTTTACTTTTGCGGAGGGTTTAATGAACTCTAATGAAGTTATAACAGGTATTGAGGAGAAACTTGGGTATTCTTTTTCCGACAAAGAACTTCTTTTGGAAGCCCTTACCCACAGCTCCTATACCAATGAAATGCGTATTAACAAAAGAAACCATTACGAGCGTCTTGAGTTTTTGGGCGATGCGGTGCTTGAGCTTTTATCAAGCGAGTTTCTTTATGAAAAATTTCCCGACGTACCCGAAGGCGGACTTTCCAAAAAGCGTGCGGCTATGGTATGCGAACAATCCCTTGCAATATGCGCAAGAAGCATGAATCTTGGCGACTACCTTTTCTTTGGCAAAGGCGAAGAAGCGGCAGGCGGCCGTAACAGGGATTCTATCCTTGCGGATGTTACAGAGGCGGTTCTTGGCGCCATTTATCTTGACGGCGGACTTGAGAAAGCCAGAGACTACGTTAACAGGCATGTTCTTTTTGAATTAAAAGAAGACGAGCTTTTCGTAGACAGCAAGACCATTCTTCAGGAGAAGGTTCAGCACATCAGCGAAGGCGCTTCCCTTGAATATACCGTGACCAAAGAAGAAGGACCGGAGCACGCCAAAACCTTTACTGTAGAGGTAAGACTTGACGGACAGGTTTTAGCAATCGGAGAAGGTCATACCAAAAAATCCGCCCAGCAGGAAGCTGCCAAAGCGGCCATTAAAAAATTAGAAAACACCGATAGTGAGACACTGTAAAAATGTATTTAAAAAGTATCGAAGTACATGGATTTAAATCCTTTGCCAATAAAATACTGTTTAATTTCGAAGAGGGTATTACGGGTATCGTAGGCCCCAACGGCTCCGGTAAGAGTAACGTTGCCGATGCGGTCCGCTGGGTTCTCGGAGAACAGCGTATCAAGCAGCTTCGAGGCGCTTCCATGCAGGACGTCATTTTCTCCGGTACCGAGCTCAGAAAACCCATGAGCTATGCCTATGTTGCCATCACTCTCGACAATTCCGACCATCAGCTCGGAATCGATTATGATGAAGTTACCGTAGCAAGACGCATATACAGATCCGGTGAAAGCGAATACCTTATTAACGGTACTGTATGTCGTCTTAAGGACGTCAATGAACTTTTCTACGATACCGGTATCGGTAAAGAAGGCTACTCCATTATCGGACAGGGTCAGATAGACAAGATTCTGTCAGGCAAGCCCGAAGACCGTCGTGAGCTTTTTGATGAAGCCGCAGGTATTGTCAAATTCAAGCATCGTAAAGAAACCGCTTCCAAAAAACTTGAATCCGAAGAAGCCAACCTCGTTCGTGTAAAAGACATTCTTTCCGAACTCGAGAAACAGGTTGGCCCCCTTGAGAAACAGGCTGAAGTTGCCAAGATTTACTTAAAGAAAAAAGAAGAGTTAAAATCCCTCGACGTCAATGTTTTCCTGCTTGAGAACAATCGCTTAAAGGAGCAGCTTGATTCCGTAGCTGAGAAGACTCAGATTGCAACGGACGAATACGACGACACCAGTGCCAAATTCGAGAACACCAAGACCGAATACGAGCAGATTGACAGTGAAATCGACATCCTCAATGAAAAAATTGACACCGCCAGAGCAGACCTTTCCAATACCAACGTATTAAGAGAGAAACTCGAAGGCGAAATCCTTGTTCTTCGCGAACAGATTAAATCCTTTAAATTAAACGAGGAGAACCTTCGCGAACGTCTTGTGTCCGTTAACCGTGACAAAGAAAGTCGCGAGAAGAACCGGGAAGAAGTTTTAAAAGAGAAAAAACAAAACGACGAACAGATGGCTTCCCTCACCGAAAGCAAAAACGAGGCGCAGGGCCTTCTTTCGGCTGTTCAGACCAAAATTGAAGAATTAAACAACAAAATAGAAGACGGCAAGAACACCATCATCGGAGAACTTAACCACAGAGCAGGCATTAAGGCTGAAATCGGTCGTTACGACACCATGAAGGAGCAGATTAACATCCGCAAAGCCGAGTTAAATTCCAAGCTCCTTGCCGTTAAATCCGACGAAGTCAAGCAGGATGAGGACATCAAGCGCTTCTTAAAAGAACAGGAAGACATCGATGCCGAAATCGCCAAGATGGACAAAAACCTCAAGGAAGGTGAAAAAACCGTCGAAGGCATCAGAGCAACCCTCGCCGACAAAGATAAAGATTTGCGCGAACTCCAGACCCTTTCGACTCAGGACAAATCCAAACTGGAGGCCCTCGTTAACTTAACCGAGCGCTACGAAGGCTACGGCGGAAGCGTCAAGAAAGTCATGGAGCAGAAGGATACCAACAAAGGTATCATCGGTGTCGTTGCAGACATCATCAAAGTAGAAGAAAAATACGAAACGGCCATCGAAACGGCTCTCGGCGGCAACATCCAGAACATTGTTACCGACGATGAAAATACCGTCAAGAAGATGATTAACTTCCTCAAGAAGAATCGTTTCGGCCGCGCCACATTTTTGCCCCTCACCAGTATCGTTAACCCTCAGGAATTCAAGACTCCCGAAGTGTTAAAAGAAACCGGTGTTATCGGCATGGCCGATGAACTTGTATCCACCGACAAAAAATACGTAAACGTTGCCAAAGCCATGCTCGGCCGCATCGTAGTGGTGGACAATGTAGACAATGCCATTGCAATTTCCCGTAAATTCGACCACGGCATCAGAATGGTTACACTTGAAGGCGAATTATTCGTTCCCGGCGGTGCCATTTCCGGCGGTGCTTTCAAAAACGCCTCCAACCTCTTAGGCCGCAGACGTGAGATAGAAGAACTTGAAGGCAAGATTAAGGAATATGCTTCCAAAATCGCTGCCACTGAGAAAGAAATCGAAGAGCTTAAGTCCAAACGCAACAAGCTTCGTATGGACAACGAAGAACTCAAGGTTCTGATTCAGAAGAAATATATTGAGCAGAACACCGCAGCCCTCAACGTTGAAAATGCCAAAGAAAAGAAGCAGGAAGCAATCTTAGGTTCCGTAAACCTTCGCAACGAAGGCGTTGAAATCGAGCAGCAGCTTAAAGATATCGAGGCATCCAAAGAAGAGATTATCAAGTCACTTTCCGACTCCGAAGCTTTGGAGCAAGAACTTACCAAGAAGATTGCGGAAGATTCTTCCGAACTTGACTTGACCCGTGAACGTGAAAGCGAGTACTCAACCGAACTTTCCAGATGGGACCTTGAAGTCAACAAAATGCTTCAGAAGCAGGATTTCGTCAACCAGAACCTCCATCGTATCGAAGACGAAATCAGCCGCTTTGCCATTGATGCAAAAGAACTGGAAGAGAAGATTTCAAAGGGTGCTGAAGAGATTACCCTCAAAGAAGCCAATATTTCCGAAATTGAGAAGACCATCGTCGAAAGCCATTCTTCTCAGGACAAAAAGCAGACGGAACTTTCCGAAGACATTGCCAGAAGAGACAGCCTTCAGGAGAAACAGAAATCCTTCTTTAAGACCAGAGAAGAAATTTCCGACCGATTATCCGTTCTGGACAAAGAACTCTACAGACTGGGCGCTCAGAAAGAAAAACTTGAGTCCGCTGTTGAAGCCCAGATTTCATACATGTGGGAAGAGTACGAAATTACCCTTTCCGATGCAAGCTCTCTGCGTGACGAGAATATGACCGACCTTTCCGGCATGAAGAAGCAGATTAACTCCGTCAAGGATCAGATTAAAAAACTCGGCGACGTTAACGTTAACGCCATCGAAGACTACAAGAACTTAATGGAGCGCTACACCTTCTTAAAGACCCAGCACGATGACCTTGTGGAAGCCAAAGCAACCCTTGAAGGCATCATCGCCGAGCTTGACGAGGCCATGCGCAAACAGTTTGCAGAAAGCTTTAAGGATATCAATTCCGAATTCGACAAGGTATTCAAAGAACTCTTCGGAGGCGGTAAAGGTACACTTGAACTTATTGAGGACGAAGACATTCTCGAGGCAGGCATCCGTATTATCGCTCAGCCCCCGGGCAAGAAGCTTCAGAACATGATGCAGCTTTCCGGTGGCGAAAAGGCTCTTACGGCCATTGCACTTTTGTTTGCCATTCAGAACCTTAAGCCTTCACCTTTCTGCCTTCTTGACGAAATTGAAGCGGCTCTTGACGAAAGCAACGTTGACCGCTTTGCGAAATACCTTCACAAGCTTACGAGACACACCCAGTTCATCGTTATTACCCACAGACGAGGTACCATGCAGAAGGCAGACCGTCTCTACGGTATTACCATGCAGGAGAAGGGCGTATCGGCTCTTGTAAGCGTAAATCTTATCGACAAGGATTTGGATGATTAATGGCTGAAGAGAAAAAGGAAAAAACAGGTTTTTTTGCCAGATTGAAATCAGGCCTCTCAAAGACAAGAAACGGCTTTGTAAACGGCATGGATTCGATTTTTAAGGGCTTTAAATCCATAGACGAAGAATTTTACGAAGAACTCGAAGAAATGCTCATAATGGGCGACGTAGGCGTTAATACCACTAACGTCTTAATCGAGAAGTTAAAGGAATCCGTTAAAAAGAATCACGTACACGAGCCTTCGGAGTGCCGTGATCTTTTGATTGAATCCATTAAGGAGATTATGGCTCCTCCGGAAGATGCATATTCTTTTACGGATGAAAAGACCGTAATTATGGTGGTAGGTGTTAACGGAGTAGGCAAGACCACTACAGTGGGTAAACTTGCCAGCCGCATGAAAGAGTCGGGCAAAAAGGTCCTCGTAGCCGCAGCCGACACCTTCAGAGCCGCTGCCAATGAACAGCTTACCAGATGGGCCGAAAGAGCCGGTGTTGACATAGTATCGTCCAAAGAAGGCACCGACCCCGCCAGTGTAGTCTATGACGCAGTTACGGCTGCCAAAGCTCGCAATGTTGACGTTTTGTTATGCGATACCGCTGGACGTCTTCACAATAAAAAGAACTTAATGGATGAGCTTGCCAAGATTAACAGAATCGTGGACAGAGAGTATCCAGGTGCCAAACGCGAGACCTGGGTAGTTCTTGATGCCACCACCGGTCAGAACGCTGTACATCAGGCAAGAGAATTTAATGAAGCAGCGCATTTAAACGGAATTGTTCTTACCAAAATGGACGGCACCGCCAAAGGCGGCATTGCCATAGCCATTTCAAGCGAACTTAATATTCCGGTTAAATATATAGGAGTTGGAGAGGGAATAGACGACTTACAGAGATTTGACTGTGACGAATTCGTTACAGCCTTATTCGACGTAAGCGATTCCAAGGAGGATTAAAAGAGAATGGAAGAGCTGACACTTAAAAACTTCGAGGCGGCTTCTGAAAAGGTCAAAGAAGTCACACTCGATACCAAGCTTGTCTACAGCGACTACTTCAGTGCCAAAACAGGCAACAAGGTTTACCTTAAGCCCGAAAATATGCAGTTTACCGGAGCTTACAAGGTAAGAGGCGCTTACTACAAGATGAGCACCCTTTCCGACGAAGAAAGACAAAAAGGCATTATCACCGCATCTGCGGGCAACCACGCTCAGGGTGTTGCTTACGCGGCTAAATGCTACGGCGTTAAAGCGGTTATCGTTATGCCCACCACCACACCCCTCATTAAGGTTAATCGTACAAAGAGTTACGGTGCGGAAGTGGTTCTTTTCGGAGACGTTTATGACGAGGCCTGCAAAAAAGCCTATGAACTTGCGGAAGAAAAGGGTTATACCTTTATTCATCCTTTTGACGATTTCGGCGTAGCAACCGGACAGGGCTCCATTGCCATGGAAATAGTCAAGGAGCTTCCTCTTGTTGACTATATTCTGGTACCCATCGGAGGAGGCGGACTTGCAACAGGCGTATCCACCCTTGCCAAGATGCTTAATCCCAAGATTAAAGTAATCGGTGTTGAACCCGAAGGCGCAGCCTGCTTAAAGGCTTCTTTGGAACAGGGTAAAGTCGTTACCCTTGATAAGGTCAATACCATTGCCGACGGTACCGCAGTTAAGACACCCGGCTCCAAGTTGTTCCCTTATCTTCAGAAGAACCTTGACGATGTAATTACCGTTCCCGATGAGGACCTTGTAGTTGCCTTCCTTGACATGGTTGAGAACCACAAGATGGTAGTGGAGAACTCGGGCCTTTTGTCCGTAGCGGCATTAAGACAGCTTGATGTTAAGG
>JAEEGK010028781.1_pt1 | contig 11124 bp, 10 predicted proteins | sample 8958771 | NCBI WGS metagenome assembly JAEEGK01 (sample SAMN16246547, study PRJNA631951) | gut metagenome | biome: gut microbiome; feature: rumen; material: SC-attached | host: Bos | place: Iran: Karaj | collected 2018-10 | reverse complement strand
ACCTAGGCCACCGCAACGATAAAAACAAAGGAACCAATCGTCCTAACGGTAAACTAAATTGAATCGTTCCCGCCCGAGGTATCCGTATATCGAAAATCAAGAACCTGGAAGACGATATTGCCTTGAGTTTGGCTGCCTTGGGTATTCGTATCATCGCCCCAATTCCAGGCAAAGGCACCATCGGCATCGAAGTGCCAAACAGTAAACCCGAAACAGTTTCTATGCGTAGTGTACTGAGTTCTGAGAAGTTCCAAAACTCAAAATATGCCCTGCCTTGTGCCATAGGAAAAACCATATCCAACGAGACCTACGTATTCGACCTTGCCAAGATGCCTCACATCCTGATGGCTGGTGCTACTGGTCAAGGTAAGTCAGTGGGACTAAACGCAATAGTCGCCTCCTTGCTCTACAGTAAGCATCCCTCTGAACTGAAGTTTGTTATGGTTGACCCGAAAAAAGTGGAGCTCACGCTTTACAACCGCATCGAGCGTCATTATTTAGCAAAGCTTCCTGATTCAGAGGATGCTATCATTACCGATGTAAAGAAAGTGGTGCGCACGCTCAATTCGTTGTGTATCGAGATGGACAACCGCTACGACCTGCTCAAGGCTGCAGAATGCCGCAACATCATCGAATACAACGAGAAGTTCAAGTCACGCCGCCTCCTTCCAACAGAAGGGCACCGTTACCTGCCTTATATTGTGCTCATCGTCGACGAGTTTGCCGACCTCATTATGACCGCCGGTCGTGAGGTGGAAGCCCCCATCGCACGTCTTGCCCAATTGGCTCGTGCCATAGGTATCCATTTGATTATCGCCACGCAGCGTCCCTCCGTCAACGTCATCACAGGTTCCATTAAGGCCAACTTCCCTGCCCGCATCGCTTTCCGCGTCATTTCAGCCGTCGACTCGAAGACCATCCTCGACCAAAGCGGTGCCAACCAACTCATTGGCCGTGGCGACATGCTGCTCTCCACAGGCAACGACCTTGTGCGCCTCCAATGTGCCTTCATCGATACGCCAGAGGTGGAAGAAGTCACCCAATTCATCGGAGAGCAACGCGGATTCCAGACGCCTTATGAGCTACCCGAAGTGCCAGAGGAAGATGGAGAAGCCGCCGACATCGATGATGATGGCGAACGCGACAGTCTCTTCGAGGAAGCTGCACGCATAGTGGTACAGACCCAACAAGGCTCCACTTCGATGATCCAACGAAAACTGAAACTTGGCTACAACCGAGCTGGCCGCATCATCGACCAATTGGAGGCTGCTGGTATCGTTGGACCTTTCTCGGGTAGCAAATCGCGGGAGGTGAAAGTCGCCAACGAATTCGCTTTGGAACAGATTTTGCGGGACTTGGACAACAAAGATAACGGTATTTGAAAATGAAAACGAAAAGCATCATTGCCTGCTTGTTCTTAATGCTTGCAACGCAGGTAGTTAGCGCACAAAATGAAGGAGAAAGAATCATTCGCGCTATGGTTGAAAAAATGAAAAGCCACAAAAACGTCGAAATGGTTTTCAACTTTAGTATTAACCCAAACGACAATGATTTAGGCGAAACGGAAAAAAGTCATGCTTGGCTGCAAGGTGAAGCCTACAAAATCGAGATGGCAGTACAGCAAACCATTTCTGACGGCAAAACCATTTGGTCGTATCTTATTGAAGACGAAGAAGTCATAGTCAGCAATGCCAGCGAAGGGTCAGACAACACACCCTTAAAGGTTCTCACCACTTTGGATGAGAGTTATGTAGCCACTTTATCCAGCATCAACTCACAAGGTATCGCTTCAATCGAATTGGCCAATCCCAATGGACAATACAAACGCGTGATGCTAAAAGTCAACACAAAAAAGCATGAACTGAACCACGCAGACATCTTTATGGAAGACGGCAGCAAAATCATTATCGACGTGGAAGAGATGAAATACGACCAGACACTGGACGACAAATTCTTCACTTTCGATGCGAAAAAACACCCTAATGTAGACGTGATTGATATGCGTTAACGCAATAAAACACGATTGTTTACGTATTAAAAACGGCTGCCACGGTGTGACAGCCTTACAAACAACAATTCAACAATTCAACGATTCAACAATTAAACAATAATATGAATCTCCTACAAATCCAACAGGTTGCCAATGATTTAGGCGCAGCCGCAACAGAAACCGTTACCCAACCAACAGAAATCAAACTTTCTATCTTTGACCTTGCTACCAAAGGCGGCTGGATTATGATTTTACTCGCCGTTTTGTCCATCATCGCGGTCTATATCTTTATCGAAAGATACATAGCTGTTTCGCGTGCCACGAAATACGACAATGGTTTTATGGACCGTATCCGCGAATATATGAAAGAAGGCAAGCTCGATTCGGCCAAGGCACTTTGTCGCGGCAACTCCACCCCTATCTCCCGTATGATTGAGAAAGGACTCTCCCGCATCGGACGGCCTTTGGGCGACATCAACTCAGCCATTGAAAATGTAGGCAACCTTGAAGTGGCCCAATTAGAGCGTGGCGTCGGCATCCTCGCCATGATTGCCAGTGCAGCCCCGATGATTGGATTCTTGGGTACAGTGACAGGCATGATTCGCGCCTTCTACAATATGTCGATGGCTGGCAACAACATTGACATTTCGCTACTTTCATCGGGTATCTACGAAGCTATGGTGACCACCGTCGGCGGCTTGATTGTTGGCATCATTGCCTACTTCTTCCACGCTATCATCTCAACAAAAATCCAGAAAGTCGTCAACCTGCTCGAAGGCAAGGCGACTGAATTTATGGATGTACTGAACGAACCCGCCTAAAATCAGCGTATTATGGCCATCAAATCAAGAAATAAGGTCGAACCCTCATTCAACTCCTCGTCCATGTCGGACTTGGTATTTCTATTGCTGATTTTCTTTATGTTGACTTCAACGTTGGTCGCTCCAAATGCCATCAAGCTTATGTTGCCTTCGAGCAACAGCAAAACCATGGCAAAACAGACCGTCACGGTTTACATCAACGACCAATTCCAATATTTCGTTGACGACAATCCCGCCGATGAGAAACAACTCACCGACCTCATCAATGCCAACATCGGCAACGACAGTCAAGCTACTGTGGTGCTACGTTCAGATAAGACAGTACCTGTACAATATATTGTGAATGTGATAGATGCCGTCAATGAAATCAACAATGCCACCGGCAACAACCACAAGGTGATTTTGGCCACTGCGCCAAAAAAATAGGAGGTTCTATGAACAGCAACGAAAAGAAAGACAAGGGCATAGCTATAGCGGGGACTATCATCGTCCACGCTTTGGCCATACTCATTTTGTTCCTGATGGCCTTTCGAACGCCCTTGCCGTTACCAGGCGAAGAAGGTGTTGAAGTCGACTTGGGTATGATGAACCAGGGCATGGGCAACATCCAGCCCGAAAAGCCTGCCATTCCGCAAACTGCCCAATCTCAGCAACAACCGAATAAGAGCAAGGAAGACATTGTCACCCAAAACGACGAAGAAGCCCCTGCCTTGGAAAAACCGAAAAACACCAAAACGAAACAGGAAAAGCCTGCGGAAGAGCCCAAACCAACCGTCAACCAAAGAGCGTTGTTCAAAGGAAACAACAACCCGCAAGCAGGTGGATCGGAAGGCATCACTGGACAGCCTGGCGACCAAGGCAACCCCAATGGATTAGCAGGCATTAAGAAATATGATGGTCAAGGCGGGAAGGGTAATGGAACTGGTTACGATCTCGGTGGTCGCGGTGCGAAAAGCCTGCATCGTCCTAACGACGATTTCCCCGAAGAAGGCATCGTTGTCGTTGACATTTGGGTCGATCGCCAAGGCAAAGTAACACGAGCTGAGGTGGCCACCAAAGGCACAACCGTAATCAACCAGGCTATGCGCGAGAAAGCCAAACAAGCTGCCTTGCGTTCATCTTTTGCTTCCGACCACGATGCACCTGAAGAACAACACGGCACGATCACCTATACTTTTGTTATCAACCAATAAAAAATGTGGAATTATGAATGCGGAATGCTGAATGACGCGAAGCGACGATGGTCCTAGCCTCATTCAGCATTTATCATTTAGCATTCATCATTATTAAATAATCGCCTATGAATTACTCCGAAACCCTCGAATGGATGTTCAACAAGCTCCCGATGTATCAACGCATCGGTGCCGCTGCCTACAAGGCTGACCTCAACAACACCATCCAACTGCTCCAACTTCTGGACAATCCTCACCACAACTTCAAATCGGTGCATGTGGCGGGCACCAACGGCAAAGGCTCCACCTCCCACATGCTGGCTTCCGTGTTTCAGGAAGCAGGCTATAAGACAGGTCTCTACACCTCGCCACATCTCCGCGACTTCCGCGAACGCATCCGAATCAATGGTGAGATGATTCCCGAAGAGAATGTCGTGCAGTTCATCGATGCCTACAAAGGGAAATTTGAGGCTATGGAACTTTCCTTTTTCGAGATGACCGTGGGCATGGCTTTCGACTATTTCTCAAAGGAGAAGATAGACATTGCCATTGTTGAAGTGGGCATGGGCGGCAGGTTAGACTCAACCAACCTCATTACGCCTGAGTTAAGCATCATCACCAACATCGATTTCGACCATATGAAGTTTTTGGGTGACACAAGAGCCAAAATCGCATATGAAAAGGCTGGCATCATCAAGCCTGGCATTCCTGTAGTCATTGGCGAGACGCACCCCGAAACCCAACAGGTTTTTATTGACAAGGCAAAGGAATGCAATAGTCCCATCTATTTTGCAGACCAAATCTTCGACTGCGACAAAATACATATCGAGTCGGACACAGAACAACGGTACGATGTCTGGAAAAACAGCGAGCTTTATATGGAAGCTCTCGAAATTCCGCTGATGGGCAACTACCAACAAAAGAACTTGACCACCGTAATATGTGCTTTGGACCTGTTGCGCGACAAGTTCAATATTTCCGAGGACAACATCCGCGAAGGTATCGCAAAAGTCATTCGCAACACCCACCTAATGGGTCGCTGGCAAATTCTAAACAAAGACCCGCTTACCATCGCCGACACGGGGCACAATGTGGCCGGTATCAGTGAAGTGGTACGCCAATTGGCAGAAATGAGTTATGGAAAACTGCATTTCGTCCTTGGTATGGTCAACGACAAAGACATCGAAAGTGTATTGCAATTGCTTCCTCGCGGAGCTGAATACTATTTTTGCAAAGCTGATATACCCAGAGGATTGGATGCCAACATCTTAGCGGAGAAAGCCTTTGATATGGGCTTGCGCGGGCAAGTGTTCGAGTCTGTTAGTCATGCCTACCGTTCGGCTGTCAACAATGCCCATTTCGGCGATGTGGTCTTCATCGGCGGCAGCAATTTCACCGTTGCCGAGGTGGTGTAAGCTTGTTTCTACTATTTACGGGCAAAGATTCTTAGCCTCTTTCCAATATGAAATCATCTCTTCTAGGTTGAGGTGTTGTACACCTTTGCCTTGTTCGCGTGAGCGCTGCTCGACATGACCAAAGCGTTCACGGAATTTCTTATTGGTTTTCTCCAAAGCATCGTCGGGGTTCACACCGATATAGTTGCCATAGGCGGCCAAAGCAAACAACAAGTCGCCATATTCCGACTCAATCTTGGCCGTATTGTCTGGTTTTTGCAATTCTTCAAAGAGCTCGTCTTTCTCCTCTTCCACCTTTTGCCAAGCCTGACTTGTCTCTGGCCAGCGGAATCCCACACCAGCGGTTTTCTGAGTCATGCGATAGGCTTTCAGGAGCGAAGGCAAGCCTTCAGGAACTCCACCCAACACACTACGATTGTGTTCCCGTTCCAACTTGATTTTCTCCCAATTTTGCTCCACCTGTTCTGCATTTTCAACTTTCTCGTTACCAAAGATATGCGGATGACGCACAATCATCTTCTCACAAATCCCATTGAGTACATCAGCAATGTCGAAGGCACCCTGCTCCTGCCCTATCTTGGCATAGAAGACAAGGTGCAACATGAGGTCACCGAGTTCCTTCTTCACCTCATTGAGGTCGTCATTAAGGATGGCTTGGCTAAGCTCATAGGTTTCCTCGATGGTAAGATGGCGCAAGCTATGGATTGTCTGAGTGCTATCCCAAGGGCAACCCGCACGCACTGCGTCCATAATATCCAGTAAACGCTTGAATGCAACTAATCTTTCGTCCATGACTACACTTGATTTTGAGCGCAAAAGTAAGGAATTTTGTATTTTTGCAGACTCAATGGAAAAACAAAAGTTCCATATCTTATTCTTCCTCCTGTCCTTATTGGCATTTGTAAAGACAGCAGAAGCACAACTGAGTCACCGCAACTATGAAATCGAGGCTCGGGTACACTATGGCTACATGTATTTCCAAAACGATGAATACCACTCTGCCTTAGGACGTTACAGCCGCCATACGCCTAGTTACGAATTCTCGCTGCACCGCAACACTTACGGGCAGCACCGCTGGGAAGTGTTGCACAACTACCCTTCCATCGGACTTACCTTCTACTATTCAGGCTTCGGCAACGACAGCATCTCTGCCGAGTTGGGAAAAGTGTTTGCCCTTTATCCCTTCATCAATTTTCCCATCACTCCTGGCGAATCGAGTAGGTTGACCTTTAAATTGGGCGTGGGCGTGTCCTATCTCACCAACAAATTTGACCCCAAGGAGAATTACCACAACTATGCCATAGGCTCGCATGTGAACGCAGCCATTAACCTGTCGTTTGAGTACCGTCAGCGTATTGTCGACCGCTTACATTGGGTAACCTCCGCTGGTTTGACCCATTTTTCCAACGGGGCCACACGCTCCCCAAATATGGGCATCAACATCCTCAGTGCAGCCACAGGATTATCGTGGTATCTGGCGCCATCCAAAAAGCACATCGACAAGAAATTGCGTCCCAAAAACTATCTCTTTGAATTTGATGGCAAGCGGCATTTCGTCACAGATTATCAATACACATTGGGAATCAAAGACATGAGCCAACAATATGGTACACACGAGTATTTCCTTGTCCATGATTTGGCCGCCAACTTTATGTTCCAAATCACTGAACGCGACCGATTGGGACTTGGAATCGAACTGGTTTACGACAATTCCGACAAAATCACCAAACCCGATTGGGACATCTACCTAAAACCCGGTCTCCTATTCGCCTACGAAATGATGCTTGATCGTGTCAGTTTCATGTTCAATCTTGGCATCCGCAACAATGTTCCCTTAAATTCATCAACATACGGATTGCTGTTTTACCAAAAAGTCGCTGCCCGATACTATTTCAACGAGAACCTGTTTGCCACGCTTGCCTTTACCACCTATGACATCAAGGCCGACTTCATCAGTTTCGGCATTGGCTACCATATCCAACACAAGTACTATTTACCACGCTATGAAAAGAAGCACCATCGTAGTCCTGTTTTTCCTCGTTAGCCTGATGGTTGCGTCATGCAGTAAGGTGGAGACATTGTTCACCAACGGCGAACCTGTTACCGAACAGCGCAGTCTTGACCAACGCTTTATTGCCATCAAGATGTACAACAACGTGAATGTCAAGTTGGTGCACGATAATCATCCGCATTTGGAACTGACTTGTCCCAAAAACCTCATCGATAATGTGACAACCGAAATCGATGGCGACACCTTGGTCATCAAAAACGAGAATGACTACAACTGGCTTAGAAGTTTCGACTACAGCATCCACCTGACCGTGTATTACGATAGTCTGCGCCAAATCGACTTCGCCTCAGTCGGAAACCTCATTTGCACCGATTCAATTAGAGGCATCAGAGAGTCTACTATTGACACCATCGAGGCTATCATTGATACCGTTTGGACGCACGCTTTCAATCTCAACATTAAAGAAGGTTGTGGCAACATTGATTTGACCTTCAACTGTGACGTGTTAAAAAGCGACTTCAGCAATGGCACATCTTTGGTAACTCTGAGAGGCATTGCCCAATATACAGAAATCATGATGAGGAGTTATGGTGCAGTACATGCCGAAAACCTCAATTCCAACTTCGTCAGAATGCAATCGCATTCCACCAACGATGCCTACGTTTGGGCCAGATCCAAGCTTACCGTATGGCTCCATAGTATTGGAAACGTGTATTATAAAGGGAACCCATGGGTCATACAAGAATGTACCAACGACGGACGAGTTTATAAATTAGAATAATTTTGTGAATCCGCATTTGAATATCAGATTTTGGTATGAAATTTGCATGTTTTAAACGAAAGATTTAACTATTTTCACGAACAAATAAATACTCAATAAAATGAAAGCGTTAAGACTTATCCCTATCATTGCCTTGATGGTTTTCGCCAGCTGCTCAGCAAACCGTCAGATGGCTCAAGACGATGTCTACTATTCGCCTTATGGCAATACGGGCAATCGAATGGCTTCAGGTAACGGATCTTATGTGAGTCCAAGCATCAGCAGCAACTCGGAATACGATTATCAAGCCTACTATTCCGACAGCAAGAATTACGTCAATAATGCCGAACCTGTTTATCAAACCACGGAAACAGTAACCGACACCAACGGCGTAGTTTACACTACCACTGAGACTTATTATGATGCCGACTTTGCCACGCGCATCAAGCGTTTTGGCACGCAAGCATCCTCTTCCTTAGACTATTATGACGACTATTATACTGGTGGCAGTGGCAACACCTACATCTATGTGGACAGCTACGATCCTTTCTATTGGGATTATTATCCTACCGTTTACGTCGGCTGGGGCTATCGTCCTTACTGGAGAACCTATTGGGGCTGGGATTCATATTGGAGCTACTCTTGGTATCCTTACTCCTACTGGGGTTATTCATGGTATCCCTATTCCTACTATTGGAGCAATCCTTATTGGGCCTATGATTGGGGTTATCACAACCATTATTGGCACCACTCGCACCACCATTGGGATGGTCATGGTGGAAACCACGGCGGACACGGCGGAAGCGGTTTAAGCAGCTATGTGGCTAGTGTACGTCACGGCAACAGCACGGCAGGCTCTATGAGTCACAGTGTGCAAAATGATCCCAGGACAATAAATGGTGGTAGCATGTCGGGCAGTGCCAGCAGTGCCAATGCCAGGGTAGGTAGCGGCGTATCTATGAGCCGTCCTACAGCCAACAGTAACACAACAGGACGTGTTGGTGCCAGCGCTTCAGGCCGGACTAATACAAGCAGACCCACGGTGAGCAGCCGTCCCGCTAGCAGTAACAGACCTACTGCAGGCACCAGTGGTCGCACAGGCAATGCCTCGGCCAGCCGTCCTTCAGGCTCAAGCAGCGCCCGCACAGGCAGCCAAAGCAGCGAACGTCAGAGCTACACCTCGCCCAGCAGTAGCCGTCCCTCACGCTCAAGCTCTGAATATGTGCGCCCGCAAAACTCATCCTCTTCACGTTCCTCTTCAACGAGCATCAACAGAGGTAGCAGAAGCAACAGCTCAAGCGGTTCCTACAACAGGAGCAACTCATCAAGCGGCAGCTATAACAGAAGCAGTTCGCCTTCGAGAAGTTCCTCTTCAAGTTCAGGACGTAGTTCAAGCAGCAGCTACAGTGGCGGAAGCCGCAGCTCAAGCTCAAGCTCAGGTGTCAGCCGCGGCAGCTCAGGTGGTGGTGGCAGTCACAGTTCCTCTGGCGGTGGCCGTAGCTCAGGTGGTGGAAGAAGATAATTTGAGAGCCACATCAATTGATTGAGAATAAAAGACTACCTTTGCAGTTTAAATTGCAAGGTAGTCTTTTTTTATCCTGTCGACCATGAAGAGAATTTTTACGACCGTCATTACTCTCCTTTGTTTTCTGTCAGCCTTTGCCCAAGGTGCAGATGACGCATGCCTGTTTTCGCAAACCTATTATCAAGGCACGGCCAAGGCTTTGGGCATGGGCAATGCCATGGGTGCTGTAGGTGGCGACATGACCGCCATCAACATCAACCCCGCTGGAATGGGCATTTATCGCAGCAACGAATTCACCACTTCACTCAACCTGCTCGACAATTACCATTCATCACACTATTATGGGACCCAAACAAGTGGGAACAAGACTCGCCTTTCGATTCCTAACATCGGATGGATCAGCACAAAACAAAGGAGCAACTACCGCCCTCTCCGTTCCACCCAATTCGGCATAGGACTAACCCGTATCAACGACTACAACTTCCACACCAATGCACGAGGCATCAACCCCACCAGTTCGAAAATCGACAATTACCTTGCCCAAATCGATGGCTATTCACAATTCGAGTTACAGGATATGTTCCCTTACGATATTTACCCAGCTTGGAAAACCTATCTCATCGACCTTTATCAAGACGCAAATGGTCCCTATTATGACAGTCCAGTACCCCAAGGCAACATCTGGCAAGGGCAAGAATGCGATTTCATAGGCCGATCCGAAGCTTGGACGTTTGCAGGAAGCGCCAACTTTAACGACCGCTTTTTCATCGGTATCAGTGCCGACTTGGCTCACATCAAGCGAGAAGGAGAAAAACTCTTTCAAGAAAACCGAGTCGAGGGAACCGACACCGACTTCAACCATTGGAAATTCACAGAAGACATCAGCTCCTCGGGATGGGGTGGTAATGTCAAAGTAGGTTTCATCTACCACGCCACACGCTTTCTACGCTTCGGTGGAGCCTTTCACTCACCAACCATATACAATTTCACGGAATCGTGGCAAACAACAACCGAATCAGAAATCAATTGGGTTACTCAAAAGAGCCTCAGTCCAGAATCATACTACGAATACACCTTCATCAAACCGCTGAAATGGGTGGGCAGCATGGCTTTCGTTATTGGACAGCAAGGTATTATCAGCCTCGATGCCGAATATACCAATTATGGTGCAGCCCGTTTTAAAGCCAATGACTATGATTACAGTCACGTCAATGAGGACATCAAAGGCATCTACGGAAAGACTTTCAATTTCCGTTTGGGCACTGAATGGTCGTTGGGCACTTCTTATCTAAGAGCAGGTGCTGCCTACTACGGCAGTCCCTTCGGCTTGGGTGAATCAGGCGGTAGCGTCAAAAAAGCATCATGTGGCATTAGCGTTCCCGTTTCAGAAAGCACCACCTTTGATTTCGCTTATGAGTTGAGCCATGGAA
>JAEEGK010028780.1_pt1 | contig 11124 bp, 10 predicted proteins | sample 8958771 | NCBI WGS metagenome assembly JAEEGK01 (sample SAMN16246547, study PRJNA631951) | gut metagenome | biome: gut microbiome; feature: rumen; material: SC-attached | host: Bos | place: Iran: Karaj | collected 2018-10 | reverse complement strand
CTCTTGTACTACAATTTCTGTCTATGGAATCATGTCAAAGAACTGTGCTCCCGAGTTACTTGCTAACCCCCGATGGGGCCGTGTTTTCTCGTTTGCGGGTGCAAAGGTACAACATTTCCGCAAACCGCCAAAACATTCATGCACTTTTTTTGAAAAATATCTGCATTTCCCTACCCCCTACCTTATATTAATATTATAGGGGTTAGGGGTTAGAAATATAATCCGGGCTGATTTTCCTTGATATTTCTAAGCTGACTCCGGATAATCCGCTCTTCGCGTACGCGCGCATTGGGCTCATTTGGCCATTTGGCTCGGCTCACAGCCCCTTTTGGACCGGCTCAAAAGGGGCATTGGCTCGAGCCAAATAGGGTATCCTCTCCCGGTACTTATTTTCACCCCTGTACGAACTATCCGATTTGGGGATAAAATTTATTGACAATGGCGTACATGCGGAAAAACCTTTGCCGATACGTAACGAGAGAAACGGCATGCAAGAGCAAGCGTAAAGCCCAGCACATGGAATACTGGCTAATCGAGAAATAAGGGGGTTCAACTTTCGGAGACACTGCTTCCGAAAGTTGAAATATTCTATAGCAAGTGATAGTTATGGGCGATTATTATAACGTCATCCTTAGAGTGGGCATCCACTTTTTTCTCCATCACCACGTCAGCATAAATCTTAATTGTGTGGATGCTGGTTCGTCTGTGTGGTAAATAAACAATTGTTACTTCTGGTCGAGGAACTCTCTTGTCATTCGCGTAAGTTCATCTGTATCTATCGCCTCCAAGATCACTTCTTCTGGTTCCAAATCAAGCAAGAACTGCATATAGTTGGGATAGCTTATCTTACAATAAACTTTCGGCCGTTTAAGATGTAGATTCCCTTCATCGGGTAACTGTTGCTGATCCGGCGACCCAGCAGGTCAAACAGTGTATTTGAGGACAGATTACTGTTTACTGACTGAATTCCTGTGATAATTTCATCGGCTATGGGATTCAGCGTCCAAAAGGAACGATGATTGGTTCCAGCGGCTGCTGCATAGGTTTGCACCAAACAATCTGCCTGATTGCTCTCGGCTCGCAAATTCAGACCGATAGTGCCTGATGTGAAGTCGTAGGGTGATACGGTAGTGCATGCAAAGCCATACCTGCCGCCCTCGCTTGCCTGTGGAGCTACATAATAGGCTACGCCTTTAGCTCCCATGTTTACCACTGTGCCTGAGGTCTTGGTATATCCCTGAATATAACGTCCGGTCAAGACATTACGGACATAGTAACACCGGGCGGCATCCGTGGGTTCAAAGACCCAGTAAGCGGCATTGCCTACACTACCTTCACAGGAGATTCTGTTGTCGGCTTCGCCATTATCTACCATGTAGGCTGGTGTGCCTGAAAAATTTCGGATGGTATAGGCATGCTCCTTCAGCGGCCAGTTCTCTGCCTGGGGGGTATCATCTTCGCCTTTAGGAATATACGGAGAGGGGTCGAAGGTGTTGTCCCGGATCTGCCGGATTTCATCTGCGGAGAGAATCCCTCTGAAGAACCAGGCATCATCTATATAACCTTTAAAATAGTCTTTACCAGCCTTATGTCCGCCTATACGGAAACCTCCAGTACATGTTTCAAATGCACCGGCAGATACCGTACAGTCACGTTCGCCGTTAATATAATAGGTGATACTCTGCCCTACCGGATCACAAACGATAGCAACATGCTGCCATGTACCGGGTTGGGAGGAGCTAGCCGTAGCCCTGTGCTGAGTCCCTCCGAGAAAGTTATTGTAGAAGAATTCAGCTGATCCGCCCGTTGTGGGTACTTCAGCGCGTGAGTATAGGTAGATGCGTCCCGTTCCGGCATTGTCCTTCTGTGCCAGAATCACTTCGTCCCGGACATACTTACCATTGTCTGTAGGATTGGCCGAGGTAGGCGCTGCGGTATTCTCATTGTAAATCCAGGCACAGAAGGTTGTCTGGGTTATTCTGGTATCAAAGAGGCCTGTTGTATTAAGGTCAGCATACTGTGCATTGCCATTCAGATGAAGGGCGTCTCCCAGTTTACCCGCGCCATAGGTAACACCATTGGCACCTGGCGTGAGAATATACGCTGCAGGCGAATCATCATTCAGGTTTCCGTCAAAGGGATAGTGGAATATCAGTTCGGTCTTGGTTTCTGGGATATCTTCAGGAACATTCAGCCCTACACTCTTGGCCCAGTTATTCCAAAGCGACTTCAGTTCACGGACTTTCTCGGGATATTCTGCAGCCACATTGTTGGTTTCAGAGAGGTCATGGGCGAGGTCGAAAAGTTGCCATCCCCCGTTAGCCAGAGCCGTTAGGCGCCAATTGCCTTTCCTGACCGCTTTTCCGTTCTCATGCTCCCAGAACATCACTCGTTCATCATCCCATTTATCCTTATCCTGGAGCAAAGGTACGAAGCTACGCGCCTCGTTGCATATCGGTTTTATGCTATTACCACCATAGAAGGAGGGATATGAGGCACCGGCCAGCTCGAGACAAGTAGGCATGACATCCAGGAAGGTACACGGCTGATTCATAACAGTCCCCTCCTTTTCCCTGGCGATTCCTGCAGGCCAGTGAACAATGGTAGGTGCCGCTGTCCCGCCATGGAATTGGGTTGTCTTCCAGTAACGGTACGGTGTGTTGACGGCTCCTGCCCATCCGTTATGCAGATAATTATACGTAAGCTGACCGCCGGGAGTGGGTGAGTTATGCACTACCATCTGTCCGTTACGGGTACGGTCATGACGGTCGAACTCGCCAATATTGTAGTTCTCGCTGGATGCTCCGTTATCTGACGTAAAGATAATGATAGTGTTGTCATAAATCCCCCTGCGCTTAAGTTCGGCAATGATACGGCCGATATTCTGGTCCACGCAGTCAACCATGGCAGCATGCACTTCCATATTGGCAGCCTGGAAGGCCTTGTCAGGTTCATCATCCCATTTACGTCCAGATGCATTGGTTGCCTCGGGAATCTCATCGGGATTGACAAGACCCAGTTCCCTCATCCGCTGATAGCGGCGCGTACGCATAGCGTCCCATCCGTCATCAAACTTGCCCTTATACTTGGCTATATCCTGTGGCTTGGCCTGGACGGGCCAGTGCGGTTCCTGGAATGCCACGTACATAAAGAACGGCTTGCCGTCAGCAGTCATCTCGTCCATCATATCGATGGTCTTGTCAGCCACATAGTCGGCATAGTAGAAACCCGCCGGAATACTGTCAGTAAAGATGGGCTCCTCATTATGAACCAGAGAGAACGGGTCAAAGTGGTCCGTAACACCCCAGATGGTACCCCAATGCTGATCAAAGCCACGGTTGCACGGATAGGTATCAATAGGGGCAAAGGGGCGGTTGTTAAAGTAACTCTGATGTGAAAGCCATTTCATCTGATCAGCATTATTACCTATACCCTGTGTAAGTGAGAGATGCCACTTTCCGCTCATACCTGTATGATAACCGGCATCTTTCAGAGCCTCGGGGATGGTAACGCAGTCATGCGTAAGACTAAGTCCCATACCGGTTATGCCCACTGTCTGAGCATAACGTCCCGTCAGGAGCTGAGCGCGAGAGGGACAGCTGCGTCCGGAATTATAGAATTGCGTGAAACGCATACCCGAGGCAGCAAGCTCATCCAGATTGGGACTCTCCACCTCACCGCCAAAACATCCCAGGTCAGAGTATCCCATATCATCCACTACAATAAGCATGATATTGGGGCGTTGGGCATCTTGGGCAGAAGCCATTATCGGAAGTAATACCGGCAAAACTCTGCAGAAACCTTGTTTATTCATTTTAGTTTACTTTAGTTAAAATTTATTAGGTTTTTCCTGCTGCAAAGATAAACAACATCAATATAATATGCAAATATATGAAGAAGATTCTGCAAACAAGATACAATATGAAGTATATCTGAATAAATATAACACACAACTTTCGCAAGCTACAGTTTCGTTATGTGACAGGTAGTCAGGTACACAGGTTCAAAAAACGTGCGCATTATCAGCGGACGTGGAGCCTAAGAATCAATACTTACTTATAAAGAAAAATCAGGGGAAACCAACTCCGGCATCCCCTGATTTTCTGAGCCTCTTGTCGGATTCGAACCAACGACCCCGAGATTACAAATCACGTGCTCTGGCCAACTGAGCTAAAGAGGCGGGTGGGAAAGCTATCTGCATCGCGCCGCTACAACCGACTACCCTTGCTGCTGTCAGGCCCTGGGGGATTCGAAGGGAGCATGCCGTACAGGACTTTCCCGTTTTTGCGAGTGCAAAGGTAGAGATTATTGGCCGAAAACACAAATTTTAGCCCGTTTTTTTTACTTCAGAGCTTTTTATCGCGCACATACGTACATCTTTAGAAAATTTTATTGTATCTTTGCGTGCTCATTTTAAGAGCATAAAACATAGGAAAAAAAGAGATATTATCAGAACATGAGCAACAATACACCAGGCCAGCAACACCCGACGTTAGTACAGGCTGCGTCACGCATTGCCATAAAGACCGGCATTCTGTGCAGCATAAGTTTTGTATGCAGTGTCAGGGGCATAACATCACCCGGACTGGCGACAATAGGACATATCGCCGCGCTGTGGGCCATATACGACATCTTCAAACAGCTGGTCAAATACCGCCTTTTCGTACAGGATATCAGATTCGGAAAATGCCTGAAGATGGCTTTTCTGATATGTATCTTTGCCGGACTGCTGACCAACATGGTACAGTACCTGTACTTTCAGTTCTTTGACAAGGGACTGTTTCTGTCAACACTGGCCACGCTGATGGAGACGCCTGAATACAAGGAGATTATAAAGGCCGCCTTTGCCGACATCTCACAGAGAGAATGGAACGAGGCTTTCCAGCAGATTAACGTACAGACGCTGATGCAGCAGTTCATTCTGATGAACCTGTTGCTCTCCGTCCCCGTATCGCTACTGACAGCCGGCATAGCATCGGTACCGAAAATAAAGAGTCCCGCTCAACCGAAAGAATAAAATATGAATTCAGAACATTGAATCAACAAATGGATATATCAGTTGTAATACCCCTGTTCAATGAAGAGGAATCGCTACCCGAACTCTTCAGTTGGATAAAAAGGGTGATGATCGAGAACAACTTTACCTACGAGGTGTACTTCGTGAACGACGGAAGCACAGACCATTCATGGCAGGTGATAGAGCAGTTGCGGAAAGAGAATCCCGAGGTAGTACATGGCATCAAGTTCCGCCGTAACTACGGCAAGAGTCCCGCCCTGTTCTGCGGATTTGCCCGTGTAAAGGGCAATGTGGTAATAACCATGGATGCCGACCTGCAAGATTCGCCTGACGAGATTCCCGAACTGTACCGCATGATTATGGAGGAAGGCTACGACCTGGTAAGCGGATACAAGATGAACCGCAGCAAGGGCGACCCGCTTTCCAAGACCATTCCTACCAAGCTGTTTAACGCGACAGCGCGTAAGGTGAGCGGCATTCACAACCTGCATGACTTTAACTGCGGCCTGAAAGCTTACCGCCAGGAAGTGGTTAAGAACATTGAGGTATATGGCGAGATGCACCGCTACATACCCTATCTGGCCAAGAATGCGGGATTCAGCAAGATTGGCGAGAAACGCGTACACCACCAGAAGAGGAAGTTCGGAAAGTCGAAGTTTATGGGTTGGAACCGTTTTGTAAACGGTTACCTGGATCTGCTCAGCCTATGGTTCCTGGACAGTTTCGGCCTGAAGCCCATGCACGTATTCGGCTTTATAGGAACACTGATGTTCATCATAGGATTCCTGTCAGTAGTGGCAGTGGGTGCTACCAAACTGTATTATATGAGCAACGGCATAGCCCATCCGCTGGTTACCAGCAGCCCCTACTTCTACATAGCCCTGACCACCATGATACTGGGCACTCAATTGTTTGTGGCCGGATTCCTGGGCGAACTGATAAGCCGGAATGCGCCTGAGCGCAACAATTATCACATAGAGAAGGAAATTTAAGGATGATAAAGTTGAGTAAAGTCCACATGACGGCATGCCTCGTTGCCCTGATGGGGATATATGGCTGCGAAACCATAGACTGCACACTGAACAACACAGTGGCAATGACATGCGACTTTTATCAGGACGGGAAGGCTGTTCAGCTGAACGACACGCTGACCGTAACTGCCAACAACCCCGATGTGGTGCTAGTCAACCGTAAACTGAATGCAAGCAAACTGGCCCTGAGCCTGAGCTACTTCAATGAGGTGGACACCCTGCTCTTCAACGTAAGCAGCAAGGACTACAACCTGACAGATACCCTGTGGATAGAGAAGACCTCCTACAACCACTTTGAGAGCCCTGACTGCCCGGTGAACATGTTTCACCACATCACCAGCGTGCGAAGTACCCACCTGTTCATTGATTCTGTAACCATAACCCGAGCGGACGTAGACTTTTATGAAGACGAGAACCTGCAGATACATTTCTATCCTGCTGCTGATTAGCCTGCTCTGCCCCGCAGCCTGGGGACAGAACAGGAAAAACAGTAAGCCTAAGGAGAAGGCACCGCTGCTGAGCGGTGTGGGGGTGGGTGTTGACCTGTGCGGTCTGGTCATGAAGGCCGCCGGAGCAGGGTTTGCCAACATGGAGATATCGGGACGTGTAGGACTGAAGGAGAAATTCTTCCCCATTTTTGAGATAGGAATCGGTGACTGTACACGTTACGGCGGAGAAACCACCAATGTATTCAGCACCCGGGCACCTTACTGGCGTATAGGTATGGACTACAACGTTAACAAAAAACCTAACGGCAACCGCTTCCTGGTGGGTGTCCGCTACGGCTTCACCTCATACAAGTATGATTTCACCTGCCCCGACCTTACCGACCCGGTATATGGCACCGTCAGGCCTATGGAACTGGAAGGACTGAAGGGCAACAACCAGTGGCTGGAGTTCTGTATAGGATTTGAGACCAGACTGTGGAGCATCGTACGACTGGGCTACAACATCCGCTATAAGATGCAGACCCTGCAGAGCTATTCAGAGCTGGGAACACCCTACTATGTTCCCGGTTTTGGAAGGAATGACGACAGAGGCTTTGGAGGAACAGTGAACCTGACTTTCGACATCGGTAAGACAGCTCACAACAAGAATCAGAAGTCCCTGTTCGGTAAACGCAAGAACAAGGAAAAGGAATCCCAGGAAGACGTTAAGCCGACCGAAGAATCCCCAAGAGCAGCAAAGAGAAGAGGAGGAAAATGATAACGGTGCTGGAAATATGGCTTTTAGGAGTAGCACTGGCAATGGACTGCTTCTCCGTCAGCATAGCGCAAGGACTGGCCGCACGGCGTGTGATATGGCCGGGTATGACTGCCCTGGCACTATCCTTCGGCATCTTTCAGGGCGGCATGACACTGTTAGGCTATATAGGAACATCGCTGCTGAGTCACCACCTGCGCCACCTGGACATCATCGCCGTTATCATTCTGTTCTACCTGGGCTCAAAAATGCTGTGGGACGGGATAAGACATAAAGACGGCACAACACCGGATATGCTTAAACCACTGAACATATTAACCCTGTCAGTTGCCACCAGCATGGACGCGCTGGCCGTAGGCATATCCTTTGCCTGCCTGCGGCAAGTGGGACTGCAGGATGTTCTGGCAGCCGCAGCCGTCATTGGGTTATGCTCTACCCTATTCAGCACAGCCGGTCTGTGGTTGGGCATAGGCATAGGCCGCCACATCAACTTCAGAAGCGAGATGATGGGCGGTATCATACTGATAAGCATAGGAATAAAAATACTTAAAGAATACCTTATATGAAAATTGAAAACCAATCCAAGACAACGCCCGAAAACGAGAACCGTTTCCGCCCCTATCATGTTGCCATGCTGGCACTCCTGATTGTGGGTACGGTCTTCGTAGCCACACATGAACAAGGCATTCGGCAAAAGACACCCTTCCAGATGGAGGAAGGAAGAATATTCGGTACTGAATACCACATCAAATACCAGTACGGGGACGATCTGCATGACAGCATCCTGGCCCGACTGAACAGCGTGGACGCCTCACTGTCAATGTTCAACCCCACCAGTACACTATCATGTATCAACAGGGGAGAGAGCATGAAGGCAGACTCGCTCATTACCAGCGTATGGAACCTGGCACAGTCCATCAGCGAGGACACCGACGGTTCCTTTGATCCCACAGTCGCCCCGCTGGTGAATGTATGGGGATTCGGGTTCAAGAAACGTCAGATTCCTGACAGCAACCTGATAGACAGCCTGAGAAGTCTGGTAGGATGGCAGCGCATAACCATCCAGAACGGCCAGTTCTACAAGGAAGACCCCAGGATAGTAATGGACTTCAGCGCCATAGCCAAGGGATTCGGTGTGGATCACGTAGCAGAACTGTTCCGCAAGATGGGCATAAGCAACTTTATGGTGGAGATAGGAGGTGAGATAGTAGCCCAGGGCACCAACCCCAAGGGAGAAGCCTGGCGCATAGGCATCAATAAGCCAAATGATGACAGCACCTGTACGGACAACGAGCTGCAGGAAATCATAGAAGTACACAACGTAGCCCTGGCTACCAGCGGCAACTACCGTAACTACTATATCCAGAACGGACGTAAAATAGGACATACCATAGACCCCAAGACCGGTTATCCTGCCCAGCAGAACATCCTGAGCAGTACGGTAAAGGCTCCCTCATGCGCCATGGCTGACGGCTATGCCACAGCCTTTATGGTAATGGGAATGGAGAGGTCACAGGAATTCCTGAAGAAACACCCCCAGCTGGAGGCCTACTTTATCTATGCCGACGAAGAGGGCGAGTTCAGGACCTGGCACACGCCGGACTTTTATGAGACGAGAGACAATAAATGATATCACTGACGCAGAAATATGAGTTGCTGACCAAGCTGCCGCTGCTGCAGGGCATTAGCGGAAAAGAACTGGCTCACATAGAAAGCATGACAGGCATGGAGATTAACGAGGTACCTGCCATGAGAAGGCCGCTGATCCGACAGAACGACCCTTGCACCCATCTGGTATTCCTGACCACCGGAAAAATGATGCGGGAGTACACCTCGGATGACGGCTGCTTCCATACCAAATCCGTACTGCAGGCCCCCACTCTGCTGGAACCCTATAACCTGTACGGACTGGACTGCCGGTTCAGATGCTCATACACACCACTGGAAGGTGTATCTGTCATTACAGTCAGGAAGATGGATGTGCTGCAACATCTGATGAAGACAGACATCTTCCGGATTAACTACTTCAACCTGCTATCGGCTACCATCCACAAAAAGGATATGCTGCTACGCCCCCGGCAACACCAGACAGTAAAGGAGAAGATACTGCAATTCATCATGAAACTGTTCCCGGACTGTGAGGGACAAGTGGAGATTCAGATTAAGATGACGGACCTGGCCGACTACATAGACGAGACGAGGCTGAATACCTCAAGGGCACTGAACCAACTGGAGAAGGCCGGACTCATGGAACTGAAACGCTCACTCATCGTCATCCCCGATATAAAGAAAATACACAAATCATAAAAAACTTACAATCAGCAAGATATGAATCCATTGCTAACAAATAAATTCAGCACATTACATAGTACTGCCCCATTCAGCAAAATCAGATTGGAGCACTTTGAGCCTGCCATCATAGAAGGTATGAAACAGGAGGATGAGGCCATACGGGCCATCATCAGCAATCCTGACGAACCTACCTTCCAGAACACAATACAGCCCCGGACGAGCGAACTGTTGGACACTGCCACCACCATCTTTTTCAATCTGACAAGTGCTAACACAAATGACGAGATGGATGCGCTGGCACAGAAACTGAGTCCGATGCTGACAGAGCATGCCAACCGTATCATGCTGAACGAAAAACTGTTCGAACGCGTGAAGTACGTATATGAGCATCACGGTGAACTGACGCATGAGGAACAGACATTGCTGGAGAATGTATATCAGGGCTTCGTAAGGCATGGTGCCTGCCTAAGCCCGCAAGATAAGGAGCGATTTGCGGAAATGCAGGTGGAACTCTCTACCCTGACCCTACAGTTCAGCCAAAATGAGTTGAAACAGACAAATGCCTTCTGGCTGCACCTTACGGATAAGGAACAACTGTCAGGCCTGCCCCAGACGGCTATCGACGCGGCAGCACAGGCAGCACAGGAGAAGCAGCTGCCCGGATGGGTTATCACACTGCACTTCCCCAGCTATCAGCCCTTCATGACCTATGCCGACAACCGCGAACTGCGCCGTCAGCTCTATATGGGAAAGATGACAATCTGCGCACACGGCGATGAGTTTGACAACCGGCAGATTGTACAGCGCATCGTGAACCTGCGTCAGCAGATAGCCCAGATACTGGGATACAGCACCTATGCCGACTATGTTCTTACCCGCCGTATGGCACAGGACACCCGGCATGTAAACCAGCTGACAGACCAGTTGCTGAGCGCTTACATGCCCGTAGCCCGCAGGGAATTGCGTGAGCTGCAACTGAAGGCCCGTCAGACAGAAGGGCCGGACTTTACCATAATGCCATGGGACTGGGCCTATTACAGCCACAAGCTGAAGTTAGAGCGATATAACCTGGATGCGGAAATGCTACGTCCTTACTTCCCCCTGGAGAAGGTACGGGAAGGAGTCTTCGGACTGGCCACCAGACTATATGGCATCACATTCAGGAAGAACACAGAGATAGAGGTCTATCACCCGGACGTGGAGGCATTCGAGGTATTCGATGCCGACGGTTCCTTCCTGGCTGTGTTATATGCCGACTTTTTCCCTCGCGAGAGCAAGCAGAGCGGTGCCTGGATGACCAGTTATCTGGAACAGTACACGGATGATGAGGGGGAGGATGTACGTCCGCATGTGAGTATTGTCACCAACTTCACCAAACCTACTGCCGAGCGTCCCTCGCTGCTTACCCTAAGCGAGGTGGAGACTTTCCTGCATGAGTTCGGACATGCCCTGCACGGCATCTTCTCCAAGGTACGTTTCCAAAGCCTGAGCGGCACCAACGTCTTCTGGGATTTTGTAGAGCTGCCCTCCCAGTTTATGGAGAACTACGCCGTAGATCCGGAATTCCTGCACACCTTCGCC
>JAEEGK010028777.1_pt1 | contig 11125 bp, 15 predicted proteins | sample 8958771 | NCBI WGS metagenome assembly JAEEGK01 (sample SAMN16246547, study PRJNA631951) | gut metagenome | biome: gut microbiome; feature: rumen; material: SC-attached | host: Bos | place: Iran: Karaj | collected 2018-10 | reverse complement strand
GTTTTTGTCATAATTAGTGTGAATTAATGTTGTAAACATCTGCAAATATAAGAATTGACCATTAGATTTGCAAGGGAAAAGAGGAAATTTTTTAAATATTTTTTTGTAACTTTGCGCTCAAAAAATAAATTCGTATTTTAGAAAATTTGTAATTATCTTTGCAGTAAATTTTTATATGAAATTTATTATGAGCGGAGATGTAAGGTGGATACAGAGGTATTCTAATTTTCATAAAGCGTGCGGTAGGCTACTTGAACTCACGGAAGAAAGATCCTTAGATGGCTTGTCAGAATTGGAAGTGGAAGGTCTTGTTCAAAGATTTGAATATACTTTTGAATTGTCGTGGAAGGTTTTGCAGGATCTTTTGACTTTTGGCGGATTTCAGTTTATGCCGGGTCCTAATGGCGTAATAAAAACTTCGCTTGAAGCAGGGTACATTTCTGACCACGACGGTTGGCGCATGATGCTTAAATCACGCAATATTTTTACGCATGTTTATGATGAAAACGAAATATTATCAACGGTAAAATTGATTTACAGTGATTTCGCACTGCTGTTCAAAACACTTGACGAAAAACTTGAATGTTTAACTCATAATCCTGATTATCAATGAAATTCGGACTTTCGGACAAAGTAATTGAAGAAATTCAAGACGTTTTCCGTAGGTACATTGAAGTAGAAAAAGTCTTAATATTCGGTTCAAGGGCAAAAGGCAATTACCGCGCCGGCTCTGATATTGACCTTGCTGTTATCGGTAATAATATTGATTATAGGTTGATATTGAAAATTGGCTGCGAAATCGATTCTCTTGAACTTTTGTACGGTATAGATTTGCTTGATTATCAGTCAAAAAAAAACACTCCTATCGGTGAACATATCGACAGAGTAGGACAAATTTTTTATGAAAGGTTAGGTTAATACTTTGTTTCTCAAATAAACTGAAAAGAAAAAAATGACAATAGAAGAACGTGCTAATTACGGCTTTGAATTAAAACAAAACGGTGTCTGCAATTGTGCAATGGCGGTTTTGAAGGCTTTTTCTGACAAATTGGGCGTTGACGAGATGACGCTAAAAAATATTTCATCTGGATTTTCTGCTGGTATGGGCGGAATGGAAGGCACTTGCGGTGCAATTGTTGGCGCAGTGATAGTTGCAGGATTTTTAAGCGGTGGTGTGGGTACACCAAGAATTTCGCGTCAAATCGTTCAAAAGTTCAAAGAGAAATCCGGCGCTACAATTTGCAAAGATTTAAAGGCCATAATTTCCGGCAAACCCCGTTGCGAATGTCCGCAATGCGTCTACAACGGTATTATCGCATTAGGTGAAAGTATGGAAATAAAGTTAAAATAAAAAAAATCATCACATTATGAAAAAATATTTTTTAATCGCTTCTGCTGCCGCTATGTTTTTGGCGTGCGGTACAAAACAAAATCAAAATGCAGCCTACGACCTTGCATTTTACGGTTTGAAAGGCGACGTTAAAAAAATGAACAAAATAGAGTTTGACCAAAACGGGAAAATTACTCTCATAGACGGCAAAAATCTGTTTGAATTGGAAACACCGCAACGCTCGTACAACGAGGAGACTGGCGAATTTATCGATGTGGAAAAATGGACACGTGATAGTACAGGCCGTATTACAAGTCAGTGTGCTATAGAATACTAGCAAATTTACGTTTGGAAAGGCTCGCAAATAGTCCGCGACACCGTATATTGCGAAGGTCAGATTTTTCTCACCAATTACGAATACGACAAAGATGGCAACCGCGTAAAATGTACAACGGTAATGTGTGAAGACAACGGCGAGTTCAAATTTGAGCCCTGCGGTTTCCTTGAATTTACTTACAAGGATTTCGACTCCCACAACAATTGGACAAAGTGCATCACAAAAAGAACCGACCAAGTAACAAAAGAGGTTTCAGAAGAAGAACTAACAAGAAAAATTGAGTATTGGAAGTAACCAATACTCAATTAGAACTTAATAAATAAACCTTTACAACAAATCGAAGTCTAAACTTAAAAAAAAACTTTTACCCACTATGAATTCAAAACCCTTAAACCTTGGTATACTCGGCACGGGCTGGATTGCCGACAAAATGGCTGTTACACTCTTAGAAATGACTTGCGCAAAGGCTTATGCCGTGGCATCGCGTTCAAAAGAAAAAGCGGAAAATTTCGCTAAAAAATATTCGTTTTCAAAGGCTTACGGTTCGTATGAAGAATTAGCCGACGACCCGGAAGTAGATTTAATCTACATCGCAACGCCTCATTCTCACCATTTTGAAAACTCCAAAATGTGCCTTCTAAAAGGCAAGCCCGTACTTTGCGAAAAGGCTTTCACCGTCAACGCCGAAGAAGCCGAAGAACTCATAAAAATCTCGCAGGAAAAACACGTCTTTCTCGCCGAGGCGATTTGGACTCGTTACCAGCCTATGCGAAAAATGATTTCAGATGCGGTTGAAAGCGGCGTTATCGGCACACCGAAAATGCTTTCGGCAAACCTTTGTTATCCCAATATCGCAATGCAACGAATGTATGACCCGAAATTGGCAGGCGGAGCGTTGCTCGATTTGGGCGTTTACGTGCTGAATTTTGCCGCAATGTTTTTCGGCAGCGACATAAAATCCGTGTCTTCGCATTGCATAAAATATCCCACGGGAATCGACGCTCAGGAGTCAATCACCCTTGAATACAACGACGGAAAAATCGCGGTTCTTTCATCGTCGCTAATCGTAAAAAGCGACCGTCAGGGCATAATCTCCGGCGACAAAGGCTTTTTAATCGTCGAAAACGTCAACAATCCGCAGAGTTTTTCTGTTTATGACGAAGATTACAAACTTGTTGAAAAAGTGAACTGTCCGCCGCAAATCACCGGTTATGAATACCAAGTGGAATGTTGCAAACGCGCAATCGAAGAGGGACGCACAGAACCCGTTGAAATGCCGCACGCCGAAACGCTCCGAATCATGCGGCAAATGGACAGTCTTAGAAAAGAGTGGGGCGTAAAACTTTGTAACGAAAAATAAACACAATATGAAAAAAGCAATTAAAATACTATTTTTCAGCCTTTTAGGACTGATTGTTCTGGCTGTGGTTTTCACATGGTCAGCCTTTGGAGATATGATAAAAGGCGCGATGTCGGTTGAAAAATTGGACGAAGGATTTTATTACATGGAGTTTCATGGCGATGACGGTTTTGACGAATTTCTCTCGTCAGGCGGCGCAAAAAATTCTGACGATATGGCGCAGCAACTTGCGAAATTACTGTCAAAAGGCTATTACACGCCGCCCGCAATGCCCGACACCGCAAAATTCGGCTGTTCGACTTTAACCGCCAAAACGCCCGACAACAAAATTTTGATGGGCAGAAATTTTGACTATCCCACAGGCGTCGGTGTGGTACTTCACACTTTTCCGAAAAACGGTTACGAAAACATTTCAACTTTTGACGTAACGCTTTACGGCTTTGGCGAGGGATATTTGCCGGAAGGTTTTCAGAGACAGTATATGGCGTTGAGCGGACTTTTTGTCGCGCTTGACGGTATCAACGAAAAAGGCTTTGCCATTGCCGACCTTGTTGCGGGCGACAACGCAGAAACCCATCAAAACACCGGCAAACCCGCCCTCACAACCACCGCCGCCCTTGCTTATCTTCTAAAAAGAGCCGCCAACGTTGACGAGGCTGTCGAACTGCTTAAAGGAATTGACATGCACTCTGACATCAATTATGCGCATCATTTTGCCATGTCAGACAAAACGGGCAAAAGTGTTGTTGTAGAATATGTTGACAATCAAATGATTGTAACCGAAACTTCCGCCGTTGCCAACCATTATCTCTGCGCAGAAAAACTCAACGCCGGCTGGATTGAGGGCGATAACCGTTACAAACGGCTTTGTGAGGTTTATGACAATGCCGGCGGCGTTTTGGACTCGTTGAAATTGCAGGAGGCGGTATTTTCGGTATCGCAACCCTCGCCAAACTACGGCACACAGTGGACAATGATAATGAACCTTTCAAAGCCGTCTGTTACGTATTTTAGAAAACGGAATTTTGAGAAGCCGTTTCACTTTGAATTAAAATGCTCAAAATGAAACTTCTATTTCGTTGATGCTTTTTATAGCGGGATGGTTTTCAGTATGTTCGCCGATGAATTTTTCCATCCACATCATATTGTACCAGCGGTTGAATTTAAAGCCGCATTTTTGAAACTCGCCCACAAACCTGTAACCGTTTTTTTCGTGAAAATAACGGCTTGCATTTGTTACGTATTTGTCATCGGGGTCGCAAGATGTTGTGATACTTGCGTTTACGTTTAGAATGCCTTGAAGACTGAGAAGTCTTTCGAGTTCTGACAAAAGCAGTGTTCCGAGGCTGTTACGGCGGCAGTCTTTGTCGATATAAATCGAAGTTTCTATGCACCAGTCGTAAGCCTTGCGGACTCTGAAACGCGAGGCGTAGGCGTAACCTTTTATCACGCCGTCTTCCTCGGCGACGATGTAGGGATAAAAGGAGAGTGTGTTTTCAATTCTTTTTGCAAACTCTTCCACGGAAGGGATTTGCCATTCAAATGTAATCGCCGTATTTTCAACATAATAGGCGTAAATTTTTAGAATCTGTGCCGCGTCTTCCGGCGTTGCAAATCTTATTTTCATATTCGTTTGTTTGATAATAAATGTGCCGCAAAGGTAGCACTTTTTTTTCGCAATTTTTCTTTTTACTTTTTAATTTTTCCCAAAATATTTCTTACTTTTGCAACGCGAAGTCCGCTGCTTGTAGGGCGGGCGGAGTAGTTTTTTAGATTAAGGCGTTTATTTACGCTTTGTTTTTGATTAATTGAAACTTCGAACACTTCAATCTTGTTTCAAGAACATAGCAGCGATAGATGCCCATGGGATTATGTATATAACTGTACGGTATACCGTAGGTGTGTCCGTATGTTTTTGCATAAAGCGTGGGTCTTCGTTGCTCGTTCTAAACAAGATGGGCAGTTCGAAGGCCTCAATTAATGGAACGGGCATAAATGAGTGATTCCACGCCTTTTTTATGTCAGTTCTGAAATTGGAATATCGTCAGACTAAAAAAACAGGCGATGAGCATACATATCGGAAAATTGATAAAATCGGTATTAAAATTACAAGGGCGGAGCGTTACGTGGTTCGCAAAAATGCTCAACTGCAACCGTTGCAACGTTTACAATATTTTTAAGAAGGAAAACCTTGACACCGAACTTCTTAAAAGAATTTCCATTATTCTTAACCACAACTTTTTTCAAGAGTTTTCAGATGAAATGAATCTTCAAATGTATAAAAATTCGTAACACTTTTGTATATATATTCGCAACGGGGATTTCTTGGAGGGGAATTTTTTTATACGTAATTTGGCGGAGTAATTCTAAACCGTAAAAATTATGGCACTATTTCAAGTAACAATCAAAAGGAAAAAACAGTGCGGCGGCGTTCATTTAGAGCCGGGAATGAGCGTTCAGGTCGCGACCAAAACAGATTCTAATCCGCTCGCAACCAACAAGCAACTTATCCTTGACGCTTTTATGCGCGTATATGGCGTTGATTTACAGAAAGCGATGGCTCTGAATCCTACCGATTTGGAAGTGGTAAAAGTACATAATTAATAACATTTTAAAAAACAAATATCATGATTTGGACAATAATAATTATAGCGGTAGTTGTTGTGATTGCAGTAATTGTGAAACGCAGCAACAGTGAAAAGCAATTGAACTCAGCAAACAAAACTAATACAATTCCTAATAATATATATAAAGATATAACCGGTTATGACGAAAATGTGCTTAATATTACAATTAAGCATGATAATGGTATATTTGAAAAAAAACTATTTGATAATATTCCTACAAAAGGCAACTATGAGGACATAGATGTAAATTGTGGATATACTGAAATTGATGTGTTGTTGAAATTTTTGTTTCCCCAAATATATATGTCGTACTTGAAGTATGAATTATTCAGCATTACAGCCGAAGAATTGAATAACTATATAAAACGCTTGCACATCAATATTCAGCATTTGACTTCCAATAGTAGTGTTAAATTATCTCCGGAACAGGATGTGATGACTCAATTAATAAACGATTATATACTTCCAGGGGCAACCAATTTAATGCATAAAGAATGTAGAATACATTTACAATCAGCAATGTATAAGCGTATATTTGATTTATTCGATCTGAATAGGGATTTGGTTATGCGATATGGAGGATTGGATAAAGTCCCACAAAACGAACTTAAACCAATATACCCTACATCTGAAATAGAAAAATTGGAGTTCACTATTTTGGATATGGATGAAGGCAAAATAAAGTCAGATTTTTATTGGGAAGTTTTGTTTCGTAATAGTTATGATATTGTTTGGAAAATGTTCCCAATTCAGCAAGAATTTAAACGATTTTATGAAAAACAGGGTGAAAATTGGCTGCGAATGAGTGAAGTACAAGACAATATTAATGAAAAAATAGAGGACATAGTCAGATTTAATAATTGTTTACAAAAAACTATTAATGTTTGCGAGGAAAAAGCAAACAGAATAATTGATGATACATACGGTCAGGTATTGTTAAAAAGCGGTATTAACCAAAAACAATACTATAAGGAATGTGATAAAATAAAGCAAATGTATTCATCTCATTTGAGTCCAATTGTGGCTGCTTCATGTGATGCTACTGTCAAAAAAGTAGCAGCAATTATTAAGCAAAAACAAGATATACTTGACAAGAATAACGCCGACATTGTCAAATATCAGGATATGTTAGAAATAATAAAAAAGCAAATGGTCGAAGAAAATCAACTTCAAAGAATAAAAGAACTGAATAAAGAAATAGGTAAATTTGACAATGAAGCAGATATTGTGAAAAAAGAGGAAAAGAATCTCGAATTTGAAAATATGATAGAAGATATTAACCGAATGGAAATTGAGGTTAATGAGCGCAGAAATTTGGAAATTCAGTTCGGAGAGATTGAAATATGATTGTTTAACTAAAATCTACGGAGAAATCAACCGCCGGAAAGGGTGTAAAACTACAAAACTAAATTAACAATATGGCATCCACAAGAGCAAGTATTAAACAGGAAATAGCAAACTATCTTAATTGTTCTGTAAACATCAAAATTGATCCGCCAAATAGAGATCATCCAAGTTGGACAATATATAATGCCTATTTTAGGGACGGTGATGATTACGATGAAAATTGTAATACTGATGTCGATGATTATATTGGAGGCATTTTTTCAAATTACGGAGGTTCTTTGGCTCGTTGTGATTCTGACAGAGGCAGTTTGTGGATTTGGTGGGCTATGCAAGAATAAGTACTAACTAAAAAAGTCTCTTAAATGTTGAATTTAAGGGACTTTTTATAAAATTAACGGAGAAATCAACCGCCGAAAAGGGTGAATAAACTAAATGACAAAGTAAAATGAAAGATAATTTGATAATTGATTTGAATAAAAAATATCCTAATGCGAATATAATTTTTATTTCAGAGACAAATAATAAAACTCTTATTATTAAAGTAACGTGAGTTCGATGAAATTAGAATAACGTTAATTGATTGTCATAATATCTTTCACATGTAATGCATGGTTTCTTCGGGAAAAAGCAATAAGCAGCAATTCCCCCAAGCATGTTGACCATGAAGTTGTTAAAAGACCGATGTCGTGAATGTTCCACTTGCGCTATGTTTTTTAGTTCGTCGTTGACAGTCTCTATGATTGCTCGCTTTCTTGTCAATAATCTGTCAGAGAGAGTCATTACTGCTCCTTTCATATTGTTCTTGAGCTTTGTGATTAGTTGTATGCCGTCAACAAACAACCTCTGGAACAGGTCTTTGCCAATATAGCCCTTGTCTCCGACAAGTTTCCCGTACAGGAACTCTACGAATGAGCCGTATTCAAGCGGCTTGCGGTCGTCAACATCACCGGGAGTGATCATGAAGTTGAGCAACTCGCCTTTCTCATTGCATATCAGATGCAGTTTGAATCCGAAGAACCACCCCATGGAGCATTTTCCCCTCTGCGCAATGCCTTTGAAAACCTTGTGCATGTGGATGCGTTGGTTTTTGCAGACTCTCAGAGGCGTACTGTCAACGAAACTGATGCCTGTACATTTGCCCAAAAGTACGTTCTTGATGAAGATGGCAAGCGGTACAGCAACTTCTTTTTCAAGCTCCACAAAACGGTTGTACGACACAAGTCTTGGAAACAAATGGCGCAAGTGCTTGGACACATGTTCCAAATAGAAATGTTTTAGGCAACGATAGCCCGAATTGTGAAACAAGATGATGATTACCATCACTTCCGCCTTAGAAAGCGTCCCGTCTCTATGATAGTTCCGTTTTGTAGCCTTTGGCAGAGTATATTTTTTCATCTTTGCATCAAAAAAATTGCAAAAATCATCCGCCATACAAAAAATTTCAGTAACTTTGTCCTCGGAAAACATTAGCGATATTATTTAGTTTAACTTCTTTTTTGACACTTTAAAGTTACTAAATATATCGCTAATTTCCTAATTTTCAGATAATTATTTTTGAATTATTTTTCGTCGAACTCACGTTAAAATATTATTACCAAGTCTATTACAAAAGATACTATCAAGACCAAACGCATACGAAATTTTTCTTCTTGAATTTTGAAATCATATTTTTTACCGAGTTCTAACGCCTTGTTTTTCAACTTTTTTTCATACGAAGATTTCAACGCGGAAATTTCCTCAATTTTTGTATTCCGAAAACTTACAAAATCCTCCGTTTCAAATTCGTATTCGGCTTTTGAGGCTAAAAACTCCGCTTTCAATTCGTCCCAAGATATTTTTAAAGCGTCATTCCATAATTGTTTGGCTTTTTCTTTTTGATTTTGAGATAAATACAAATCAGACAAGAGTTTATAAGTCTGTGCAAGTGTATGACACTCCAAAGACTTTTTCAAATATTTTTCTGACAAGTCGGGCATACTTTCAAAATATGCCGCCCCCAAATTGTAATAAATATATGCCTGATAATAAGGTTCTAATTGCTTTGCAAATTTTTCACTTGCCTTTGCACACATAATAGCACTGTCTTTTTGTCCGGCGTCATAGTAACAAACCGATAAATTTATCAGCGCACAAGTTTTTAGCCGCTGTATTGAAGTTTTGTTTGCACAAAAAAAGTTTTTCCTTGCATATTTTAGAGACTCTCCCGGTTCCAAAGAATTACCGTAAAAAGAAGTCAATGCTCCGTAAATTTTACTCGCGAGTGCATAATCATTTGTCTTTTTTACTAATGTTTCCGCCTTTTTTAAGTCCAATAAAACTTTTTCGCTGTAATCATGAAAAGAAACCAATGCACGAAAGCAATAAGAATATGCAAGTTTTTGATTATCACCATTTTTAGTATAATAATCAATACTGAAATTAATTAAAGAATCATTTTTGACAGCAATTTTTTCACAATAATTGTATCTCGTAAGCAGAAGGTTGTAGTAAGCCCTATTTTCATTATTTTTAATCATATCAGGCTTGATAGCATCCAAGGCTTTTTTTGCGCAAGAATCATTATAACAGCTCAATAACGTATCAACTTCAACAAGTTTGTAATATATTGCATCTTTGGCGTTGCATGCACAAAGGAAAAATATAAGAATAATCAGCTCAGTTTTTAAGTTTTTCATAGTTTTTTCTCAAATGACTATGCAAAATTAGTAAAAAATAATAAAGAATCAAATTAGTTTTATAAAAAAAACACTTCAAAATGGGGGTATCTTAAAAAACTAAAAGATTGATTATCAAGGTTTTCTCTATTTTCAGTTGAAGTATCGCACTTGTAAAAATAAAATTCTACATATAATTTTGTGTCATAATTTTTAACACAACAAAAGTACAATTATGAATAAAAAAATTTTTATTACAACAGCATTTTTAACGCTTGTAACTATTAGGTCTAATGCTCAAAATGGTACAAATAGTTATGGTACTAACGACATTGACCCGACAAAACAACCAGACCCTACGGGCAAAATTATCAATAAACCTATAAAATCGTCTGTAAACGTATCGTACAACATTTCTACAACAGTTTTGACCGTTAGTTTTTCTTCTATTTCTAACGGCGGCACTGTTGAAGTTTACCGCGACGGAGTAATTGTAGCCGGAATAACTGCCGGAGGCGGTACAACTTTTAGTTGTATGCTTAATGACTACGGCGAAGGCGATTATAATATAATCGTAAGCCAAGGAAATACAGTAGTATATTCTAAAAATATTACTATTAGGTAATTTATTAAAAAACAATAATTTATATTTTATTAACTAAATATTTCATTAAAATGAAAAGAACCATTCTTTCAGCAGTAACGGCAGCGATGTTTTTTGCCGCCTGCTCAGATAAGGAGGATTTAGTTCCTCGAAATCAGGTTCAGGACAAACCGATTGTAAGCGAAGTGATTCAATCTAATGTAATCACGCTTGAAGAAGCCCGCGAAAATTTGGAAATTTTTTTAAAAGATTTTTCATCGCTCAGTAAACGCAGCGGCGACTTTTCTTCAAGAAAAATCTCTGACGGATTTACTTTGAAATCCGACAAACGCAGTATTTCAAAATCTACGGAAGAAACGCCTGAGGCGAAAATTCACGTTTTTAATTTTGAAAATAACGGCGGCTTTGCTATCATGTCTGCAACCCGTGATATGCCGGAACTTTTGGCAATAACGGAGGGCGGAAATATCGACACAAACGAGGTTATTGAAGATCCGGGGTTAGCACTATTCTTGTACAAATTCGGAAATATGCCAATTATTTCTTCCTCTGACGATGAACCCGCCCATCAAGAAAAAATGGATCCGGGGGTTACGGCGCATACTGAGGTGTTTTATACATACGGAGATTACAAAAACGAACTTTTCAATCCGGTAGGTGGATACTGCAAAGTTCATTGGGGTCAAGAAGAACCGTATAACAAATATTGTCCATTAGAATATGGTGATACTACAAAAACCGGGTGCGTGGCTACGGCGTGTGCTCAGTTGATGTCTGTGTACCAATATCCTACTTCTTACAACGGTTATTTATTCAATTGGGACAATATGATTAACAATCGGGATAACGATGCTGTTGCAAGATTA
>JAEEGK010028776.1_pt1 | contig 11126 bp, 6 predicted proteins | sample 8958771 | NCBI WGS metagenome assembly JAEEGK01 (sample SAMN16246547, study PRJNA631951) | gut metagenome | biome: gut microbiome; feature: rumen; material: SC-attached | host: Bos | place: Iran: Karaj | collected 2018-10 | reverse complement strand
CTTGCCGCTTTTGTGTCCGGCGGCGAGGCTTTCAAAATTGTTGCTGCTGTACGATGTGAGCAAGCTGGAACGCAGTTTGTAGCCTGCGGCGTTGATCTTGAAGTTCATACCGCCGCCATCGGGGTCTACGTGTCCAAAATAATTGCGGTCCACCATATCCTGAGCCTTTGCCTGCGCCACTTTGGCGAGTGTCTGATTCCATTTGAGCTCGGGAAGGGGCTGCACACCGCTGAGGTCCACTCCAATTTCGGTGCTGTACGCGGATGGATTTTTGCGGACGGCATTGAGGTACATCAATGCGTTTTCAATCTCGTTGGATGAATTGAAATTGTTGTTGCGGTTGTTGGATGGGGGAGTGGGGCCCTGGTTGTTGTTATTGCGGTTGTTGTCAGTGCGATTATTATTGTTGTTAGTACGGTTATTGTTGTTATCAGTGCGATTATTGTTGTTGGACGAAGAGCCTGTCATCGGTGTCAACAGCTTCTCTCCAAAATCCTGCACGCAATTATAACGGTAAGTTTTGTGGATCTTGATGCTTGTGCCCATTGCATTGTAAGTGGCGTTGAGGATGTTGACGCGGTGTCCTACGCTGGGCAGCCCATCGTCGATGAGCAGTTGCATCACAATATCAAGTGCGTCCGAATATCCATAACTGCAATTTTCGGCGGCATTGCCACATTTGTAATATTTGCCAATGCGGGTGAAACACGCCGTGCCGTCGGACGAATTGTGTCCTGTCATACCTTTGGTGCCCATATCAATGGCATGCATTGCGGCTGTAGCGCAGAGATTTTTTTCGGGGTAGAGCATAGGGCGGTTTTTCACCTGTTGAAGATCTCTCTTGAGCGACGCCACGTATGACGAATTGCCTGTGAGGTATTTGGCGGCGTATGTGCGCGCAAATTTTGCGCCGTCGAGCCTTGCAAGGTTGCAATATAGGAACACGAGTTTTTCCTGTTCCGACAGGTTGGTGTTTTGTGCTGTGTTCGCCTTTGCGAGTTCCTGGTCGCTCCATTCCGAAAAAGTCTGTGCGCGGAGTCCCTGCATTGCTATTAACATTGCCATCAATATAAAAATCTTCTTCATAGCCCTGTGGTTTTATTTAGTCCTTGATGTTGCTGGTATTGATTTCCGGGTATTCGCCGGCTTTAAACTTGAAGTCGTCCTTGTTCAATACGCCCGACATCATGCTGCCCTTGATCTGGTCTGGCGTGTATCCAACAGCCTTGATTGGCACGTCCTTGCCGTCGATGCCTCCGGCGGTGCTGATAGTCTTGTCGTAGATGCAGCGTTCGATGGTGCCGTCGTTTTCGCGTCCGCATATCGAGCCGTAGTATGACGAGCCGTCGATGGTGCCGAGGAATATGCTGGAGGTCGTTGTGCCTGAATTGTAGCCTACAATGCCGCCCACGTAGTAAGCCGCCGAGAGGTTGCCACGGCTGATGCACGAGGAGATGCTGCCCTGGACATTGTCGGAGCAGATGCCGCCTGCAAACGCCTGAGCCTTTATCGAGCCATAATTGCTGCAAAGCTTGACTTCGGATGTGGATTTTGCCACGCCGATGATGCCTCCGGCGTTGTTGCCGCTGGAGCTGATTTCGCCCCTGTTGGTGCTGCCTTCTATCTTGCCGCCCTTGCCTGCGATGCCGCCAGCCGCGTATGTGGCTTCCACGACGCTCTCATTGAGGCACTTGCTGATGGTGCCGTCATTGAATCCAGCGATGCCGCCCGAGCAGTCGCCGCCGTTGATGGTGCCGGAGTTGGTGCATCTATTGATGATGGCAAATGAATTGCGCCCCGATATGCCGCCGGTGTTGTCGCGTCCGGTGATGGTGGCGAGGTTGGTGCAGTGGTTGATTTCGGCGTTGTTGCTGCCTGCGATGCCGCCCACGCAGCTGAGACCTGTCACAAGTCCGGCTCGGCTGTTGGTGCAGCTGTCGATGCGTCCGCCGCTGCTGCCGCAGATGCCGCCCACGTAGTAGTCGCAATTGATGGTGCTATTGTTGGTGCACCTTGCTATCTCGCCGTTGTCAAATCCGCAGATGCCGCCGCAGTAATTGTCGGCCTTGATGAGTGACGATTCGGTCTTGCACGACTCGATGCGTCCGAGGTTGAATCCGCAGATGCCTCCGGTGTAGTAGTGACCCTGGATATTGGCGCCCGAGAGCCTGATGTTTTTCACGACTCCGGTATTGTAGCCGATGAATCCTATGTTGTCGTAGGTGGGCTGGTTGCAATGGAAACTGTGGATGATCTTGTTGTCGCCGTCGAGTATGCCGTTGAATGGCGAGAGTATGTTGCCGATGGGCCAAATATCGCCGTCAGAGGGGCAGGTGATGTCGTTGGCAATCTTAAAATGCACGTCCTTGAATCCGTCGATGCAGGCGTAGCCCTTGTAATTGCCGCCGAAATTTACAGCCTCGCTGAATTTGCAGAGGTCGTCGTATGTGCTGATGAGCAGTGGCTTTTCGGCTGTGCCTGAGGGCGACAGCGACGGATTGCTGATGCGCATCATAATCTCCTTCTTGACCTTGCCGTCGGTGACTGCAAATACCACCGCGCCCTGTTTGAGCGGAAGAGCCTTGTCGTCCTTCACCTGCAATACGTCGCTTTGGCGACATTCGTACCTGACGCTGTCCACCTCGTCAAGCTCGATGAACGACATGAGGGCGCGCACGTTTTCGCCTTTGCCCACAAAAATCGGTGTGGACGCCACGATGGCCTCGCTGAAAGTCTCCGACGAGAGTATCCTCGGGTACTGGCGGTCATCGAACACAAAGTCCATGTCAAATCCCGTCTTGCCCTTGAGCTTGTCGCCAATCATATTGGCGGTGGGGCGACCTTCGGTGTGGGTCATCTGCAAGAGCTCGTTGTCGCCGACTGCGGTCTCCAACGTGCACATCTGATTGTCGAAGAAGCAGTTGGTGATTTTGCCGCCAATTGCACCTCCGCATATTGCGCCCGAATAGTCTTCGAGGCCGTCCACGCTGTTGATTTGCATATTGTATTCAATATTGCCGCTGCTATTGTAGCCGCATATACCGCCGCAGTAATAATGTCCGCGCAGGGGCAGTGTGTTGATGCATTTTTCCACCGTGCCGGTATTGTAGCCGCACAATGCGCCGGTGTAGTCGCCGCCAAAGATGTGACCGCCCACGAGGCATACCTTGCTGATAGTGCCGTTGTTGTAGCCAAAAAGTCCGCAGTATTTTTCGAGGGGGCGCATTATGTTCATATTGGCGATTACGTGTCCGTATCCCGAGAAGTTGCCGTTGAAAGGTGCGCTCGGTGTGCCGATGGGTTTCCAGTTTTCGGATTCGGGGATGTACACATTGTCCAACAGCGCAAAATGCACGTCCTTGAAACCGTCGATGCAGGCAAAGCCCTTGTAGTTGGAGCAGTAATTGACCGCATTGGCAAACTGGATGAAGTCTTCGTAGTTTCTGATTCTGACCGGAGAAGTGGCTGTGCCGGTGGTGAGTGCGTGCTGCATTGTCGATTTGAAGATGACGTTTCTGGTGCAGCTGCCACCTTTAATAATAATGGAGAGGTACGCGCTGCCCTTGAGCTCGCACTTGTTGTCGTCAATCTCGAGGAAGTTGGTGTTGGACGGTGTGTATTCCACACCCTGCGACCTGATGATTTCAAAATTTTTGGAAACACCCGCAGCAGTCTGACCGTCAGGCAGTTTTACGGGCGAGAGCGCGGCGCGGAGTGCGTCGCTGAGTGACGAAATCTCAAGCCTTGGGTACAGGTTTTCATCAATTACATAACCATTGTGGTCAAAATAAAGGCCTGCAACAATCTGCGCCGTCGGCAGTCCCTTGATGCTCTTGTTGTCGATTGTTCCGCAACCTTTTTTGAGCGGGCAGGTCTGCATGTCGTAGATACAATTGTTGATTGTAGTGCCTGACGTGGCGTTGGAGCCTACGATGCCGCCGCAGAAGTTGCCGTTTTGCACGTATCCGATGTTGATGCAGTTGGTGATGATGCCGTTGTCATAATTCTTGCCCACAATGCCGCCTCCGTAGTTGTTGCAGTAGATGTTGGCGGTATTGATGCAATGGTCGATGGTGCCGGAATTGTGGCTGCAAATGCCTGCGCCATAATATTCCACGCTCACCATACCACCGGCTATGACGAGGTTGCGGATGGTGCCGCTATTGTATCCAAACAGCGTTCCCGACTTGCCACCCGCCACCATGAGGTTTTTGATGGCATAGCCCTGCCCGTCGAACGCACCGGCAAAGCGCGCCGAATAGTTGATGCCGATGGGCGTCCACACTCCGCAAACCACGGCGCAAGTCTTTTCGTCCACATAGCCCTCCATGTCGATGTCGTTGGCGAGCACCACGGTCTTGCCCGTGAAGTCGTATGGCGAAAAGAAGCCTGTAGTGCCGTTGACGAGGGCTGCGAGGCCTGCAAGTTCGTTGGGCGTTGTAATCTCGTACAACTCCGCCTTGATATGATTGACATACCAGTCTATGACAGGTTTGATGGTGCCATCGGGGTTGTAATCGATGGCTAAAGACCTGCCAGACAGCAGCATAAGCAATATAAATAAGATGCGTCTCATGACTTTCAATGATAAAAAATACGTGAAAAACTTCCCAAAGATATTCAAAAATAATGCAAAATGCAAACGGTAGATATTTTTTTTCAAATAAAACCCAAAAAAAGTTACGAATTATCAAATAAATGATTACCTTTGCCCTTTTGAAAAAGAGGTATAAAACATTACTCTTACGACAATCAAATGGAGCTTCAAGGCATCAAGCAACGTTTTGGCATCATCGGCAACGACCCCGCGCTCAACCGCGCGCTCGACATAGCCGCCCAGGTAGCGCCCACCGACATCTCGGTACTCGTGATAGGCGAGTCGGGAGTCGGCAAGGAAAACATACCTCAGGTCATCCACGCCCTGAGCGCACGCAAGCACGGCCCTTACATAGCCGTCAATTGCGGAGCCATACCCGAGGGCACGATAGACAGCGAGCTGTTTGGGCACGAGAAGGGCTCATTCACCGGCGCCAACGAGTCACGCAAGGGATATTTTGAGGTAGCCGACAAGGGCACGATATTCCTCGACGAGGTGGCTGAGCTTCCCCTGAGCACTCAGGTGAGGCTGCTGCGCGTGTTGGAGAGCAAGGAATTTATGAAAGTGGGCTCGAGCAAGATTCAGAAGACCGACGTGAGGGTGGTGGCCGCCACCAATGTCAACGTCGCCAAGGCTGTCAAGGAGGGCCGCTTCAGGGAAGACCTTTATTATAGGCTCAATACTGTCCAGATCAATATGCCGCCGTTGCGTGAGCGCGGCAACGACATATTGCTCCTGTTCAGGAAATTTGCGACCGACTTCGCCGAAAAGTACAACATGCCTATCATCCGCCTCGACGAAAGCGGCAAGCAGGTGGCTCTCACGTACCGCTGGCCCGGCAACGTAAGGCAGTTGCGCAACATCACGGAGCAACTCTCGATTATCGAACAGGATCGCGACATTGATGCCGAGATATTGATAAAATACCTTCCCGACTACAAGGAGGACACGCATCCGGCGATAGTGCCCACGCATCATGGCGGCAACGCCGACTTCGCCTCCGAGAGGGAGATATTATACAAGGTGTTGTTTGACATGAAAAACGACATCGCTGAACTCAAAAAAGAGATGAAGGACCTCATAGGCGGCAATGCGCCCCAGATGAGGGACAATGACGACGCGCTATACATCCCGCAGGACGATTACAGCCCGTATGTCACCATAGACGACAAGCCGATAATGCCGTCGATACATACCAAGGTGGATTCGCTCCACCACGACAATGTAATTGACACCCACGAGATCACCACGCACCAGGACAGCCTCTCGCTCACCGAATCGGAGTTCAACCTCATCAGGAAGGCTCTCGAAAGGCACAACGGCAAGCGCAAGGCGGCGGCGCAGGAGCTCGGCATATCGGAACGCACGCTGTACAGGAAACTCAAAGAATACAACATCACAAGATGAAGACAATGAGAATCCTCATAGCGGCAATGATGGCGTTGATGGTGTCGATGATGACATCGTGCGGCATATACTCCTTCACGGGAGCGTCATACGGCACGGCAAAGACGGTGTCCATCGACTACTTCCAAAACAGGAGCACATACGTCAATTCGACATTGAGCTCCAAGATAACGGAAGACTTGAAAGACCGCTTTATGAGCCAGACACCGCTCTCACTTGTCAAGGACGGAGGCGACCTCCACTTTGAAGGTACAATCACCGGGTACACGATCACCACGGCGGCGATCAAGGCGGGCGAAACTGCGGCAAGCAACAGGCTGACGATTACATTGAAAGTGACGTTCACCAACGTAACGGCGCCCGAAAACGACTTCGACAAGTCATATTCGAGGTATGCCGATTACGACGTCTCAAGCTCATTCTCGTCAGTGGAATCTGCGCTCGTGGACGAGATTGTGGAGATGCTCATAGACGACATCTTCAACGACTCGGTGGTCAATTGGTAGCAAACAAGGAAAACAAAAGTATAAGGAACTAAAAATTTTGTATTGATTATGACCTCAAAACAATTCTTCAAATACCTCGTGGAGCCGGAGCAGCTCAACGACAGCTCCGTTGTGGAGATGGAACAGCTGATCAAGCAGTTTCCCTTCTTCCAGACGGCGCACCTTCTGTACTTGAAGGCACTCAACCGAATCAACCCCAAGCTGGTGAAGGAAAAGTTGCCCAAGGAATCGCTGTTTGTGTCCGACAGGTCGGTGTTGCACTCATTGCTCCGTCCAGCAGCAGAAGCCGCCGACGACAAGAAGTCGGCATCTCGACCGGCAGCGGCAGCCGCAACGCCATCCGCGCCCAAGCCCGAGGACAAGAAGGTGGAATCGCCCAAACCCGAGGACAAGAAGGATGAGGCGACCAAGCCCGAAGAAAAGAAAGCTCCGGCAGTGAAGGTGGAAGTAAGCTCACCCGCGCCCGCCGACAAGCAGAGCGTCATAACCACCAAGACCACCACCACAGTTGTGGAGACACAGACGGAGGAGAAGAAGTCCCCCGTTGTTGAGGTGAAGGAAATCAAGGAGACCAAAGAAGTCAAAGCGCCCAGAGAGCCCAAAGAGCGTCCAGCAGTAAAAGTGAAGGTGCAGGAATCAGAGGGCGAAAGCGGCGACGGCAAGCGTGCCCTCTCCAACGAGGAGCGCAAGCAGAATCACGACAACCTCGTGAAAGATTTCTTTGACCTCAAGGACAAGGAAAAATACGAAACCGTGGCTACCAACATTGCGGAAGACGGCTCGATAAGGTCAGCCGCCGCAGAACTCGCCGCCAAGAGCCAGATAGACCGTGGCACTGTAATCAACGACAGGACAGCCGCCGCGCAGCAGACCACTACCACCACAACGGTAGTGACCACCGTAGTGGAGAAGACCACCAAGGCGTCGGAAGATACAAATGTCGAGAAGCCCAAGCCCGAAGCTCCGAAGGCAGCTGAGCAGCCCAAGGACGGCAATAAGGATGAAATACTCGACAAGATAGCAATGCTCCGTAAGGAGCGCGAGGAGGCCAACAAAAAGCGCATCCTTGCAGAAGAGGAAGCCAAGAAGACTAAAGCCGCAGCCGAGGAGGAGGCAAAGCGCGTAGCCGAGGCAGAAGCGGCGGCAGCAAAGGCAAAGGCAAAGGCGGAAGCCGAAGCCGCAGCTGCAAAAGCCAAAGCAGAGGCTGAAGCAGCCGCAGCCAAGGCAAAGGCCGATGCAGAAGCAGCCGAACAAGCCAAGGCGAAAGCCGAAGCCGAGGCGGCAAAAGCTAAGGCGGAGGCTGAGGCAGCCAAAGCAAAGGCAGCTGAAGATGCAGCCAAGGCAAAAGCCGAGGCAGACGCTGCAAAAGCAAAAGCAGCCGAAGAGGCGGCAAAGGCAAAAGCCGAGGCGGAAGCAGCCAAAGCAAAGGCAGAGGCGGAAGCTGCCAAGTCAGTAACGACTACCGTAACCACCACAACAGTGACGGAGACCGTGACCACAACGATAGAGCCCGCAGAAGCCGCTGTCGTAGTAGAGGAAGTGAAACCCGCAGAGCCTGCAACGCCCATCGAGCCTGCCCAGCCCGCCGGTGAAGAGAAAGAAATGTCGGCGGCAGACAAGCTCCTCGCCCGTCTCAACAGGTACAAGCAGACGGAGCCGGAACCTGCAAAGACCGACAGTCCCAACCTCATCGACAAGTTCCTGCAAGAAGACCACCACCTCGACCGCAACAAGGAAGTCACCCCCGGCGACATGGGTCAGGATTCGGTCAAGCAGCCCGAACTCTACTCCGAGAAGCTCGCAAAGCTCTACATCCAGCAGGGGCACTATGACAAGGCGATTGCAAGTTATGAAAAACTTAACTTGAAATATCCAGAAAAAAGTGCTTACTTTGCAGCGCAGATCGAAGAAATCAAGAAACTAATGAACAACAAACAATAATTAATAAAAATGTACACAGTTTTAATTGCACTTATCGTAATCGCAGCAGTACTTTTGGTACTCATCGTACTCGTTCAAAACTCCAAGGGCGGTGGTTTGGCTCCAAACCTCAACGCCGGAACACAGTTTGGCGGCGTAGCCGAACAGAAAAGCAAACTTGAAAAATACACATGGGGACTCGTAATCATCGTTGCTGTTCTCAGCATCATCGCAAGCGTCTCCAACGGCTCCAAGAATCAGGACAACAAGGAGTCGGGCGTAAGGGACATCATGATCAATCAGAACGTAGTTCCCCAGACCCCCGCAAGCACCACGACCACTCCGTCGTTGCAGCCCGGCGAATAATCCCTCGCCACTCCTAACACAAACAGACCGCCTTGCCTGAGAGATACAGGCAGGGCGGTCTGATTTGTTTTTTAACGGTAATTAACTAAAAATTGCGGTTACAACCGCAATTTTCGGTAGAATTTTGCGGTTACAACCGCAATTTTTCTGCAAATTTTGCGGTTAGAAAGAAAAATGTTTGTATCTTTGTGCCATATTTAACTCAATAAAATAGAAAATATGATTGAAAGACAACTAAAACATATCATCACTGACGAACTCAACAGAGGCAAGGTGATTGTAATATTAGGAGCGCGTCAGACTGGGAAAACGACCCTTCTTGACGAAATTTCTGCCAATATAGACCGCCTTTTGATACTCAATTGTGATAATTACGACGATGTTCAAAAGATTGAAAATCGCACGTCAACCGAACTGAAAAACCTCATCGAACCGTATGAAATAGTGCTGATAGATGAGGCTCAGCGTGTCATGGACATTGGTCTTACTCTCAAAAAAATAGGAGACCTTAAACTTCGCAGTACCAAAGTAATTGTTACTGGCTCGTCGTCGCTCGACATCGCCAACCGCGTCAACGAACCCGCCACGGGACGGTTGATAGAACATAAGATGTTTCCTTTGTCATTGTCGGAGCTTGCCTCACATAGTAGTCGCCGAGACGAGGAGCGTATGCTTGCACAGAGGCTGATATACGGTATGTATCCTGAGGTTGTTACCGATGCGCCATACGCCAAGCAATTGTTGTCTGAGTTGTCAAATAATTATCTGTACAAAGACATACTATCATACAAGGGCATTAAAAAGCCCGAAGTTCTTCGCAAGCTTCTTCAAGCCCTCGCTTTGCAAATGGGTAGCGAGGTGTCTTACAACGAACTTTCAGGACTTGTTGGCATCGACCGTGAAACTGTGGAAAACTACATCGACCTTTTGGAGAAATGTTTTGTGATATTCCGTCTCTCGTCTCTGAGCCGCAACCAACGTAATGAAATTAAAAAAGGTAAAAAAGTTTATTTTTACGACAACGGCATTCGCAACGCCATAATTTCCAACTTTGCACCGTTGGAACTCCGTAGTGACATCGGTATGTTGTGGGAGAATTTTATGATAAGCGAGCGCGTCAAACGAAATAACTATACTGGCTGTTATGCCAATGCGTATTTTTGGCGCACCCACGACCAAAAAGAAATTGATCTCGTTGAGGAGGAGGATGGCATTATGCGCACCTTCGAATTCAAGTGGAACGCGAAGTCCAAGGCAAGAATGCCTCAAGATTTCGCGACTGCATATCCAAACAACACATTTACAGTTGTGACGCCAGAGAGTTTTTGGGATTTTGTGGTATGAAGTAGTGATGAAAAAAACAGACCGCCCCACCTGAATCATTCAGGCAGGGCGGTCTGAGTTGTTTTATAGCGGAGTGGGGGAGAGATTATAGGCTCATATATACCTCCAATACTTGTTTTGCAATCTCATCCCAATTGTATTTGGTCATATCGTATTTTGGAGTGCAGGCGGCTCGCCTGCCATCATTGCCATCGCGGACGAGCCGTCCGCATTCCAACAATACTTCTCCAATCCTGCTTGCCAGTGCATCCACATCGCCGCACGGGAAATAACATTCTTTTGGCAGCCCGACCTCCAAATTTGCCGGAATGTCGCTCACAATCACTCTTGCGCCATAACTCATTGCCTCCAACAATGCTATCGGCAGACCTTCATGGCTCGATGGCAACACATAACACGCGCAATGCGACAACAGCGAATGTAACTTTCTGCCCTTGATAAAACCAGTCAAGACCACGCCGTTGTCCCGCGCTTGTTGTTTGAGCGACCGTGAATAATCGTCCTCAAAATCAGTATCGCCGGCAAGGACGAGTTTTATGTCTGAATCAGAATTTTCGCTGCGCCATTTCACAAAAGCCTCCACCAAATGATGGAGATTTTTCTCCGGCACAAAACGGCACATTCCCAATACAAACTTGCCCTCGGCAATCCCAAGTTCGTCAAAATATTCTTGAAAACTGCATACATCTGGCTCTGGCACACCATTATATATAAGGTGCACATCGGATGTGCGGTTGTATTTTTGCGCAATTAAATCCTTGATTACATTGGAGATGACAATCACCTTGTCGGCAAACCTACAACCAAACCTTTCGCCGAGTTTGAGCATCGTTTTCGCCAAAAACCCCCATTTGTCGCGGTCATAATCAGGTCCATGATGCGTAAAGACCACCTTCAATCCGCGCATTTTGGCGTAAGGCACAAGCAATGCCGGACCAATGGCGTGGACGTGCAAAATATCCGCCTTGACCTTCACGGCATAATTG
>JAEEGK010028774.1_pt1 | contig 11126 bp, 4 predicted proteins | sample 8958771 | NCBI WGS metagenome assembly JAEEGK01 (sample SAMN16246547, study PRJNA631951) | gut metagenome | biome: gut microbiome; feature: rumen; material: SC-attached | host: Bos | place: Iran: Karaj | collected 2018-10 | reverse complement strand
CATGCCGCATATCCTCTTCAAGGTGAATAATCCGGCGTCATTGCCCGCCGTACGCGCTGCGCTGGAACAGACCCTCGAAGGCCGGGACATCGAGATTGTCTCCTACGAAGAAGCGATGCGCGCGGCTTATGACGACAGCAAAAAGATGCGCAATACGATGGCGCTGGGAGCCGTTTTCTCTCTGCTGATCGCCCTGCTCGGCCTCATCGGCTTCATTCGCGATGAATCCCTCCGTCGCAGCAAGGAAATGGCCGTCCGCAAGATCAATGGCGCCACCACGCGGGACATCCTGAGCGTATTCGCCAAGGATATCATGATATTGTCCGCTGTGATGGCCGTAATCGCCTGCATTGCCGCCTATTTCGTGGCCCACAAGTGGCTGGAGCAATTCGCGGAGAAGGTATCGCTGAATCCGCTGTATTTCATCGGAGGTGCCGTGCTGGTGTTGCTGATTGTGCTGGGCGTGGTGGTCCTGAACTGCCTCCGCATCGCCCGGGCGAATCCCGTGGAATCGTTAAAGAACGAGTAGTATGAAGAGTTACCTGAAGTTCCTGTCCCGCAACAAGTTGTACACCATCATCGAGTTCATCGGACTGGCGGTTAGCCTGGCGTTCGTGATTCTGATCGGGTCGTATGTGCGGCAGCAATGGCAGGTTGCGCGCGGCTATCCGGAGTGGAAGAATACCTATGCTGTGGGGCTCACGTACAACTGCGTGGAAAGGGCTCCACGCGGCGGCATGGCAGAGCTGTTGAAAGAGAGTGTCCCGGAGATCGAGAAGTCGTCGATCTATTCGTACCTGGGTATCGGGGGAACGGTCGGAGGTGTTCCCATCCACGATGGGATGATCGCCGGGGCCAACCCCGACTTCCTGGACCTGTTCCCGATCCGGTGGGTGTCCGGGAATCCCGACGCACTGCTGGAGTCGCATACCGTGGCCCTCAAGGAGCAGTTCGCCCGGGAGCATTTCCCCGGGGAGGACGTCATCGGGAAGGTTTGGGAGGACAATTACGGGGAGACCTACACGGTGGTCGCCGTGTTCAGGGACTTCGGCTCGCCGGTCTTCCAGGATGACGAGCTGGTTTTCTTCCAGATCAGGGCCAACGAGGAGTTGCGGCAGGGCTGGACCGGATCGACCACCTGCTTCGTCCGGAGCGGCGAAGCAGAGGAGAAACTGACCGCCGACATCGACGCCGTCCTGGAATCCCATCTCAGGAACAACTGGAACCGCGACGAGACGAGGGCGATGAAGAACGGATCCATCGAGCGGATGGACCGCCTGTACTTCTCCGATCTGAACGGTAACCAATGCCTGAGGAAGGGGAACCGGTCCCTGCTGCGGATGCTGTCGGCCGTCGTTCTGCTGCTCCTGCTGTCGGCCATCTTCAATTACATCAACCTCAGTTCGGCCCTGGCCGGCCGTCGCGTGAAGGAGATGGGCGTACGTAGTGTCCTAGGTGCGACGAAGGAACAGATTGTCGGAACCTATCTCAAAGAATCCCTCCTCTTCACCGCCGCCTGCACTGTTTTCGCGGTTGTTCTGGCGTATGCCTTCCGCCCTGTTTTTACCCATTATGTCGATGGAAAAGCCTCTGGGTCATTCTCCGTTCCTTTTGCCTGGCACTGGAACTTTGGAATGATTGCCGGGGTCGTTGGCCTGGCGCTTCTGATCGGCCTGGCGGCCGGCTGGATCCCTTCCCGCATTGCGTCCCGTTTCGACGCCATCCGGGTTCTCAAGGGTGACTACCGGACGACCTCCAAACGCATCCTGTCCAAGGTGTTCATTGTCTTCCAGACTGGTTTGTCCGTCCTGCTGATCGCGCTCTCGCTGGTCATGGAGCGGCAGTACAGCCATATGATCCACCGGCCGCTCGGGGCGACCGTCGAGAATCTCTACTATCAGTTGCTGGTGCGCGGAACGGGCCACGAGGACGCCCTGAAGGCCTTGCCTTTCGTCGCAGAAATGGACCAGGCTAACGGCTTCCCGGGTCGGCCGTACATGACCATGTCCATGCCGGACAATGAGAACGGAGGCTCGGTAAGCGTAGCTTTCATGCACTGCGGTCCGGAAGCTTTCCGGATGTATGGTTTTGAAGAGGTGGAAGATTTCCACGCACCGGACGGATGCGGATACTGGCTTTCGGAATCGGCTTTCCGCCGGTTCGGAACGGATCCGGCCGAACCGAAGATGCCGGATGTCCTGGGCGAGTGGTTCGAGGGGACGGTGGCCGGCGTCGTAAAGGACTTCGCCGTGACCGACGCGGCCCATGTGGACGATAACCTGCTGGGCATTCTCTCGGTCAATGAGGATCTGGGCGCGCATTACCGGGTTGCGGATCGAGGGCGACCATCGGGAAGCGGAAAAGGAATTGCAGGCGCTGTATAAGCGGTTCAGCATGGAGAAGGACGGTTACGAGGGCATTCCGGGACTCAGCGGATTCATGAAGGATCAGCTGGACGCCAAGCTCGGCGAGGCGGAGAACTACATGCGCCTGATCGAACTGTTCATGTTCCTCGCAGTCATGGTGGCACTCCTGGGCCTGTTGGCCATGTCGGCCCTCTACGCCTCGGAGCGGACGCACGACATCGCCGTCCGCAAAGTTTTCGGCAGCACGGTCCGGGGCGAGACCTTTAAGGCCGTAGGGGAGTACATGCTCCTTGTCGCGATTGCCTGCCTGATTGCCGTCCCGCTGGCTGTGTGGCTCTCCGGCAAGTACCTGGAGGATTTCAACTACCGGATTTCTAACTACGGATGGATTTTCGCTGTGGCAGTCCTCATCGCCTTTGCAATCTCCTTCGCTTCCGTCCTCTGGCAGGACCTCAAGGCTGCGAAGACGAATCCGGCGGTGGAATTGAAGAAAGAATAACAGATGCCCGATCAGGTCGGGCATGACGATAGACTATGAAGAGTTACCTTAAATTCCTTTCCCGCAACAAGCTTTACACCGCCATCGAGGCGGTGGGGCTGGCGGTGAGCCTGGCGTTCGTGATCATCATCGGCTCCTATGTGTGGCAGCAGTATGCAGTGACGAGGGAGAACCCGGACCGGGAACGGATCTATGTGCCTGGATTACCGATGTTTCCGGCACTTACCTATGGTTTCCCGGATGCCATCGGGGACATTCCGGAGATCGAGTCCGTTTCCAGGATGTGCAATGTCGCAGTTCGGCCTGTCATCGAGGGGGAGCAGATAGAAGCGGAAAGTGCCGGCGTAGAACCTGCGTTCTTTGAGATATGCCCGGAGTTTCGCTTTGTGGAAGGCGCAGCAGATGTCCTTTCCGCTCCTTCCAATGTGATTCTTACCGCCTCTTTTGCGGGCAAGCATGATCTTTCGGTAGGTGAGACCCTTGAAATCAGCGGGGACAGTTATATTGTCGGTGCCATACTGGAGGACCTGAAGGGAACGGTCATCAAGCCGTACGACATCTTCATGAACGCAGCCATCTACAAGGATAATTGGCAGCCTTTCGACAACTACGGCAGTACCATAACGTTGGTCAAGGTCCGTCCTGGAACTGACAGGAATGTTCTCTATGAAAAACTGGAAGCCGTTTGCAAGGATGTCTATTCAGGTATCTATGGGCAATCTTTCTTTGATCATCTGGAACTCTCGCGTTATGATGAATTGTTTTTCAAGGAAACGGAAGGGTTTTTCCGGCATGGAGACAAAGGGACCCTCAGAGTTCTGTCGCTGGTTGGACTACTGCTCCTTCTGTCGGCCATTCTGAACTATGTCAACCTGTCTGTCGCACTCACTGGAAAGAGAGCGAAGGAAATGGCCGTCAGGCAATTGTCCGGAGCATCAAGAGGTGGAATCATCTGGAAGTACGTGGCTGAATCCATCGCATTTACCGCAGTATGCTTTGCGGCCGGTCTATTGCTTGCTGAAGCCTTCTGCCCGGCCATGAATGCGCTTTTGAACAATCCGGATATCCCGATTAAAGTCATCTGGTCTCCAGGATATGTGTTTGCCTATGTCGTCATTATTCTGGTGGTCGGCGCCCTTTGCGGCATCTTCCCGGCCATGATGGCCGGCCGCTACAAACCCGTGGACGTGATGAAAGGCGGATATCGGCGCCGGAGCAAGATGGTATTCAGCAAGATATTCATTGTGCTGCAAAATGCGTTGGCGGTCATCCTGATCGCGCTGGCCATCACGATGGAGGCGCAGATGCGAAAGACACAGAAGCGGCCGATGAACTGCAACATCGACAATATCTTCTACCTCAAGGATTTTTCCGGTGAAGACGATGCTCCTTTGAAAGATGCCCTTGAGGCGCTTCCCTGCGTAAGACGGATCGGAAGAAGTTCGGGAGTGCCCGGCAGTATCAATATGGGACAGTATAGCACCACCCGGGATGGACAGGACATTCTCTACAAACTGATCAGGTTGGACAGCACTGCTTTCTCGATGTTCGGATTCGAGATTCTCGAGGACTTCCATGCACCCCAATTCAATAGCGTCTGGTTCTCGGACAAAAGCTTTACCGCTACCGGTTTCGATGCTGACTATCATGACATCAGTGGCACGCTGAGCAGACGGACGAAGGGTTGCGAACAAGTTGCCGGAGTTTTCAAATCTTTCCCGACCAACAACGCCAATATGGGAGAAGAAGACTATGCCATCGTTTCGTTGATGCGTTCTGAAGACATACCTTTCGCCGGATGGGTCATAGAAACCACCTCGGACCGGAAAGCGGCGAAAGCGCAGATCATGGAAGCTTACGAAAACCACCTCAAGGGCAAGCAGGACTACGGCAGCTTGGCTTTCTGGCTTGACGAGAACATCGCCGAGGCCTGGAAACCGGCCCGCAACAACATGCGCCTGGTGGAGATTTTCATGCTCCTGTCCATTCTCATCGCCTTGCTGGGCCTGGTGGCCATGAGCACTTATTTCGCCGATGAAAAGTCCCGTGACATCGCCGTCCGGAAGGTCTTCGGCGGCACGGTGGATACTGAAGCTTGGAGAGCCATCCGGGATTATATGGTGCTCGTCGGTATCGCCTGCATCATCGGCATTCCGATAGCCGTTTATGCGGCTCAGGAATACTTGAAAGACTTTATTTACCGCCTGGAGGGCTATTGGTGGATCTTTGTGGCAGCAGTGCTCCTCACAGGACTTATCGCCTTTGTCTCCGTTATCTGGCAGACCCTGAAGGCGGCGAAGTCCAATCCGGCTATTGAACTGAAAAAAGAATGAAAAGTTACCTGAAATTTCTCTCCCGCAACAAGTTATACACCGTCATCGAGGCGGTGGGGCTTGTCGTAAGCCTGGCGTTCGTGATTGTGATTGGAGCCTCACTTAGGGATCAACTCCGTATCGCTGAAGACGTCCCCGGCGGCAAGAATCTTTACATTCTGGGCCCCCAGAGCATGCCTTATCTGGAATATAGGGACAAGGAGACCCTGGCTTCGCTGCCCGAAATCGAAGAGGCCGCCGCTTTTATTCTGCCTAAACTATCCGTGCAAGCAGGAGAAGAGTCTTCGAGAATGCCTGTTCTTATAGCTGAGACTCGATTATTGGACCTTCTCCATTTCCGTGTCACGGAAGGAAGTATTCAGTCTCTCTATGGCGGGCAGGGGATTGCCCTTTCGGAATCGGCCGCCGCCAGGCTCTTTCCTTTTACAGAGGCCCTTGGACAGCATATCGGCATCGGTTTCGAAGGCTATGGAGAGTATGGGAGCGAAAAGGAGACGGCGGAGATCGTGGCCATTCTGGAAGATGCGGATTATTCCATTCTCGATTCGTTCGATGTTTTCTGCCCTATGGAAGCCGACCTGGCCGCTCCGGTGGCAATCCGTGCTTCCAATATGCGGGAGACAGGTGTCGGAGAGACGGTTCACGTGTTGGCGTCGATGGTGGATGGAACCGACCTGGCGGCTTTCTCTGAGAAAATGATTTCCCTGGTGGGGCCTACCCTGGACCGTCGGGACGGTGAAGACATGATGGCGACGGAATATCGGGAGTTGTTCTTTTCATCGACCGATATTTCCGGAATCCGCCAGGGCAACCGGCTTTATCTGAACGTTCTCATTGTCCTCGGCCTGGTCCTGCTGCTGTCGGCCATCCTCAATTATATGAATCTTTGTTCGGCTGTTTCCGGAGCAAGGGCGAAAGAGATGGCGACAAGGCGCCTCCTGGGCGAGGGGAGGGCTCGCATTTTCGGTCGTATTCTGTTGGAATCCATCGTGTTCACGGCCGTATGTTACGTTCTGGCCATTTTACTTGCCTGGGCGATCGTTCCCTATCTCAACAGCATCCGTCCCGAAGGTATTCCGGTGGCATTCCGCGTGTACCCGGGTCCGGTGTTCTGGATGTTTTCTGTAGCGATCGTGCTTTTGACAGGAGGCCTGGCCGGATTTCTTCCCGCCTGGATGCTTTCTTCCTTCCAACCCATCGAGGTAATCAGCGGGAACATCCGAAAACGTCTCAAGATGGGCTTCAACAAAGCATGTATCGTCGCCCAGACAGTTCTGGCCGTTGTGCTCGTTTGCATGGCCCTTGCGTTTCAGGCGCAGCTGCGTCATCTTGAGACCCTGGACGTCGGCATTTCTCCCGCAGAGAATCTCTTCTATTACCACCCGTCCTCTTACGATTCCCGGGAGGTGCATCTTCTCGGAGACAAGTTCTCAACCTTGCCGGGAGTCAGGCGTATCGGCTACACGGACGGGATCCCGACGCATTTGAATTCCATCACCATGGGCCCTTTGGAGGGAACGAGCATCAATCTGATTGTCTGCGATACGCTGGCTTTCAAGATGTTGGGATTCCGGGTAAAAGAAGGGTTCACCCAGGTGAAACCGAATACTTTCTGGCCGACGGAAGAGCTGGCCCATGAAGGTGGCGTCAACCGGGACAATCCCGACATCGACCGCATCCTTCCGTCCGAACGTGACGCGACTTCCGAAATAGGCGGAATCCTGGAAACCTTCCGGCGTTTCGCGGCGAATATGGAGGATCCGTACGCCCGTTATTTTTCCCGGACCTTCCCGGGCGTGCTGATTACGTCTTCCCAGGAGTACCTGAATGGAATCCTGATCGAAACCGGGTCCGACCATGCGGCCTTCAAGAGAGAGTTTTCAAGCATTGTCACCCAGTTTTACAAAGAAACGACCGGCTATTATGACCTGGGCAATTCCTGGGACAACCAGTGCGGGTATCTGCAGGAAATCTTCGCGGCGGACTACGCGGATTTGCATCGTTATACGAAGATTGTCACCTTGTTCGCGCTGGTGGCCGTATTCCTGGCCATGCTGGGCCTGATCGCCATGAGTACGTGGTTCGCCGTCCGGAATTCCAAAGACATCGCCATCCGCAAAGTGTTCGGCAGCGAGATGAAGGGTGAAACCCTTCGAACCATTCGTTCCTACATGGTTCTGATCCTTGTCGCCATTGCGATCGGTATTCCCGTTTCAATCCTCCTTGTCGGCCGGTTTTTGGAAAGATATGCGGAAAGAATCACCGGGTATGGGTGGATCTTCGTAACTGCTGCGGTGTTCGCCGTTTTTATCGCCTTCGTATCCGTCCTCTGGCAAACCCTCAAGGCCGCCCGGACCAATCCGGCCATTGAACTGAAAAAAGAATGAAAAGTTATCTCAAATTCCTCTCCCGCAACAAGTTGTACACCGCCATCGAGGCGGTGGGGCTGATTGTCAGCCTGGCGTTCGTGCTGCTCACGGGACACTATGTCTGGACACAGAGACAGATGACGAGAAATGTTCCGGACTACAAGGACGTCTATACTTTCTATCGGACCACGAGCGGACAGTCCGGCATCGGCCAGTCCTGGGGATTTGCGTATCAGGCCCGGGAAAGCGTTCCGGAAGTGGAGAAAGCCGCCCTGTTCTGGAAAGCGATTTCCCAGAATGAGGAAACCATCGACTTGAACGGCAGGAAGTATCACGTCAAGAGTTTTATGGTGGGCGGGGACTTTTTCGACATTTTCCCGGTCGACTTCGAGAGCGGAGGCCCGGAAGTGATGTCGGACATATCGAACGTGATTGTCAGCCGATCTTTCGCCAACCGGTTGGGAGGGGAGGCGAACGCCATCGGAAGCGTAATCGATGACCGATATACGGTCGCCGCCATCATCAAGGAATCGCCCAACCCCATTTTCGGGGACGTGGATGTCATCTATAACATCGAGAACCTTACCAACCGGAAGAACGCGCCGTTCAGGCTGGATGTCATCCCTTTTGTCAAAGTCAGGAAAGGGACGGACCGGAACGCGCTTGAAGTGAAAGCGGACACGCTGGTCGCCAGGGCCTTCGACGCGTTCGGAGGAAGGGCTTTCCTGGAAGACAGCGGTTTGGTCCGCTATGACGAGGTCTGGTTTTCACCGGCCAACAATCAGTCTCTCAAAAGAGGAAGCCGGACCTACACGGGCATCATTCTGCTTGTCACCATCATTCTCCTGCTGTCGGCCATATTCAACTTTATCAACCTGAACGTCGCCCTCTCCGGGAAACGCACCAAGGAGATGGCTACTCGGAAAATACTTGGGGCCGGGAACGAGTCCCTATTTGCCGGCCGGCTTTTGGAATCGCTCGCCTTCACCTCGGTATGCTTCCTGTTGGCGGTCGTCCTGGCCGAAGCGCTTACTCCTTGGTTCAACCGCATTGCGGGGGGAGACGGCGTCCCCGTCAAGGTCCTGTTTTCTCCGGGGTGGATCGGAATCTATGTCCTGTTCATTGTCCTGGTATCCTTGATCCAGGGCTATCTCCCCGCCTGGATCGGCACGCGGATGCCGGCGATTTCGGTCGTGAAGGGGGAGTTCCGGTCCAAGAGAAAACACGTGTTCAGCAAGGTGTTCATCGTTTTGCAGCAGGTGTTCTCCATCGTCCTTCTGGCACTCGCCATCGTCCTGAGCCTTCAGACGTCCCATATGCTGAACAGACCGCTGGGCGCCGATGTTGAGGGGGATTTCTATGTGCAGCTTCAGGATGATGTTCTGCAGTATCTGTTCGCAGAGAAAGCCCGTTCTTTGTCCTGCGTGGGCAGGATCGGTCATAGCACCTATTTCCCCGGCATGGCCGAGGAAATGATCACGGAAGACAAGGACAAAGGGTTGATCCGACTTGCTGTGCTCAGCTGCGACCGTACGGCTTTCGATATTTTCGGTTTCCAGGTGGTGGAGAAATATGAGGAACCGGAAGACGGGACCGTTTGGATTTCGAGGCGGGAAATGACTCGTTTCGGTGTCGACCGGAACACGGAGGATCTTCGGTATCACTATGTAGAAGGCAATTCAATCGGAGGAATCGTGGAAGATTTCGCGTCCAACGACGTCCTCAACTATGACTCCGGCGTTGGAAGCTATCTCGTCATCGGGCCCTCCGATGAGCAGTACGGTCTGCTGATCGAGACGGTCGGAGACCGGCGACAAGCCCAAGAAGAATTGAAGTCACTCTATTCGGATCTCAGCATGGCGGTGAATGGAATCGAGGACAAACCATACATGTTCGGTTTCATCACGGATATCCTTTCGGAGCGCCTGGCGAAAGTGAAGGAACAATTGTCCCTTGTCTGGATCTTCATGATTCTCAGTCTGTTATTGTCCATTCTCGGACTGATTGCCATGAGCAGCTACTATGCGGACGAGAGTTCCAAAGACATCGCCGTCCGGAAGGTTTTCGGGAGTACGATCAAGCAGGAACTTTGGAAAACGGTGGTGGAATACCTCTTTTTGCTGGGCCTGGCGGCCATCATCGCCATCCCCATTTCGATCCGGCTGGCTTCCCGGCTTCTGGAGCAATACGCCTACCGGATTTCCGGTTACGGATGGGTGTTCGTCGTGACCGTCCTCATCGCCACGATGGTCGCTTTCCTCTCCATCCTCTGGCAGACTCTCAAGGCCGCGCGGACCAATCCGGCGGAGGAACTGAAAAAAGAGTAAACATGAAAAGCTATCTGAAATTTCTATCCCGCAACAAGCTGTACACCGCCATCGAGGCGGTGGGGCTGGCGGTGAGTCTGGCGTTTGTGATTCTGATTGGTTCCTACGTGGTGCAGCAGTACGAGGTGGCGCATGAGTCGCCGCAGTGGAAGCGGACTTTCGTGCTGGGAAGCGACGAGTTCCTGGGGCTGACCTATTGGGACAAGGAGGAGTTGGAGATGAATATCCCGGAGGTGGAGGCGGCAACCCATGTTGCGGCGCTGTGGCAGCCCGTCATTCAAAAAGGGGAGGAGCCCGTCCAGGCGTCCGGAATCGAGGCCGATGCCGATTTCTTCAAGGTTTTCCCGGAATATCATCTCCTGGAAGGAAGCTTGGAGGATTTCGTGGGCAAAGAGGACGTCCTCATCAGCACATCCCTGGCTCGGAAGATAAATGCTCAGGTCGGCCAAACCATCAAGGTGGACAAAGCGGACCGAACCATCAAGGGCATTTATGCCGATTTCGACGGCGCTTTCTTCATGCCCGCGGACATCATCACGAATATCACGAACAGTTGGGCGCTCGAGCAGGGGAAAGTTTTCAACAGCATCGGCAATTACACCACCTGGTTCCGGGTGCGGGAGGATGCCGGCCTCGCCGATGTGCAGTCCAAAGTAAAAGCGCTGCTGCATAAGAATTACGATTCCTCCTGGGGGGCGGAAAAGGTGGATGCCTGGAAGTCATTCCGGATGGATGAGGCCTTCTTCTTCACCGGCAGCAGCAATGGACTGACCCGCACGGGGAATGTGCAGATGCTGCGCCTGCTGACCATCGTCGTCCTGCTGCTCCTGCTGTCGGCCATCTTCAACTATGTGAACCTGAGCCTGGCGCTCACGGGCAAACGGGCCAAGGAAATGGCCACCCGGCGCCTTCTGGGGGCCGATCGAACCGGGATTCTGTGGAAGTACATCGCCGAGTCGGTCGCCTTTACCGCCGTATGCTTTGCGGCAGCGCTGCTGCTGGCCGATTTACTGGCGCCCATGGTGAACAGTCTGGTCTCTACCAGCGACCCGGACGAGTTGATGCTGGGCATCGGCGACACCAGCGTGCGGCTTTCCTTCATGATGACGCCGGGGTATATCCTGGCGTACTTGGCCGGCATTCTGGTCCTTGGCGTCATCAATGGCCTGCTCCCGGCTTTCGCCGCCTCTCGCTACGAACCCATCGACGTGATCAAGGGCACGCTCCGGCGC
>JAEEGK010028771.1_pt1 | contig 11128 bp, 9 predicted proteins | sample 8958771 | NCBI WGS metagenome assembly JAEEGK01 (sample SAMN16246547, study PRJNA631951) | gut metagenome | biome: gut microbiome; feature: rumen; material: SC-attached | host: Bos | place: Iran: Karaj | collected 2018-10 | reverse complement strand
GAATATGTTGTAACAAACCAGTGGTGCTTCCCAGCAAAAGAAGGAGGAAAGCGACTGGATCTTGTTCTACTTGTAAATGGATTTCCGCTTATTATTGGTGAACTTAAAACACCGTTCCGCGATGCCATTACATGGTTGGACGGTGCTAAGGATATATCTGACTATGAAAAGAGTATCCCGCAGATGTTCGTTACGAATGTATTTAACTTTGCATCCGAAGGTAAGTGCTATAGGTACGGCTCTATCAATATGCCCATAGACATGTGGGGGCCGTGGCATACAGCAGATGATAAGTCGGAAGGCACACTCATTTCTGTTCAAAAAAGTGTTGTCGATATGATTACACCGGAAAAGGTGATGGATATTTTCCAGTTTTTCACTATGTTTGCTACAGATAAGAAATATAGGAAATACAAAATCATATGCCGTTATCAACAGTATGAAGGAGCAAACCTTATTGTTGACCGTGTAAAGGCCGGCTATCCCAAGAAGGGTCTTATTTGGCATTTCCAGGGATCTGGAAAATCGCTGCTTATGGTTTTTGCGGCATATAAGCTTCGTATGATACCAGAGTTAAAGAACCCAACTGTTGTAATAGTGGATGACAGACTTGACCTGGAGACACAGATTACTGCGACATTCAACGCATCGGATATTCCCAATATGGCAGCAGCCCGTACAAAGGATGAACTGATCAAGTTCTTCCAGGGGGACATGCGTAAAATCCTTATCACAACCATTTTTAGATTTGGTGATGTAGATAGGTGCCTCAACGAAAGTAGCAATATTATATTGATGGTAGACGAGGCACACAGAACTCAGGAGGGTGACCTGGGTGAGAAGATGCGTACAGCACTTCCGAATGCATTCTTCTTTGGATTAACCGGTACACCTATCAATCGAATAGACAAGAATACATTCAGAACCTTCGGTGCTGAAGAAGATAAGAGTGGATACATGAGTAAGTATTCCTTCTCTGATTCCATCCGTGACGGCGCAACTCTTCCGCTTAACTTCGAAGCAGTTCCGGTAGAATTGCATGTTGATAAAGAAAAGATCAATGAAGAGTTTGATCTTATGACAAAAGATCTGTCTGAGGAGGATAAGGCAGAGCTTTCAAAACGCGTCAATATGAAGGCTATTATGTACGACCGCAAGAGAATACGTAAGGTCTGTGAGCATATTGCAAAGCATTACACCGAAAAGATCGAGCCGAATGGCTACAAGGGACAAGTTGTTGTATATGACCGGGAATGCTGTTTGATGTATAAAGAGGAGCTAGATACGCTTCTTGGCCCGGAGGCAACGACCATTGTCATGGATACAAATAATGACAAAGCGGATCGTTATAAAGCGTATCGTCGCGATAGAGATGAAGAAGCAAAACTCTTGGATTATTATAGAGATCCCAAGACGCCACTTAAGCTTGTTATTGTTACAGCTAAGCTGCTTACTGGCTTTGATGCACCTATTTTGCAGGTTATGTATTTAGATAAGCCAATGAAGGATCACAATTTGTTACAGGCAATTTGTCGAACAAACCGTACATATAATGCAGGTAAAACATTCGGACTTATCGTGGACTATATAGGTATTTTTGATAACGTTGCAAATGCCCTCAACTTTGATGAAGAAGGCATGAAGAAGGTTATCACAAATATAGATGAGGTCAAGAAGAAGCTGCCTCATTTAGTAAATGACTGCATGGATTATTTTGTAGGAATCAACCGTGATCAGGATGACTGGGAAGTTCTACTTGAGGCTCAAGAGCGATTGCCGGATGATGATACAAAGGATAGATTTGCGGCATACTTCCGCGTCCTTTCACGAGCTTGGGAAGCTTTGTCACCCGATCCATGCCTTATGGAGTATAGGGATGAATACAAATGGCTTGCAAAGGTTTATGAATCCGTTAAGCCTACCGATAACAGGGGAGCACTTGTTTGGGCGGCATTTGGAGCTAAGACAATGGACCTTGTTCATCAGAATATCACAGTAGGTGAGGCTGAAGAAGATAATGAAATAATTACCATGGATGCCGAACTTATCGACGATTTCATAAAGTCGCAGAAAGATTTGAAGAAGGTGACAATGAAGGTTGAAATAAGTCTTGTTGCTTTGATTCAGCGACACTCTAATGATCCTAAGTATATTGAGTTGGGTGAGAAGCTTGAAAAACTTCGTGATCAACATAAGCAGGGGCTAATAGGAAGTATAGAGTTTCTTAAGATGCTGCTTGCTCTTGCAAGAGAAGCCGCTAGGGCTGAAAGGGATGTTGTTCCGGAGGAAGAAGTTGATAGAGGAAAGGCAGCTCTTACAGAACTCTTTAATGGTGTTCGAAATGAAAAAACTCCGATTATCGTAGAGCGTATTGTGAATGATATTGACGGTATTGTTAAGATAGTTCGTTTCGATGGATGGCAGAATACTACAGAAGGCCAGAAGGAAGTAAAGAAGGCCCTGCGAAGCATTATATGGATAAAGTATAAGATCAAGGACCAGGATGTATTTGACCGGGCATATGGATATATCGAACAATACTACTGATAATTTCAAGACCGTAAACCGGTCATAATAAAAGTAGCTTAAGGGAAGCCTGATGTGGGAATAGATACCCATGCCAGGCTTCTTTTTTATGCTCGAAAGTTCTTGATATATTCGCCCGGATTTTTATATATATAGTAAACCCCGGGCGGGTAAATAAATCCAGGAGGTGCGTGTATGAATGCAGACTACGGTCTTATAGGCAAGCAGATCTCATTTTACCGGCATCAAGTGGGACTCACACAGGAGCAGTTGGCAGAGGCATGTAATTTGTCGGTTTCCTATCTTAATCGAATCGAAAATGGCCGTAAAAAGGCTAGTCTTGATGTTCTGATAACGATAGCTGACACCCTGGGAACGACAATGGACAATCTTCTTTCGGGAAACCAACAAAACGATCGCCTCGACTGCTACGACGACATGGCAAGTATCCTCACAGACTGTTCTTCCACGGAAAGACGGATATTAGTGGGTGTTGCCTCCGCCGTCAAGGGAGTCCTGCACAGTACATGACTTGCTCTGCTAGAGCATATACTTGACCCACTGGGCTCTGTTCTTTTTTTATGTTTTTTCTATGATTTATATAAAAGACGGAGGAAATGTAATGAACGAGAGTGAGCAGAAGGCCAAGAGCATTGCAGATCAGAAAAAGCGAATCCGTGAGCGTTATAAGGGCATCGATACTGATGCTCTTGACGTTATCCCAGCTATCCCACAAGAAGATTTCTATAGAGCAGAAAGCGATAAGCGCGTGGCCGTATATGCCCGCGTATCTACCGACGATCCCCGGCAAACTTCATCATATGAATTACAGAAAAACCATTATGAAGATGTGGTAAGCAGGAACCCGCATTGGATGCTTGTTGAGATATATGCCGATGAGGGAATCTCTGGTACATCTTTACAGCATAGGGACGAGTTTGTCCGTATGATAAATGATTGTAAAGCCGGGAAGATAGATCTTATCGTGACAAAGAGTGTGTCGAGATTTGCGAGAAACGTGCTCGACTGTATCGGTTATGTCCGGCAGCTCAAAGCAATGACTCCGCCGATCGGAGTTTTCTTTGAGACCGAGAATATCTATACCCTTAATGAAAACAGCGAGATGAGCTTGTCGTTCATATCGACATTGGCCCAGGAGGAGAGCCATACCAAGAGCGAGATAATGAATGCGTCTATCGAGATGCGTTTCAAGAGAGGCATATTCTTGACTCCGCCACTTTTAGGATATGACCAGGACGAGGAAGGCAATCTTGTTATAAACGAAGATGAAGCGAAGATCGTCCGGCTTATTTTCTTTATGTATCTGTATGGCTATAATTGCCAGCTCATTGCAGATACACTTACAAAACTCGGAATAAAGACAAAGCGCGGTAATGATGTGTGGTCCTCCGGGACAATCTATCAAATTCTACAGAATGAGCGCCATTGCGGGGACGTTCTTGCCCGTAAGACCTGGACGCCAAATTATCTTGACCATAAATCTAAGAAGAATCGTCAAAACAGAAATCAATATCATTTGAAGGATCATCACGAGCCGATCATATCCCGTGATGATTTTATTGCGGTTCAGCAGTTAATCAGAAATGCCAGATATAAGAATAAAGGATTCCTGCCGCAGCTTTCGGTAATAACGGAAGGGATATTGAAAGGCTATGTTCCCATCAATCCAAGATGGGCGAGTTTCACCGAGACAGATTATTACGAAGCATCGGCGTATGCATTTGACGGAGTCGCGATCATTCCGTCTGCGCCTATTGAAGTAAAGGTCAATCCCGGTGAAATTGATCTTCGCGGTTTTGAAGTTGCAAGGACACAGTTCTTTACAAATAAGGATCGCATATGTGTATGCATAACCGGTAAATCGCTATCTTTTAGCACAGCGGCGGTTCGCCGGTTCCCGAAAAACACTATCGTGGAGCTTTTGTTACAGCCGGGAGAAAAGATGCTTGCCGTAAGACCGGCCACACCGGAAGTGAAGAATCATATTGTATGGTCCAATGAAAGCAACGGAAAAACGAAGCCAAGAGTTATAAGCGGCGCAGCATTTCTCCCCACCATCTTTACCATACTGGGATGGGAACGGGAATGTAAGTATCGAGTCATCGGTCACTTTAAGGAGCATGAGGGTGCAAGTATGCTTCTGTTTGATTTGAAGGAAGCCGAGATGATGATACCAAGTAGGCTGCTGGAACATGAGGAGACAGGTATTCCATTATCGATGCTTGGAAGCAAAAAGTCTGTGGTGGCATATCCGGAAGTTTGGAAGGAAGGCTTCGGTGATGGATATTACAAACAGCGAAATCCAACTGAGAATGTAATAGATACCTGGGCAATAGATATCGTCGGAACCCCGGTGAAGAATCCGGGCATAAATATAACGGATACAGAGACACTTGAAGGAGAGATTAACAAAATAATCAGCGAAATGGAGAGTACAAATGGATAGCAAGGACATGAACGCAACAGCAAGGGATATTGAAGTGATTCGTGATGAGGTATTCAACTATGACGGGTATCAAGTAGTAAGAGGAGAATTCTTCGCTCATATCTATGAGCCCACATTTATCTTTCACCGTAACAAGGTATCGGTAAATTCGGCCTGTCTGCGAAAGCTCCCGGATACCGACTATATTCAGATTCTTGTTAATCCGGAAAAGAAACAGCTGGCGGTTCTTCCGTGTGATGAATCAGATAAGGATTCGTTCAAATGGTGTACGGGTGTCAGTAAGAAAACTCCGAGGCAGATTACTTGCCCGATCTTTTCTGCAAAAGTGCGGACGCTCATGGACTGGTCTCCGGACTTTAAGTATAAGCTTCTCGGGAAGATGATTGATACAGGAACACAATTACTGTTTGTATATGACCTTAAAACGCCGGAGATATTCGTGCCCAAGGATGAGGAAGGCAATAAGATGTCCCGGAAAGCAACATATCCGGCTGAATGGCAGAATCAGTTCGGTGTTCCTGTATCTGAGCATCAGAACAAGTTGCAGGTAAGTGTATTTAATGGACATGCAGTATTTAGCATTGAAGAAGATAACAATCATAAGGAGGGTAGCAATGGAAACGATCAGCAAGCCGAGCATATGCATAGATCTGAAGAAGAAGCGAATACGAATACACAAGGCAATGTTACACCAGATGCGGGACCCGGAGTTCATACAGCTTTTGGTGAACCCGCTCAAGCAGGGAATGATAATCCGGGTATGCGATTCCAGGGATAAGTATGCTCAAAAGGTAAAGACTTATCAGATGAATGGGGATTATTGCTACGAGTTGTACAGTAAGGATCTTCTTGAAAATATGCAGTCCGTTTCTGAAAAATGGGAGGACGCTTGTTCATATAGGATATATGGGACTTACAATAGTACGTTTGATGCGGCTTTCTTTTCTCTGAAAGATATCGTGTCGCTTTAAAGAGGAAGTGAACCTATGAATAGTGATAATACATTATCGTCCGTTGTTTTGGATGAGGAATTTGAGAACCTTATAAAACCACTGTCGGAGATCGAGATGCATAGACTACAGTTTGCTGTTATGACCTCTGGGTTTGCGCAGGTAAGAGTATGGCAGAATATCGTTCTTTGCGATTCAAGCGTATATAAGCTATGCCGAGAGCATCATATTTCATGTGATGTGGTAAATAAAGAATTCGCTACTCGCAATGAGGCGCTTTCATATGTCTGCACTGAAGAACTCAAACGGGACGATCTGACATATGAGTATAAGAAGTATCTTATCGGTAAGATATTTAATCTCGAGAAGAGAGCCTTGAATTCACTAAAGATAACGAAGATGAGCATTGCACAAAAAATAGGTGAAGCATATTTCATATCAGCAGGTGCCGTTCAAAAGTATGGTTCCTACGCAGAATCCATAGATCACGTATTCGGAGCGACACCTGACCTTGCGCGGTTTATCTTGGAAGGAAAACTTCGAATATCGCATGAAAGTACTGTGGAATTGGCTCGGTTCCCAAAAGAGGAACTGGTGACAATAATGCAGATTACTAAAGAAGAGTGTAACGGTCGGATGACATTTTCGGATATTAAGCATGAAATAAGATGGAAAAACTATACGGCGGCAAGTAGATCGCATCCCAGGCCCCGTAAGGAGGAGAATGTGGAAATAAAGAAGATGCCGCAGTATGACCCGGACGCAGATATTATGGGCATTGCTTTGACTATACCTTCATGGATAAAGGCTCTTAATAGGGCTGTTGAACATACAGATATATCGGCTACTACGCAAAAGGGGAGAGATACATTGAGGGATCAACTGTATGCACTTGATGATGCAGTAATAAAAGTAATAAGCACAATGGAGGTCTAGTAAATGGAAGATTATTCAGCTTTTGTACCGAATGTACGATTCGAGCAGATTCCCATAAAGAATCTGGTGTCGTGTCAGGTATACCAGAGAAATCTATCACAGAGCCATGTCAAAAAAGCAGCCGAGAATTTCGACCTTCACCAGATCAATCCGGTCAAGGTAAGCCGAAGGGACGGTATCAATTATGTGTTTAACGGACAACATACTATTGAGATTGTTGCCCTGGTATCCGGGTCTCGGGAAACGCCAGTCTGGTGCATGATATATGATGATCTTGAATATACAGCCGAGGCAGATATATTTGCCAATCAGATGAAGTATGTAAAACCCCTTATGCCATACGAGATCTTTGTGGCAAACGTTGAGGCCGGGAACGATAAGCAGCTCATAATAAAAGAGCTTGTGGAGTCTTTCAATTTGAAGGTTACGTCCTCCGGTGTGCCCGGTGGCATCTGCGCGGTATCTTCGTTAGAGTTCATATATGATAAGTATGGATACGAGACCCTATCACGTACGCTCATGCTTGCTGTAGGAACCTGGGAAGGAGAGCCACAGTCTTTGTCAGCTGGCATGCTGAAGGGAATAGCAAAGATGGTGAGCATATATCAGGATGAATTAAATGATGATGCTTTCAAGGAACGCTTGAGCCGAGTATCGGTGAAAGAGATAGTCCGTACTGCCAAAGAAAGACAGGCGGGAAGCAGAGGATTCGTTGAGGCACTACTTCTTCAATACAACAAGAAAACCCGGTATCCGCTTTTGTGGGAGAAGCTGTATGATCATAATAACAGGCATCGCAGGGACCCTATCCCGGAAGAGGTCCAAGAAACAGATGTCGATAGTGATGATGTGGAAGACGATGAAGAGTAACAAAGAAGGCAGAGGAGAAATCCCCTGCCTTTTTGCATTATTGTTTCTGTTTCTTTCTGAGTGTATAGTTCCGAGATTTAATAGCGGCTCTTCGCTTTTGGCATTCCGGTTTATTACAGTACTTTTTGTTTTTTACGCGTTTAATATAATCGCCGCAGATCGGGCAGCGAGAAAACGGTAGTGTTTGATTTACAGAGTCCTCGTCTTCGAAATCATCAATGTAGTTTTCGTCTTGAAGTTTTATATAGGAAGCATCTTCCGTTATCATTTTGGAAAATGCGAACCATGCAATATCAAAGATAGAGTCGACAGCTATATGATGAACAGGCTTCATTGTCTTCTTGTCGATGATTAAGCTTATTCTAAATGACTGGAATTTCTTTACCAGGAGCTTGTTGAACTCATCGAGGTCATCGTTAATATACTTTTTGAACAGGGACGAGGCGAGTTTTGTGTCTCCCTTTGATTCTTGTAAAGCCTTCTTTTTATATTTCTCAAATACGGAGTATTCACTCCAACCGTCGTATTTCTTATACAGATTCATTGCATCTGTATCATTTCCAAAATGGAGCATTTCAAGTGCATAGAAGAAACCGTAGTGGGTGCCGAGAGAGATAAGATCACGTTTAAAGTTCTCGACTGAGAATGAAGCTAGCTCGACAATTTCCTGCGCATACACCGGACCGTCATCGTCCTGAAATATGTCATTAAGCTTATCAATGTTATAGGGCTGAATGTTGTGGTTACACCATTCAAGTATGGCTGCGTTGGCATCGTCCGGGCTTAGCTTTGTGATCTTGATATACAAGCAGAGCAGATCAAAGAGCACATCTTTGATTGTTCTTGCAGTGATGACATCCACTTTGACAAAATCCAGATCAAGGTCGGGAGCAATTATATGTTCCTTGCCTTTCTTTATCATGCTGTATTTTCTGAAATAAACATTATGGTAGGTGGACTCCGTTAAGCCGCCAATATCAACGAAATCTATATATTCTTTCCAGTTCATGACATGCACCCCTAATCGTTAAATCTTACCAACAATCTTACCGACAGCAATTTGCTGTTGGTAAGATTATAACGTATGATGTACATGTAAACAATAGAAAAAATAAAAATAATAGCAAGGGAGGTGAGGCCAATGGCAAACGATGAAGTAAAGGCATACGCTAAACAAGCGGGTGTCAGGCTCTGGGAAGTAGCGGAGCGATTACATATCACAGATGTAACGCTTAGCAAAAAGCTCAGATATGAACTTGATCCGGAATATAAGTCCAGGATTATTAAGCTCGTAGACAAGATTGCTAAAGAAAAGCAATCGCAACAGTAACAAGAGGAGGATTTAATTATGAAAAATGAAATGAACATTTCCTTAAAGGAAAGAGTTGATGCTCTCGAGAGAGAGATCAACGGAGAAAAGTTGCAGGCGGAAATGATCCGCAAGGCAAAGCAGTATTCGAAAGATTACAAAGGGTACTTAAGAAACGCAGAGATTACCGATTCACTGAAAGTCGGAAAGGATTCAGAGGGCGGGTATCTTGTTCCGGATGAGATGGAAGAGGGACTTGTTGAGGCGCTAGAACAGAACGATGTGATCCGTAAGCTCTCAACTGTAGTCAATACAAAGGGGCCTCATATGGTTAATACCTATGTAAAAGGTCCTGCTGGCTACTGGGTTGATGAAGGTGGTCCTATAACGTTTTCCGATGCAGAGTTTTACCAGGTTGTATTAGACGCACATAAGTGTGGTGCGATGATGGGAGTTACTGAAGAGCTTCTGGAGGATTCCGGTTTTGATATCGAGAAGTTTATTATCAAAAAGCTTGGAGAGTCCGTTGGTCAGATCGAGGAAGAGGCATTTGTGAACGGAAACGGTATCAGTAAGCCGCGTGGCTTCCTCTTGGATGCTGAAGTTGGATTCGAAACAGCAGAGTTAAACGGCGACGCACTTGTTATGCTTCAGAGCAGTGTCGCGGGAAAATTCGGTAAGAATGCGGTGTGGGTGATGAGCGAAGAAGCAGAGAGGGAGATTCGAAAGATCAAAAACTACGGTGGTCGTCCGTTGTGGCAGCCCGATATGACAAAGGGAGCTCCTGATAGGATTTTTGGAAGACCCGTGTATGTATGTAAGGATATGCCCAAGGTCCTGCCCGGTAATTGTCCGATCGCATATGGTGATTTCTCATATTACTGGATCGGGGAAAGAGGTAAGAGATCAATCAAGCGTCTCGGTGAGAGATATGCAGACAGAGGTATTATTGCTTACCGTTACTTCCATAGAGTAGATGGAAAGCTTATTTTACCCGGTGCAATCAAGACCCTTAAGATCGCAGCATAGGAGGTGCCTATGCAAACAGAATTAAAGGCTTACTGCCTTGGAAAGGAGATGCCGGATGGATGAATTACTGAATATGCCCATATGGCTCATGTGGAAATATGAAGTCATAGATGGCAAAAAGAAAAAAGTCCCGTACAGTGCAAGAACTATGAGGCGCTGCGGTACTGACGAAAAATACAGACAGACGCTTGTACTTCATGATCAGGCATCGGATACTGCCAAGGCAAATAGGTTTGATGGTATCGGGTTTGTTATCCCGGAGGGGTATGCGGTAATCGATCTTGATCACCTTGAGGACGAGTTCGAACGTGAGGTATGCCAGTTGGTGGATTCCTACACGGAAGTCTCTCCCAGCGGCAACGGCAGACACATTATTACAAAGGTTGAGCCGGATCGTATTCCGCAGGAAGATGGGAAACTCGATTCAGAGTACTATGTCAAAAATCCGTATAACCATGCAGAGCTCTATATTGGCGGACTTACAAATAGGTACATGACCTTTACGGGTAATGTGGTTAAGAAAATGCCGGTTGAAGATTGTACGAGCGACTTGCTTACCTTTCTTAATAAGCATATGAGGAAGGCGGATTTTCAAAACCAGGATGATGATCTGGCAGAAGACCTGAGTGACCTTGACATCATCAGTATTGCCAAGAGAGCTAAAAACGCAGAGAAGTTTGAAAAGCTCTATGACAAAGGTGACATTAGTGACTATGGTTCGCACTCGGAAGCAGATATGGCGCTTTGTAACATGCTCGCGTTTTATTGCCAGGGAGATGCAGAAACTATTGACAGACTTTATCGGAAGAGTGCCTTGTACCGCGATAAGTGGGAACGGGATGACTACCGGGAGATGACGATCGAAAAGTCCATAGCTCTTTGCAAAGGTAACTTCTATACCGGCGCCACTGCAAGGCCTCCGTTTGTTTATGAGGATGATAAGGGTAAACGCCATGTGAACTGTCCGCTGCTTGCGAAGTATTACCGTGAGCATCAGTACATGTTGTCGGTTCGCGATAGTGGCCGTGGCGGAGACCAGAG
>JAEEGK010028770.1_pt1 | contig 11128 bp, 9 predicted proteins | sample 8958771 | NCBI WGS metagenome assembly JAEEGK01 (sample SAMN16246547, study PRJNA631951) | gut metagenome | biome: gut microbiome; feature: rumen; material: SC-attached | host: Bos | place: Iran: Karaj | collected 2018-10 | reverse complement strand
ACAACAGTAATCATCATTGAATCAATGAAGATGGAATTGGAAATTAAGGCTGGTGCCGCTGGTAAGATTCACTTTATCGCAGCAACTGGCAGCCAGATTGCACAGGGCGCTACACTCGCCGAGGTACAGTAATGGAAACAGAATTGAACAAAAAAAATGATAAATTCAAGTACCTTAAGATTACAACTGTAATCTGTCTGATTGCTGTAGCACTTTCTTTTGCTGGCTGCGGGGCTTCAGGCTCTTCGGGCAGTTCAGGAAGTAGTGGTGCTGCAAAATCAGCAGGTTCTACAATCATTAAAGGTTCTGAAAATATTAAGCCTATTTCTGTTTCATCATTCTTTAAGAATGTTGGAAAGAATACAGGTATCTATAAGATGATTCATACTCCTACTGCAGCAGAGCTTGCAGAGGAAAAGGCTTCTAAGGAAGCTATGGAAATTGCTAAGGAAGAGCAGGCTGCTCAGTCTGCAGCTGACCTTGCCGCTCACCCGGTAAAGGGCTGGCAGAGACTTATCATGCTGGCTATCGGCTTCCTTATTGTTTACCTTGCAGTTGTAAAGGGCTTTGAACCATTGCTTCTTATCCCGATCGGATTCGGAACTATTCTTGTAAATATTCCTGGAGCCGGAATGGGTGATGGTCCTGATGGTATGCTTCATATCATCTACAATGCAGGTGTTGGAAACGAGTTCTTCCCAATGCTTATCTTTATGGGTATTGGTGCTATGACAGACTTCGGTCCTCTTATCGCTAATCCTAAGACAGCCTTACTCGGTGGTGCCGCACAGCTTGGTGTATTTGCTACACTTTTCGGTGTTGCTGCCATGAACTTTATTCCTGGTATCGACTATAACATGAAGCAGGCTTGTGCCATCGCTATTATCGGTGGTGCTGATGGTCCTACTTCTATCTACGTTTCCGGTAAGCTTGCTCCTGAAATGATGGCGGTTATTGCGGTTGCAGCCTATTCTTACATGGCTCTTGTACCGATGATTCAGCCACCTATCATGAAGCTTCTTACTTCCAAAAAAGAACGTACAATCAAAATGAAGCAGCTTCGTCCTGTTTCAAAAACAGAAAAGACTTTGTTCCCATTGCTTCTGCTTGTTGTAACAATTCTTCTTCTGCCTCCTGCAGCTCCACTTATCGGTATGCTCGCATTCGGTAATTTTATTAAGGAAGTTGGAATTGTACAGCGCCTTTCTAAGACTGTAGAGAATGAACTTATGAACATTGTTTCTATTCTTCTTTCTCTTGGTGTAGGTTCACAGATGACTCCGGAAAAGATTATGCACGCTAACTCACTTGGTATTATCGTTCTTGGTCTTCTCGCTTTCTGTATCGCTACAATGGGTGGTCTTATCATGGCTAAGATTATGAACCTCTTCCTTAAAGAGAAGATTAATCCGCTCATCGGTTCGGCTGGTGTATCAGCAGTTCCAATGGCAGCCCGCGTTGCAAACAAGGTTGGTATGGCCGAAGATCCTACAAACTTCCTTTTGATGCACGCTATGGGACCAAACGTAGCAGGTGTAATCGGTACAGCTATTGCAGCTGGTGTATTTATCAGTACATACGGTATGTAATATAAAACTTCATATCTAAATTAAAGATTTCGGGCAGGTTGTGAAAGCGACCTGCCTTTTTTTTTATGTTTTTCTGAAAAAAAATATTTAAAAATATAATATTTTACTTGACGCAATACTATATAATGTATAATATATAAGAGTAAACAATATTGTATTATAACAAAGTGAGGAAGGAGGTCTGCATGGTTTTTACAGCGGGTTCTGCCTTACTTGATGCGGTAGTTCTTTCGGTTGTAAGCCTTGAAGGAACCTACGGCTATAAGATAACGCAGGATGTCCGTAAAATTATGGATGTTTCTGAAAGCACTCTTTATCCTGTGCTCAGGAGACTCCAGAAGGACGGTTACCTTGAAACTTATGATATGGAGTTTCAGGGAAGAAACAGAAGATACTATAAGATAACTTCAAATGGTATGATTCTGCTGGATAAGTACCGGTCAGAATGGGTACTTTTTAGAAATGGTGTTGATGAAATCTTAATGGGCCGAAAGGCGGAGGATTAATAATGACGAGAGAAGAGTATTTGAACGAACTGAAAAGCAGCATAATGTCACTTAGTTCAGATGAACAGGCAGAGGCAATTCAGTATTATTCTGATTATTTTGACGAAGCAGATGATGATGAAAAGGTTATGCGCGAGCTTGGGACTCCAGAAGAGCTTGCAAAGACTATCATCGAAAAGTTTGCTAATGCACTTGTAGATACAAAAAAATCAACTGATGAAAATGAAACAGACGATTCAAAGGCTGAAGAAGAAAACAGAGACGGCTTTAGCATTGATGCACTTTACTTTGAGTTTGCAAAAAAAGATGTGAAAAACCTTTCTATGGACTTTGGGGCAGCTGAAGTTGCTCTTATTGAAGGTGATAAATACAGTATTGAAACACGAGGCCTTCCGGAGGAATGTATAAACTGCTACCTCAATAAAGAAGGAACTCTTGTTGTAAGCAATGCACATCGCTTTAATCTGAACTTCTGGAGTCATAATCGCAGAAGCCGTATTGTTCCACGTGTTCTTGTAACAATTCCTGAAAAAGCGAACATTGGAAAACTTAGAGTAGCAATTGGAGCCGGTAAACTGGTTTCAAGAACTCTTTCTATAAATTGTAATTCGGGGGCTGTTGATGTTGGAGCTGGAAACATGGTTCTGGATGGGATCTTTGGTGGAAGAATTGATATGCGCTGCGGCATGGGTAATCTTGAGTTTGCAGGAAGCATTACAGGAAGTGTAAATCTGGATTGTGGAATGGGAAATGTAAAACTTGAGCTTAAGGGTGATCCTAAAACCTATTCTTATGATGCTAAGGTTGGTCTTGGTGATTTCCGCTTTAATGGTGAAAAGAAAAGCGGTGTCTGCCAGATTTACAATAATCAGAAGCTGGAGAACCATTTTTCAGTAAACTGTGGAATGGGTTCTGTATCAATTAAGATTGCTGAATAGGAGTGAATAAAATGAGCAAGAAAAAGCTTTATAAATCAAGAAAAAATAAGATGATTGGTGGTGTTTGCGGAGGTCTCGCAGAATACCTGAATATGGATCCAACAATCGTGCGTATTATTGCCGGAATTTTGTGCCTTATAAGAGGAGTTGGAATCCTTGTTTACTTAATAATGTGCATAGTAATGCCTTATAATGATGAAGATTTCGGAGAAGATGATACAGATAATCTTAAGAGTGCAAATATTGACCCTGAAGATGAAAAAAAATCAAGTTCAAAGAAATCTGATTCTGAAAAAGACAGTAAATTGCATTCAGACGAAGATTTTGACAGTTACTTCAAAAAGTAATAATTAAAAAACCGTTAAAAAACGAGCTGCGACAGCGGGTCGTTTTAGGTTTCACAAAAAAATGTCTCAGAGGCGAGACTATGCGAGCCGACTCGTAAATATGAGCCGGCTCATCTATTTAACTAAGAATAATTTCCTATGGAATAAAATTGCAATTATGATAAAATAATTTCATTATGGTAGGAATAAAAATTAATAAAACGTTGCGTAATGTGCTGATAGCCATAGCAGTTATCATCCTCATTTTTGCAATCCCAAGCTTTTTTCCTGAAAAAGATTATCATAGCAAATATGATAATTATGATTTATCCACAAATGTTGGAATTGTTTCTTCTACAAAAACTTATTCAGAATATCTGAATGAACACTCTTCTGCACGAAGTGCAAAAAGTGAAGTTTCTGTGGATGTGCTTGATTTTGTTACAGCAAAATCAAATGGAACCAGTGTAGAAAGAAACTATAAGGGAAAAGATGTTGTGCTTACAGGAGAAGATTCTTCTGTAACATGGAAAGTGGATGTGCCGGAAGCCGGCTTCTATAATATCCGTATGGAATATGTTGCAGTTCCTTCAAGAAACGTTAATATGGAGCGTATTCTGTATATTAATGGTGAAATGCCATTTAGCGGTGCTGATACACTTGCTTTTTACAGACTTTGGAAAGATGGCGGCCCGGTAAAATATGATAACCGCGGTAACAGTATCAGACCTACACAGGTAGAAGTCTTTGATTATCAGTCTGCTTATTTTAAAAGTGATCTTGGTTACGAAGTTGATCCATATAGATTCTATTTTAATAAAGGTATAAACGAAATTACACTTGAATCTACAAGTGAACCAATGGCAATCAGTGGAATTACACTTTGTCCTATTACTGTTTATAATACCTACGAACAATATCTTGCTAAACAGAAATCAAATCCAGATAGTTTTACAGGAAAGGATATTACTGTAAAAGTTCAGGGTGAGGATTCTGTTGTTCGTTCAGATCCTTCTTTGTTTGCCCGATATGACCGTTCTTCTGCCATAACAGAGCCATACAGTACAAAGCAGACAATATTGAACTATACAGGTGGAGATTCATGGAAGCTCCCTGGTCAGTGGATTGAATGGGAACTCGAAATCCCTGAAGACGGATGGTATACAATCTCGCTTAAAGCACGTCAGTTCTTCCAGCGTGGTTATATGGCCTGCCGTTCAGTTTATATTGATGGTGAGATTCCAGTTGATACTCTTAAATCAGTTGGATTTAAGTATGATTCTGACTGGCAGTTTGCAACTCTTTCTGGAGCTGATAAAAAGCCTTATAAATTCTACCTTTCAAAAGGTACTCATACAATCCGCCTTGAAGCAACTCTTGGTGAAATTGGTAAAGTTATTCAGCAGGTTCAGGATTCTGTTTTCAGATTGAACCTTATTTATCGTACAATTCTTGTTCTTACTGGCGAGCATCCTGATTTGAACCGTGACTATGAAATTCAGAAGGTTTATCCTAATGAAGTTGAGGCAATGCTGCTTGAAAGCCGCCGCCTTTACAAACTTGTAGATGAGTTCGTTGCAATCACAGGCGAAAAATCAAATCAGATTTCTCCGGCAGAAGTTCTTGCAGTTCAGCTTGAACAGTTCTATAAGCATCCGGACAGAATTACAAAAGGTTTCACAAGCTTCAAAGATAATACAACAACTCTTGCTTCTTCTATGCTTGGAATGACCGAAACAAAGCTTGATATCGACTATATTCTAGTCCAGAGTATAAACGACAAAATTAAGCCTGACCGTTCAAACTTCTTTAAGAATGTTGCTCATGAAGTAACTTCATTTGTAAACTCATATCTTTATGATTCTTCTTCATTGGGAAGTGTTTACGATGATGATGAAGATCATTTGATTGAAGTATGGATCGTTACTGGTCGTGATCAGAGCCAGGTTCTTAAGAACATGATTGATGACAGTTTTACACCAAACTCTGGAATCAATGTTAACGTAAAACTTATTAAGGTTGAATCACTTCTTAATGCTGTAGTTGCAGGTAATGGACCGGATGTTGTAATTTCTACCTATCAGTCGCATCCGGTAGATTATGCTTTGCGTAATGCAAACGTAAACCTCCGTCGCTTTAAGGATTGTGACGAAGTTCTTTCGTGGTTCATGCCAAGTGCATACAAGCCTTATGAATATAATGGTGGCGTCTACGCTCTTCATGAGCAGCAGACCTTCAACCTTATGTTCTACCGAAAAGATATTCTTGATCAGTTGAATCTTAAAGTTCCTGAAACCTGGGAAGAGCTTATTGAAATCCTTCCTACCTTGCAGGGAAACAATATTACAATCGGTGTTCCATATCCTGTTATTCTTAATCCGGATATGACTCCATTCTATTCTATGGTATACCAGGCTGGTGGCCAGATTTATAATAAAGAGGGTAATAAGTCTATCATCGATAGCGAACCTGGAATTCAGGCATTCAAGACTTATACAAGTCTCTACAATAGTTATGGTATTCCTACAATTTATGATTTTATGAGCCGTTTCCGTACTGGTGATATGGCTATCGGTATTGCTAACTATACAACTTATAACACTATCGTAGTTGGTGCTCCTGAAATCCGCGGTCTCTGGGACTTCACATATCTCCCTGGTACTAAAGATTCTAAGGGTAATATCAACCGTTCAAATATTTCTGGCGGTGTTTGTACTATGATGATTAAGAAGGGTATAGACCTTGATGACCTCGACCTTTCAAATCTTCCGGAACTTGCTTACAGCGATAATAACGGTAAGACTTTTGAAGAAGGTGTAATTCCTGGTATCGACGAAAAGACCTGGAAAGAGGTTATGAAGAACGAAGCCAGAATGAACGATTCATGGCATTTTATGCGCTGGTGGGTATCTGCAGATACTCAGGTTCGTTTTGGTCGTGAAATGGAAGCTCTTCTTGGTGCTTCTGCCCGCTATGCTACTGCCAACAAGGAAGCTTTGCGTCAGCTTTCATGGAATTCAAAACAGATTAAGGTTCTTGAAGAGTCTATGCAGCAGACAGTTGGTGTTCCAGAAGTTCCTGGTAGTTATTACACACCTCGCCATATTGTTAACGGTACTCGCCGTGTTATCAATGAAAAGGATGACGCACGCGAAGTTCTTATTGATTATACACGTAAGATTAACGAAGAGTTGACCCGTAAGCGACAGGAATTCAATCTTCCTGTAGCTGAAGACTAGTTAGGAGTAAATTATGAGTGAAAAGTTAGAAAAATATATAGCTAAGAAAAAACTCGCAATTTCTGATTTAGGTCGCAATATTCGTGTAAACAAAGTCTGCTATCTTTTCCTTTTACCTTATGCAATTTTGTTTATTACATTCTATGTATTGCCTATGATTACTTCAATTTATTTTAGTTTTACAAACTATAATATTTTGGAAAAACCAGATTTCATTGGAGCTCGTAACTACTTAAACCTGTTCCTTGAAGATGATGTATTTACAACAGCTATAAAAAATACCTTCCTTATAGCAATTATTACAGGTCCTCTTGGTTACATTATGGCCTTCATTTTTGCATGGCTTATCAATGAACTTCCTAAATGGGTACGTACACTTGTAGTATTCTTCTTCTATGCACCATCTATTTCGGGAAATGCATATTTTGTTTTCAAAACCTTGTTTAGTGATGACCAGAACGGATGGTTAAACAGATTCCTTGCAAACCTTGGTCTTACAAATGCACCAATCATGTTCCTTACTGACCCGCATATCGGTATGAAGGTTATCATTCCTATTATCTTGTGGATGTCTTTGGGAACAGGATTCCTTTCATTTGTTGCAGGTCTTAAAGGTATTGATAAGGCCCAGTATGAAGCCGGATACATTGATGGTATCCAGAACCGCTGGCAGGAACTCTGGTTCATTACTTTGCCAAATATGAAGCCAATGCTTTTGTTCGGAGCTGTAATGTCAATCACTTCTGCATTTAGTGTTTGTGATGTAACAAGGGAACTGGCTGGTTATCCTTCTACAGATTATTATGCACGTACAATTGTTACCCACTTGTTTGACTACGGATTTACCCGTTTTGAAATGGGTTATGCGTCTGCAATCGCTACAGTTTTGTTCCTTACTATGATTCTTTGTAATAAGGTTATTCAGAAGCTCTTGAACAGAGTAGGACACTAATAGGAGGTGATGAAAATGAGTACTAAGAATATGTATAAAGATCAGACAATTCATCATTACAAGCATCGCCGTAAGCCTAACCGTTCTATTGGTGGAGACGTTGGAATTTATATCTTCCTTACACTTTGTTCAATGATGATGGTTTTCCCATTGTTCTTTGCAATTTGTAATGCATTAAAACCATTGGATGAGGTTTTGAAAAACCCTCCTACAGTTTTCCCTAGAAACCCTACATTCGATAACTTTTCGGACCTGCTTATTACAATGAGCCAGGGATGGGTTCCTCTTTCACGCTATATCTGGAATACAATTTTTATTACAGTTACAGGTACTTTGGGCCATGTTGTATTAGCATCTATGGCTGCTTACGTTCTTGCAAAATACCGTTTCCCAGGCGGACAGCTTTTCTTCCGACTCGCTGTTGTCGCTCTTATGTTCAGCGGTTATGTAACTGGTATTCCTAACTATTTGATTATGTGTAAGCTTCACATGGTTGATACCTACTGGTCACTGATTCTTCCAGCAATTGGTGGTTCTCTTGGTCTCTTCCTCATGAAGCAGTTTATGGATGGCTTTCCGATGTCTCTGATTGAAGCCGCAAAGATTGACGGTGCTTCTGAGCTTCTGATTTTCTGGAAGCTTGTAATGCCAAATGTTAAGCCTGCATGGCTCACAATCTCAATCTTCTCTATTCAGAACTTGTGGAACAATGCTCAGGTACAGTACATCTATACCGAAAGTAAAAAAATGCTCCGCTATGCTCTGGATCAGGTTGCACTTGGAGGTATTGCCCGTACAGGACAGCAGAATGCCGTAATCGTATTTACAATGTCTGTGCCAATCGTTTTCTTTATCTTCTCTCAGAGTCAGATTATGGAAACAATGGCTACTTCAGGACTTAAGGACTAGCGCTATGATGAAACGAAAATTATTATTGATTGCCAGCCTTTTTACCTTATGTGCAGGTCTGTTTGCTAAGGGTGATACATATATTTATGACTACTGGGGAAAAATGGAAAAATCTCCGGATGCCTACAGAGTTTCACATGTAGTTTATGCAGATGACCTGAAGCTTGAAAAAGGCTTAAAAAATCCTTCTTCATTGTTTGCAAAAGGAAATATGCTTTATGTTGCAGATACAGATAACAGTCGTATTCTGCAGCTGGAATATACTCCTCAAAAGACACTTGAACTTCGCCGTGTAATTGACCATGTAAACGCTAATGGAACTGGTGAATTAGAAACTTTGAATCTTCCTGAAGATGTTTTTATCGGTAAAGATAATTCAATTTATATTGCTGATACAAAAAATGGTCGTGTAATCCGCCTCGATCAGGATTTAAATATTATTCAGGTTCTTAAAGAACCAAACGATCCTACTTACGAAGAAGGAAAAGACTTCCTTCCAACTAAGGTTGTAGCAGATTCAAAGGGTCGTGTTTATATTTCTGCGAGAAACATAAACAAAGGTTTCATGAAATATGAATATGACGGAACTTTCCAGGGCTTCTTTGGTGCAAATGAAGTTGTTTATAACTGGACAGATATGATCTGGAAAAAGCTTTCAACTCAGGCTCAGAAAGAAAAAATGGTTCTCTTTGTTCCGGTTGAATATTCAAACTGCTATATCGATAAAGAAGGTTTTATTTATGCAGTAACTAAGACCTTCGAAGAGTGGGATTTGAAGTCTGATAGTGCAAAACCTATCCGCCGTCTCAATGCATTAGGAAAAGATATTCTTGTTAAGAATGCTGTAAATCTTCCTATTGGTGATGTTGAGTGGGGCGATGCTGCCGGAATTAAGAACCCTTCTAAGTTCACAGATATTACAGTTCTTGATGATGAAGTATACATCACTGTTGACGAAAGTCGTGGTCGTATCTTTGCTTATGATAATCAGGGCTACCTTTTGTTCGCCTTTGGTGGACGCGGAAACGTAGACGGATTCTTCCGTCAGCCTTCATCAATTGAACATATTGAAAAAGATCTTTTTGTTCTCGACAGTCAGAACGCTTCTATTACAGTATTTACTCCTACAGATTACGGTAGCCTTATTTACAAGGCAACAGAACAGTTTGCCTGTGGTGAATATGATGCTTCTGCAGAAACCTGGGCAAAAGTTCTCGATTATAATGGAAACTATGATCTTGCCTATATCGGTCTTGGAAAGTCATGTCTTCGCCAGAATAAATACAAAGAAGCTATGGATTATTTCAAGACAAAACGTGATCGCCGCGACTATTCAAAAGCTTTCAAGTACTACCGAAAGGAATGGATCGAAGCAAATATCGGCTGGATGGTTGTAGTAATCATTATTCTTGTGGTTGTTTCTTTTGTAACAAAAATAGTAAAGAAAATTAAATGGGAGCTTGATTCACTATGAGTTATATAACACGAAAGATAAGTAAATTAGGCAAAAAGGAAACTTACGTACACTTTTTGAATACTCTTCGCTATGCTCTGTATGTAATCTTGCATCCTGCTGACGGATATTGGGATTTGATTCATGCAAAGCGTGGTTCATACTCAGCTGCAAACTTCATCGTAATAATGACCCTTCTGGTTCATGTATGGAAGTTGCATTTTGCAAGCTTTATTGTTCAGCCAAATGTAAACTGGGAAGAAATTAATGTCCTTATGGAATTTGCAAAGATTCTTCTTCCTCTGGCAATTTTCTGTATCTGTAACTGGGGTGTAACAACCCTGTTCGATGGAAAAGGTCATCTGGGTGATATTTATATGGGTACGGCTTATGCGCTTACACCTTATACACTTATTCAGATTCCAATCATCATTTTAAGTAATGTAGTAACAATCGAAGAAAGTGCTTTCTATTCAGTATTTAATGCAATTTCTTTTGTATGGATAGGAATGCTCATCTTCATGGCAATCATGATGATTCATTCATACAGTTTTGCAAAGACTCTGTTGTTTGTCATTTTCACTGCATTCGGAATGCTGGTTTTCATTTTTATTATGCTTCTGTTCTTCAGTATGATTTCTCAGGGCGTTGCATATTTCGTATCTCTCGGAAGAGAAGTTGTCTTCAGATTGAACTGACGGGGGAGGAGTAGGAAAAATGGAAAAAGAAAAGAAGGTAAAAAAATCAAAATATCCGGAAGGATATATCGGCCGTCCAAAGCCTATGAAAACAAAGACATTTGAATTTCATAAGCCTACAAAGAAATTCTGGATAGGTCTTGCATTAGTTCTCGCAATACTTGGATTCCTTACTTATATTGTAATCCGCCTGGTACAGGTTGGAAATGTTGTTCAGCCTCCTCTTGAGTATTATGAAACTGGAAAACTGTCTTCAAATTATACTCTTGAAAACAACAGCCTCAAGTTTGAGATGGATCCTGAAACAACTACATTTACTGTTCTTCAGAAGAATACAGGTAAGGTTTGGTATTCAAATCCACAGGGTGCTATGACAGATAAGCTTGCTCTTACAAAAGAAAAGAACAACATGATGTCTACACTTCTCATAAGATATTCTACAATCAATGGATCTGATGATACTTATGATACTTATACAAACAGTGTAAAACGTAATTTCTATAATATTGAAAAGAAAG
>JAEEGK010028769.1_pt1 | contig 11128 bp, 10 predicted proteins | sample 8958771 | NCBI WGS metagenome assembly JAEEGK01 (sample SAMN16246547, study PRJNA631951) | gut metagenome | biome: gut microbiome; feature: rumen; material: SC-attached | host: Bos | place: Iran: Karaj | collected 2018-10 | reverse complement strand
TCATCACCGATGCCGAGGTAAAGGGCCACAAGGCCACGCTGCAGATGATCAACGATTACGGCAGCGAGGATCTCACCGCCACCCTCACCGCCAAGGGCGATTCAGTATTCATCCTCAAGCAAGAATCAGGTAGCGCCCTCAAGGTGCCCTTCAAAGGTAAATGGCAAAAACTGCCCAAGACCATCGAATTCCGCCGCCAGTAATTTTTTACTGGCGTTTTTTTTGGTCGTTTTCCAAATTCTTATTACCTTTGCCACGTTGATTGTTAAATGAATGATTATGAAATTCATTTTAATGATTATGTTCATTCTATTTTCGCAGTGATGCGAGAAAGAATTGGGTTTTATTAGTAATAATTATCACAGAGGAATCAGCAGCGATGCTCATTCCCCTTTTTGTTTCATCTATCTTTATCCATATCTATAGAGGCAATGTAGTCATCATATGCATCCCGTTCTTCACGAGCAGCTCGATAACTTTCATCGTCACAAGTTTTATCATCCGGATTTTCAGGTGAATTACTTCCTCTAAAAATAGCGTCACCTTTGTATATTAGTAGAAATATTACAGCTCCTATATGCATAATTATCACAGCCCACCATGAAGTAATGGCAGCCAGCATCCATATTATGAAGGCATACAAAAGAACCCATATAAGACAAGCTATCATATTCTGTCAAGAATTAATTGTTTCTATTTCGCCACAAAATTAGCACAATTTTCGCAACCCACAAAAAAAGGTGATAATTATTTTGCCCATTTCCAAAAATCTTATTACCTTTGCAATCCCTGGTAGGATATTACGTTCTTAGAACGTATATCTATGGTTAATGACTCAAAATCGCAGTGATGCGATAGTTGATTACATTTTATAGTTTTATTTAGTGACATATAGGAATCAGCAGCGATGCTCATTCCTTTTTTTTATCTCATCAACTACCACCAAATCGGCTGGTAACCAATCCACACTATCAAGCTGTTCTTTAGTGAGCCAGCGTGCAGCCTCATGCTCTTTAAGCGTCAGGGCTCCACTCTCTACACTACACCAGAAACAATGCATAGTTAAATGAAACTTAGGATAATCCCACTCTACGGTTTTAACTAACCGCTCCACTGTGATTTTTGTTTCCAGCTCTTCCCAAATTTCACGCTTCAACGATTCTTCGGGCGTTTCGCCAGGTTCCATTTTGCCCCCAGGAAACTCCCATCCATCTTTAAAATCCCCATATCCACGCTGCGTCGCAAAAATGCGCCCAGCCTCATCGTGTATTATCGCTGCTACTACTTCTATCTGTTTCATTGTCATTACCATCCATTATATCGCCATTGTGAGTTCTAGTATATTGCCAGGAATATCATACTTCATATTCCAGGTAACATTCATCGGACACTCACCATGAGATGATTCATATTCCATTTCGCCAAGGAAATAATATGCGTTTGTAAATCCAAACTCGTCACGTTTACGATCTCTCACAAACAGGAGAAACTTCCAATCATTATTTTGTTGGTTAATAATACGCTGTCCATCATTACTCTGTATTAGCACATCATTTTTTGACTGCCAGTGGAACTGATGTTCACTAATAGCATAATCTTGATAGAGTGTAGATGGAGAATAGTCTTTGTCTGACTTGTTTGTTGAAACAAACACCAATGCTACCTTTTGTTGCCTTAGATATTGCGTGCCAAGTATATTACCACGGCGTACATCACCTTCAAACAAAATATGTATCTCGTCTGCAGAATAACATCCGTATAGCTCTAATTCAACATTACCTACAGAAATCCATCTTGTAGTTTGGAATAGCTGTGATAAACGTAATTCCACACATGAACGTAATTCTTCTCTAAAAGAGGGATAGTTATTCAGAGCTTGAATTGCCTCCTCTTCTGTTCTATAATTATGTTCATACTTTTCATTGTACGATGACAACTTATCATAACATATGGTATAATAGAACAAACGCTTAAAGACCTCTTCTCGATTATTATTTGCTGGGAGTTTGAAATCATTATCAATAAGTCGTTGGATAAATTGCAGATAATCAGTAGAATTTGTATGATACAAACGAGCAAGCCCATGTTCTATATTTATCATTTCCTTTGTTCTTTCATATCCTTTCACATTAATTCCTGCTTGACGCTTCAACTCCGTCCACGAACCTGGTGATTTATAAATAAGTCTCCAATCTAAAGAGAAATTTTCTAAAAAATTCTCTAATGTCAACTGTTTACCTGTTTCATGTTCAAAACACTCCACTTCACGACGCAAACGTATCAGATTAAAGATACTTTCGTTAATATTATTCAGAATATATTGCTGGGCCTGCAATTCCATATTAATACTACAGCCACGAGGCAACATCGTAAATCCTTTGGCAACCTGTTCCTTCACAGTTGTATTCGAAGGGCCAATCAATGCGCGAAATCGACTCTCGTAGTTATATTTATTATTTGCTTGTGCCACAAAATCAAGTACAGTTAATTCCGTTTTCCCATCAGCTAAACGAAGGCCACGTCCCAACTGTTGGAGGAAAATTGTAAGCGATTCCGTCGGTCGCAAAAATAGAACAGTATCAATCTCTGGAATATCAATACCTTCATTTAAGATATCCGCAACACAAAGATAATTAATTTTACCCTGAGCTAATTTCTCTGAGTAATCATCTAACTCATCTCTATTATTCGATGTCACAGAAGCAGCCTTATAACCATTACTATTAAACATCGACGCCATCCATTCTGCATGAGCTATTGAGCAGCAAAAGCAAACTGCCTTACATTCAAATGGATCTTCGAGATAGCGATTGATTGCATCTTGTATCTTTCCAAAACGATCCAAATTACCAACATATTTTTCTTCGAGTTGCTTTTCGTCATATTTACCACCAGCAGTACAAACTAATCGGCTCAAATCAACGGTATCATCCGTAACACAGAAATACGCAAATGGTGAGAGAAGCTGCTGATTAAGAGCTTCTTGCAAACGAATCTCTGCAGAGAACCTATCATTAAAGTCTGGTGTAATCTTTTTTCCATCCATACGCTCTGGAGTAGCCGTCAAACCTATAAGTACTTGAGGTTTGAACACACTAAACAATTTCCTATAAGAATCAGCTTGACTATGATGTACCTCATCAAGTATTATATAGTCATAATAATCCGCTCCAAAATTGCTTAGTTCATTAATATGGTTATTCAGCGTCTGAATAGTAATGAACAAATGATCAAGATTACTGCTATAGGAGGGTTTAATATTACCCGTCCATATTTCACCGAAGTTACCATCAACCATCACCGAACGATATGTACTCCGAGCTTGTTTTAAGATTTTCTCTCGATGTACAATAAACAACAATCTTGCATCACGGCCTTTTTCTTTTTTGAATCTTTGATTAAAATCTTTATAATCAAAGGCAGAAATTGCTGTTTTACCCGTACCTGTCGCAGCTATGATAAGATTCTTGTAGTTATTACGCTTTTCACGTTCGTATTGTAGTTTTTCCAAGACTTTCACCTGATGAGTTTTACGAACATAACGGGTAACAACTTCTGGCCCATCAATGTTAGATTTCTTTTTAAGGACGTCTTGTATAGCTCGGTCAAAGCGCTTAAGGTCCTCTTCGGTCTCCATAGATTCAAAGACTTCACTATTCCAATACGAATCAAATGTAGCCTGAGTTGAACGGATGATATGAGGATTCTCCACATTAGTCACTCGTAAGTTCCATTCCAATCCCTTTGTCAAGGCTGAACGTGATATATTAGAAGAGCCAATGTATGCGGTATCAAAACCATTCTCTCGTTTAAAGATATAAGCTTTTGCATGTAGCCTCTCATCGTTTGTATTAAAAGAAACTTTTATCTGTACATCACCTATTTCCTTTAAATCCATTAGCATTTTAACCGCCTTCACATCGGTTGCCCCCATATAAGTAGTGGTAAGTATTCGTAATTTCGAACCTTTCTTCGCTACAAATCTTTTTAAATCATCATACAAAAGCCGTAATCCAGTAAACTTAATAAATGAGACAACCAGGTCTATACTATCAGCCGTCTGTATATCTTTTTTTATTTCTACATCAATAGAAAGACCATTATTTCCTGTAAAAAGATTACTCACTCTATAGCCTGATTCTGGATGAATCAGAGCTTTATGTTTTATTTGGTCTGATGAAAATCCTGTTTTACAATAGATTGCCCTCAGAAACTTTGTTTCATCCTCTTTAGAAAGCATATCATCTTTAAGGGATTCCAACTTCCATTCATTTTCAATGAAATGAAGAATCCTATTCACACAATCTACCTGCTTGCTGATTGTGACGGCCTCTTTTCTATCATGAAAGTACTCCTTCAAAACAACAGATACAATTCCTGCCAAATACTGTGCTAACATAGAATGTGACTCAGCACTATCTATTGCTTCTTTTTCTACATGATATGCGCTTTGGGGAAAGTCACGTTGCAGCTTTTCTGCAATAGCTTTACTAATCAGCGACTCATATACACCTTCAACAAGTTTCATTTCTGGATACTTTTATTTTGTAACATTGCTACAAAAGTACAAAATAAAAAGGAATTATAACAAGAAATGAGAATAAAAAATAATATATTTCCACAAATCATTTGGAACTTAATGAAATACTTCTTATATTTGCAGCGTCAAAAGGTAACCTTTGGCTATCCGGGTAAGTTTCCCGAGAGGGCAAGCCGTATACGTCACTACCCATTTATCAATGCCAAAAATTCTGTTGGCTACGCCGCTGAGTGCGGGGAGCAAGACTTTATCGACACTACTCCTTTTTTCTTTGCCAAAGGTTCTTTTTGACTATCCGGGCAGAATCCCGAGAGGGCAAGACCTTATCGACACTACCCAAGAAAAAGGGTGAGCATTTACGCTCACCCTTCGTTATTGTTCTACAAGAGTCCATATTTTTGTCTTTCTTTTATTTCTGCAAAAATGCTCATTATTTCATCACGAGAACCACTCTGTGTTCTCGCTAACAGATCATACTTTCTATTAGAGAATTCTGTAATATAATACATTGGGGATATCGAATCGTCGTGATGAACCACAATAACATATATTTCATCTGTTGAAATCATACACATATCTATACAATTAACCCCATTATTCCAATCTAACACACTTTTATTTTGTAGATAATCATAATAGTCTTTAATATTATTACAAGTTAAAGGCCTTGAATAACCATGTTCATCGCTAAACGAGTGCAACAAAGCTTCTATTATATTAAACTCAGATGGAGGTAATTGTTGTTTTACGACTTTCATCTTTGAGTAAATAAACGCATTCTTTTTTTCCAAATCACACACAACATATTTCTCGCCCTCATAATCTATTATCTTCTCACAACAATCACACAATTTACAATCCTTTTGTATTGTACATTTTTGTGTAAAAGACTTTCCATACATTTTCAGAAACCACTTATTTGGCCTAGAAGAATAATACTGATATTGTTCCCTTTGCGGTTTTCTTACCTTTTCAAGTTGTTCATATTGCCTATTATAGTGCCATTTATAATTATAATCACCAGCAAATAATATATCTTCTTTATATAGGTCGTTTATATACAATACTAGAATACTAAATCTATTTATTAGTTCTCTATCAACATAGGGCAAAATACGATTGATAGACTCGCTAGTTCCTACATAAATATAATAATTCTCTTCATCTTTCGATGTTATTTGTACAGCAGATGATAATTTATCTTGTGACCAATAAACCATCAGCTTATTTCGGGGATATATTATTCTACTACGCATATAACTATATTCGGGAAGATAAAATGCAGACTTTTCTAGAAGAGCCTTGGTAACTTCTTCTACTTTCAACCTATCTGCTTCTACTTTCAATCTCCTCGCTTTTTCTTTTAGAGTATACTCATTCTGAATTTTCTCATCATAATAAGGATTATTAATCCAAAAACGTTCTTCGCAAGAATTTAGCAAGAAATTTTCCAGTTGTTCAAACGATTGATTGTTTATATTAATTTCAAAACAAGCAACGTCATTATTTACAATCTTGTCTCTTTTTATATTATCCACTTTATTTGTATAGTAGATTTCAATTGCCCACTTTTTTCCATCTGCAGTAACACCAACGATATCTGGTCTTATTCCTTCCCACTCTTTTGAGACTTCCGTTCTTACATCAACAAAATGCATCTTGGTGGCCGCTATCGTTCTATATCCAGGAGCCATCACTGCTTTCTTTTCTTGGATAATCTCCTGAGCTCGTAGATGCAAAGCTGACATTTGGTTAGCACAACAAACTACTCCTGGCACATGGGCAAAATGAGGGATTTTACCTTCATTGGGGCAATGCTTAGAAATAAGAGACTTATTGCATATTGGACATACACAACCACAATCAATACCATTCGGCACATCTCTTACATATTTCCACTCACCATTAGCGTTTTTGGCATGCGTCAGCGGAAGGTCTTTATCATGAAAACTCATAGAATAATTCGTTAATATTGAACTATGTTTGCAAAGGTAGTCATTTTATTTAAATGCCCAAGCAATACTCTTAGAAAAGTGATCTAAACAATCCAAATTCGATCTAAACTGATCAAAATTGTTTGGTCAGATTAGGGCGATCTTCTACCTTTGCGGCAAAAAAGAACTATGAGTAATCCAGCTTTTATGTCCGTTAGCATCGTGGGCGATAGGCGACAAATGAGGTCGCTGTATCAAAAGATGCTTAGATTACAGAATCGTAAAAAGCCATTAGTAGAGAACGGCTTTTATTACCCCAAGCGTTGGCTGGGGAATCTGGTGGTTAGACTGGGCGCCGATTGGCGCGACGTAGATTGTAGAGGCACTTGGGATAATTTGCAACTGAATGATAAAGAGCTATACTTCTTTACCGAATCTGCTTGGCACCCGCCTTTCGATGTGCTGCGGCTTATTAAAAAGGTATATCCAGGACTGGAGATATTCTTCTCAGCAGAAGGGGATGACTGGGATAGCTACCTAACCAACGATGCAGAAGGGCGTTTCTACCCCACCCGATATGCGTTTGATTTGCCCAGCGACATTGAGTATTGCGACACCATAGAAGAAGTAGCCGAGAAGTTATCAGACTTTATCGGCCATCCAATCGAACCAACTAAAGAGGCAGTTTTTGCTGCGGCTGAAGAATGGGATGAGAACGAAGAGCGTATTGATGACTCTATCAACCTAAAAGAATTCGAAGTTGTAAGCCTTGATGAAGTGTAATCGTCTCGTGGGTACAACAATTTTCGCATCTAGCAAAACAAAAAGTGGTTTTTATTTGGTGGTTTACAAAAATCGATGTACTTTTGCAGCCATATTAGTTTTTTTATATTTTTATAGTTTGGAATCTCGCAGTGATGCGACAATGTTTATAGTTAAGTGAAAAAGATTTTAATGTTAAATGATAAAGAGGAATCAGCAGCGATGCTCATTCCTCTTACTCGTTTTGTTTACACAAGTTCTGGTTCCAATTCACGCTTAGCCACTTTTACCACATCAGCCTCAAGGGCAGCCGATATTTTACAGATAGTTGCTAAAGTAAGATTGTGAGTACCAGATAGCCAACGGCTGACCTCTGTTTCAGTTTTACCAAGACGCTTAGCCAAGTCCTTCTGCGACATACCTCTATCCTCAAGTATATCATAAATGCGATTAGCAATAGCTACCGACATCTCCATCTGAAGTTTGATCTCAGGAGTGATTGTACTGCGGATTTCGTCCATAATCTTGTTTGTTTTCATAAGCGTTCCTCCATTTTATTATTAATCGTCATTGATTGTAAATGATAATTCGCCGAGCAATTCTGTTCCCGACACTGTTATAACTTTTGTTTTCTCCCTTTGTTTCAATTCAATATCTATCTTTTGCAACGTTTTAACCTGCCTATGCAAATTTGCATCTTCTTCGTAGGTTGCAGTTGTCTTTAACCCACCATTACCCAAAATCAGAATCTTAGCTTGTATATTAAGCAGATAAAGGCGTAATGATGTTGTTTCCAAATGAGAAGGAAGAGCCATCACTCTATCACGGCGTGTACCCTCGTATCTAAAATGACGGTCGGCTGCACCATCACGCTTAATGATATCAAGTCGGTACACCAACTGCCTTACATCATCAGGATAAGTATCCTTAAATGCTAACAGAAATTTTTCAAATTCAGAATACTCCTCACCTTCAAAGTGAGGCGAATAGAGACTAACCTTATCGCCGTCTTCAAGCAGTTCTATCAATAGATTCCTTTCCATAATCGTTATATATATCCGATGCAAAAATAAGCATAAAAGTTTATTTCTCCAAATTTTTAGGGCACGAAATCAACTTTTATAGTTATTTTTTCGTTTTTTAGGGGATTTTGTGTACTTTTGCAGCCATATTAGTTTTTTTATATTTTTATGGTTTGGAATCTCGCAGTGATGCGAGGATGGTTATAGTTAAAGTACACAATACCATAGGAATCAGCAGCGATGCTCATTCCTTCTTTTTTTTCTATTAAAGCGAAGTATTTAAGTTAATAATTGTAAACAACATACATCTCATCAAAATTTATTGTTATTTATGCGATAAAAATTTGGCCAAGTAAAACAATTGCACTAACTTTGCCTCCTGGAAATGTAATGAAAAGATCTATTAACTTAATACATATTTATATTATGAAAAGAAAAAGACTTATTTGGTTGCTGGCAGGAGCAATTGCCTTCTGCAGCACTAGCATGATGCAAACCTCATGTACAAAAGCAGAAGACAATCCTGTAATGCCCGAGGAGGGAACATCGGGAATGGTGGGTGGCAACGAGTTTACGCCCACACAGTTGATTATGACGTATATCTATGTAGCACCAGGAGTGGATCCCGATGTGAAACAAGCCATCGATTGGGCCTCGAAGGGTGCAATCGACCAGCTGAGCGAAACGTTGTCGATACCTGTATACGTAGTCAACAAACTTACCGACCTGAGCGACGAGCAAATGGATGATATCATGTATAGTGGCGAGACGGTGCTACTGATGAACCCTGTGGAGAGCGAGATTAAGGCATATCTGGAAACCCACGACTACATCACTCTCGATCCAGAAATTACCGACTCTACCTGGATTCTGGGATTCAACAATAACACAAAGATTCTCATCGACAAACTGAGCCAAACAGGCGACCCCGTGGCTGACAATGCCAATCGCAACGAAAAGGCATATGTAGCACTGTCGGGAGTGTTTACAGCTTTCGCCGAGCGCTACGAGGGCTATACCGGAGCCTTCGGCGGCGATGATAAAGAAGACACCAAGAAGATGGAGAACCTGTTTGCATCGTACCACTTTGTGCATGTAAACTCATATTCTGCCCACGTGCACTACGACACCACATGGGGCGAGAAGTACTATCTTGACGGAACAGGTTCGGCCACCACTCTGCTCGACGTTTATCCAGTACACGTGTACGAGGGACAGGCTGGAGCAGGCGACTACTTTGCTGTTAAGATGAATACCAGCGTGGCCAATGCCGGCATGTGGAAGGGTAAAGGCTGGAATAGACGTGTAGGTATATACATCCGCCACTGCGGATTGTGGGCTACCAACTTTGACACTCAAGTTGTGCCGATGAAGGACGAAAACACAGTGATGCCTCAGACAGAACTGCAGTTCCTGGCAGCATGTCCACCAACACCAGGCACCACCACCAATCAGAAGTATTATGAAGACTCTAAGTCGTTCAGCCTTAACGTTTCGGCTACAGGTAAGCTGGAGGCTGGCGAAGAGGCTAAACCAGGCGAAGAACCTACAGCCAAGAAATCAAAGAGCTTGCAGGTACAGTTGTCCATGGGCTGGAACTGGACCCACAAGGAGAGCTATACCATACAGAATGTAGAGATTGAGGATCGTCATGCCGGAAACAGCATCGATTGGAACATCAAGTTCAACGATCTGCCTCACTACGATTGGGACGAGGACTACGGATTTAAGATCACCGAATCGCTGCCATACCGCAACACGCAGGCACTCAACGCATCGTGGATGTGGTACGATCCCAATGCCAAGGACGAGAGCGATACCAAGCCTCTGCTCATCAAGGTTACCACCAATCCTCAGTACGAGATGCAGACCTTCTGGACCACCAAGGCCGACCTGAAGTCTGTATATTACAACCACTCTAAGACAGAATTCTTCAAGATACCACGCCCCAACAACAAGCATGCCGGCGAGCTGGTAATCAAGAACGACCTGAAGGATGATGCTTACATCTCTGACATCCGTGTATATCGCAAGGGCACTAATATTATGGTGGGCAACTACAGCATGTCGGTACCTAACGGCGAGGAGCAGACTCTGGGCCATTATCTGTCGAATAATCAGGCGTATATAGTTACGTTTAAGGCCACGTTCGGCGATGGATCAACAGCCTACTACACCTATTCGCTTAACGATGGCATAAAGGTAACTCATAACACTACCACAAAGCTCTATGCACGAAACGACTTCACTGCAGAAGGCGCTTGATATGAGCTAAAACAAATAAACGATAAAAGCGAATCCCGACAGCCACTGAGAGCTATCGGGATTCTTTTTAATTATAAAAAACCTTATTGAGATTACAATCCTGCAGCAGCAATCCACTCGTAGATGCAGCTTACAACGCCGAAGAGGGCGATGCCGGCAACCATGCTTCAAGAACAGCAGAAAAGGATGCACATTGCCTACACATCATAGCCGACAATTTTATTGGTGGTGTAGATATCAAGAATTGAAGGTGATGATGAAAAGAATTGTTTTGGCTATGGCTATCGCCCTTGCGTTTATAAGTGCCTGGCATGAAACTAAAATGCAGCATTCGTCGCGATGGCGCGTGCTGCATTTGACAAGTTCTACAATCTGATGTAAAAGGAGGTTAAAAAACAAAAAGCACTCGGTCATTCGACATAAAATGACTACCTTTGTAGCCAAATCGTGTGAGACATGGAGTGGATAAACAATCTGATTTTTAATCCATCGGCTATGCAGACCGTAGTGGTACTGTCGCTGATTTGTGCCTTGGGGCTTGCCTTGGGCAAGATTCGGGTCATGGGTATAAGCCTTGGCGTGGCATTCGTATTTTTTGTTGGTAT
>JAEEGK010028767.1_pt1 | contig 11129 bp, 5 predicted proteins | sample 8958771 | NCBI WGS metagenome assembly JAEEGK01 (sample SAMN16246547, study PRJNA631951) | gut metagenome | biome: gut microbiome; feature: rumen; material: SC-attached | host: Bos | place: Iran: Karaj | collected 2018-10 | reverse complement strand
TATTTGAATTTTTTGTTAATTTTCCTCTTTTAAAAGATGACATACTAGTCTGAAAAAAATAATTATCTGTATTTCTAATATTATTATTTTCATTCTTATGAATATTATTATATATTTTATTTAAATTTATATTATTTGAATTATATAAAGTATGACAATTTATAATATTATTAATATCGTTACTACTATGTATATCATTATATCCATATTTAAAAAAACTATTATAATTTGAATTAAATGTCCCAGAATTTAAAAAATTTTTTTTTGTGTCAAAACTTTTATTTATTTTATTATTAATATTTTTAATTTTATTTGTTCTTTTAAATAACAATTTTTTTTTAATATTATTTTCATATAAATTAAATAATAATTTTTCTTTAAATTTTTTTATTAAAATTGAATAAATTTTATTAAATTTTTTCGTTTCAATTGAATTTTTTTTTCTTAAATTAACATAAATTTTATGATAAATTCCTTTGTATTTATTTAATATAATTTTATTATAAAATTCTCTCCAAATTTTTTGAATTAATTTAATTTTCTTAATAAAATTTTTATATTTCGAAATTGAATTAAAATAATTAAATTTTTTTAAAATATGAATAAAATTATTTTCTTTAAAATTTTCAATAATTTTTTTAATTTCATCAAAAACATTTTTATTTTCATATAAAAAATTTTTATAATATTTAATAATAATATTAACTTTTTTTGATATAAAATTAAATGTAAATAAATTAGCAAATTTATTCATTAAAACATTAAAAAAAAAATCAATTTTCTTTTTATAAAAAACAAATATTATTTTATTTAAACCTGGCAATAAATTTTTATTAATAAATTTCGCCATTTTAAATGATTTTTTTATTATGTACGCTCGCCAATTTTTTTGAATTAAAATAATTCTATAATAAAAAGTATTATTTTTCATCATAAATCTCCACCATCTTTGAATGAAAATAATTTTAGCTGTTATTTTATTTAACATTGATTTAGAAAATAATTTATTTCCACTACTAACATAATTACTATATTCTATTCTTCTTATTACAAATGATGCTCTACTTGCTTGAACAAATTCTAATTCATCTTTTTTTAATTTACTTTTCTTTTTTAATGGAATTGGTGTTAATCTATTATCAATGAAAATTTTTGAACTGTTGCTTTCGGATTTTTGAACTGTTGATATGTTTAAATTTTCTAAATTATTTGTTATTTTTTCTTCTTTTATTTTGTTTTTTATGTATAATTTTCCTTTTTTTGATATTAAATTTGTGTATAATCCTTCTAAATTTGGAAAATGATGTAATTCTATGAAAATGTAAATTAAATCTTTTAAATCATCGTTTATTTTTGGGAATAAAAATAATGTAAATTTTGATAAATTTCTATTTATATTTAAATGTAAATAAATAAAATAATTCAAAGATTTATAAGTTGTTAATAATGAATTTATTTCTTCAATATTTAATTTTGTTTCTTTATTATTATTATTTTCAATATTTTTTATTAAATTAAAATTAAAATTGTTTTTATAACTAAAACTTTTTTTAATAAAATCATTTTGTTTATTTTGTTTTTTAATAATTTTCTTTGAAATGATTGTTTTTTTATTTTTATTATTTAATAAATATAAATGTAAAACATTACTAATTAATTTAAAAATATAAATATTAAAAGGAATTATTTGAATTAAAATATTTTCATTATCAGATTGTGTTTTAATTTCACTATTTTTAATAAGATTTTCTAATTTATTTTCATTATTATTTTCATTCATTTTCTTTATTTTTTTATCAAAAATATTATTATCGTTATTTTTAATATTCTTAATTTTTTTTTCATATTTTTTATTATTTTCAGTCAAATTCGATAAAGATCGTTTTAATTTTGTGTCTTTTTTTTTATTAAAAGATTTTTGATTAGAAATTGATAAACAAGAATTTTTTTTCTTTAAATTATTTTTCATAAAAAAAAAAAAATTTTTTTATATAAATTTATATAAAAATAAAAAATATTAATTTATATATAATTTTTATTTATATATTTTTATTTTATTTCATCATACCTATTAACAGAATTAAACATTCTTTTTAAAATACAATGTTCAATAGAAAATAAATCATTTTCATTTAAACATTTTCCATAATGACAACCACATTCACAATCTTCTTTAGTGACCATAAACGCAATATTAAAAGCCATTTTTAAATTCATATATTGACATTTTTTAGTAACATTATTTTTTTTATTAAGTGGATCAACAATAGTTAAAACATTATTATTAATTTTAATATTTCTTATTAAATCATTGTAATTATCATTATTATTTTCATCTAAATATTGTAAGTTTTTAGGTAGATTTGTAATAATAAAATATTTTTGAAAATCAAAATTAATTCCATAATATTTTAAAAATCCATATAAAATTTTTCCTATTAAATTTTCTTCATTTTCGTTATAATTTTCATAATTATTTTGAATATAACAAACTGTCATTAAAATTAAGCCATAAATATTTAAACCTCCGATAAATTCAGAATGTAAATTTGCTTTTTTTAAAATGGTATTTAAAGATAAAATTAAAGGTTTTAAAATTTTATATTCATTTAAATAACTTTTTATTATTTCTATAGAATTTAAAATGTAATTTTTATCTTCTTGAATTGAAATTTCGATTATTATGTTTTCAAATATTTCGTTTGTTATAATTTTTATTAAATTTGGGTTTTTATTTTCGATTTTTTTTACGAAATTTAAATTTTTAAATGAATTTTGAATTAATTGAGAAATATAAAAGATCATTTGAAAATTTTGATATTTATTTTGAATTAAATTTTTATGAATTAAAACTATTTCAATATTATCCCAAGGTAAAATTAAATTATAAGCAAATGAACCATTTAAAATTGTTTCATATTCATTATTAATTCCGTTTATTATGTTTTTAATTTGATTAAAAACTTTTTCTGCAATTATTTTTTTTGATTTTATTTTATGTTCTATTAAATATTGATAATCTAAAATGTCTTTTTGTAATGTTTTTATTATAAAATTTTCATTATAAATTTCATTTTTAAATTTATTTTTTATTAATTCTTGTGAATTTTTTATTGAATTATTATTATTATTTTTATTTTGATAATCTTTAATAATATTTAAATAATTTTCTTTTTCTTTTTGAATATTAATTAAATCTTTTGATAAATTTTCGTTTTTTGAATTATAAAATAAAATTTCATTTTCTTTTTCTTTTAATTTATTTTTTAATTCTAAAATAATTTTATCTTTTTCAATAAAATCTTTTTCATATTTTTTTAAAATTGATTCTTTTTCATTTAATTTCGATTGTAATTCAATAAAATTTAATTCTAATTTATTTGAATTATCATTTAAATCTAAAAAAAAACATGGTTTATTTTTTATTTTTAAAAAATTATTTAATTTATTATTAATATTATTATTATTATTAAAAATATTATTTTTATTTTGTTCAATTTCAATCGGAATTTGTAAATTAAAATTATTTAAATTAATTTTTTGATAATTTTTGTAATTTAACTTTTTATTTAATTTTTTAATATTATTTTTATTAAAAAAATTATTATTTGTTTGATTTTTATTTTGATAAATATTATTTTCAAAATTCATAATAAAATTTGAAGGTTTATTAATATTTTCAATATATTCATCAAAATTTTCAATAAAATTCGAATCTATTTTATTTTCTTTTTCTTCATTTTCTTTTGTTGGAAAATTTTCATTTGGATTCATATTCCAACTTTTGTTTTTAAACTTATAAAAATTTAATTAGATATTTAAAAAATTAATAAATAATTTTTTTAATAATAATTTTGAAAAATTAAATATAATTTTTTAATTTAATTTTTTTATTTGTTTTTTTAATATGGAAATTGTTGTTAATATTTGGACTGGTTACATAAAAAGATGGAAAAAAAAATTATTTGTTTTATTAGACAATGGATTTAAAATAATCGATAAAAAAAATAATAATAATATTAATGAAAAAACACCAAAAAATGTTTTTTTTTCTTTAATAAATGGAATTATTACTGATAGAGAAAAAGATAATGTAATTGTATTAGAAACACCAAAATCAAAACATTTAATTCAATTTAATTCAAAAGAACAAAAAAATTTTTATGTTAATAAATTAAAACAAATTATTAATAAATTAAATTATAAAAACGCGTTTTCTAAAGATTTTAATGAATATTCAAGAGAAATTCATAAAATTGAAAATAAAAGTAGTTCAATTGATATTTTAAATTATAATATTTCATATTTATACAATTGTTTTAGAGAAATTACTAATAAATTATCTGAATTAAAAGATTTAATAGAAGATGCAAAATTTTCTAAAGAAAAAAAAACAAATTTTCTTGATATTTATACAAAAATATTTTGCATTGAAGAAAAAATAAAAACTAAATTTGATCAATTAGTTCAAGGAATTTTTGATTTCAGAGATTTTTATTCACAAAAAACTAATATTACTCTTCCTAATAGTCGAAAAACAAGTTTAATTGTAAATAATAATGATTTTAACATTATTGAAATTAATAATAATCATATTAATAACAATGAAATAAAAAATAATAATAATAATAATATAGAAATATTAAATAATGAAAATAATAATATAATTTCAAATAAAATTATTTTTCCAGATGAATCATACAATTTTGAACCTCGAAAAAAAATAACCACAAATTTTGAATTAAGTAAAAATATGGTAAGTAAAATAATAAAAGCTTATACAAGTGGGCAAAAAACTCTTCCAATTTTATTTAACGAACCAATTTCAATGTTACAAAAAGAATGCGAAAAATTTTTTTATTCTAATTTATTAAATCAGGCAGCTGATCAAAATACATTAGAATTAAGTATGTGTTACATATCAGCGTTTATAATAAGCGAAATGAGTTTAAATATAGGAAGAATATTAAAACCAATGACACCTTTAATAGGAGAAACATATGAATACATTGATAATAATTTAAAAATAAGATACTTTTCAGAAGAAGTGCAAAGAAAACCTCATATTTCAGCTTTTTTTTGTGAAAGTGAAAAATGGTTAATGTTTGGAGACAATAGAAATTCATCGAGTTTTAAATTTTTAAATGGAAGTTATGAAATGAATTTTAATTCAAAATTACATATAAAATTTAAAAATAAAAAAATTGAATTCATTTATAATAGACCTACAATGATTTATAAAGGAATTTTAACAAATAATTTACATTATGATTTTAATGGAAAAGTTATTATAAATACACCTAATAGTGAAGATATAGAATGTATATTAAATTTTAAAAGCGAAAAAAAAGATGTTCCTTTGGGAAGTTTTGATGGAGAAGTTGTAAATAAAAATGAAATTGTTTATAAAATATTTGGAAATTGGAATAAAAATATTAATTTAAGTATTTCAGATGCGAATGGTAATAATATTAAAAAAATATTTGAAATTACAGAACAAAAATATTTTTTAAATTCTTTTGAAAAATATGAATTACCTGAATTTACAATGAATTTGAATTATCTTCATGAAAAAATAAAAAAACTTTTACCAAAAAGTGATTCGAGATTTAGGCCAGATCAAAGTGAATATGAAAAAGGAAATAATAATTTAGCTCAAGAAATAAAAGATAAAATTGAAAAAAAACAAATTGATAGACAAAATTATTATGATAATAATGGAATAAATTTTGTTCCTTCTTATTTTAAAAATGAATATGATAATAATAGTGAAGATTTTGTTTTTAAATATCAAGGTGGCTATTGGGAAGATAGAAATAATAATAAATTAAATGAAAAGATAAAAGAAGATATTTTTAATATTGATAATTATTAATATAATTTTATTTATTCTTATTTATTTTAATGTATATTTATATTTTAAATATAAATATTTTTTTAATTATGGAACAAAAATTATTTTTAAAGAAAAAAAGAAAATTTAAAAATTCTTTGTGTTTAAAAGTTAATTTTTTGTTATATAAATTAAAAGTTTATAAAGATGTTAAAGAAAATTGTAGAGATGATCAAACACAAAAATTAAAAAAATATAATAATAATCCTCCTTTTAAATTTATAAATTAATTTTAATTTTATTATAAAAATAAATATTTTTTGTTAAAAATTATTATTATTTTAATTATATGTCAATTACATTTCACAAAAATTTAATAAATCAAAATTATTTTAAAAATTGGGTTTTAAATCATTTTTTTCCTTGTGCGATTTTATTTACAAGTGAAAATGCAAAAAAGATATTAAATAAAAATAATTTATTTCCTAGTTTATTTCTTCGGCCATTTTTTGATTTAAAAAATATAAAAATTTTTGATGAATTAAGAGATTTTAAATTTTTAATATTTGATTCAGAAAATTATAAAAAACGAACAGAAAATGAATTAAATTTATGTATAATGAATTTTTTAAATAAATATCAAACAAATTTGATTTTTAATTTAAATGAAAAATTAATAGATAAAAAAAATATAAATAATTTTTTAAATAAAATAAAAAATTACTTATCATTAGATATTTTTAATGAACTTGAAAATATAATTTTAGAATATTTATATTTTGATGAATGTGAACTTTTTCAACAACCTTTAATTAATATTTATATGTGTGAAATAAATGAAGCAGAAAAAACGGTTCCTTTATTAAAAAAAGAAAAATTTCCTTATTTATTTAATAAATTATATCAAAAAGGTTTTATAGATTTAATAATATTATTAAATGACTCTAAAAATAATAATAATGATAATAATAATAATATTAGAAAATTATTTATGAATAAAAATAATTTTGAATCATTTTCAATAATTTTGAATACTTTTTCTAATAATGATAATAATAACAATAATAATAATAATATTTGGAATAGTTATTTATATAAATTTGAAAAATATATAAATTATAATGATAATAATGTTGTTTTTGGAAAATTTTTTTATAATAATATAATTAATGAATCAAATCAAAAAATAGAAAATTTTATAATAACAGATTTTTTAAGAAAATATAATTTAATAATTAGTGATTATAATGAAAAATTTTCAAAAGATAAAGAAATTTTTATTTTTAAAAAAGATCCTTATAAAAATTTAAAAAATAGAGAATATTTATTTGATGCTAAAATTTTATGTTTATCAATATTTCAAAATAATATATTTTTATTAGGTTTATTATATTTTTATAAAGGAGATTATAAAAATGCATATGAAAAATTAAATGCTTTACAAGATAAAATAAAAAAAGATAATAAAAGTAAAAGATATGAAAATTCAATACGACAAATAAAATATATATGTAGTTTTTTAAAAAGCAAAGAAAAATTAGATGATGATAAAATAGTAAGAGCTTTTAAAAAATATAAAGAAAATAATGAAGAATTTATGCATATTAGAAGTTTTTTTATAACATTAAGAATGTTTGAAGATTATGGAGATATTGAAAAAATATTAGATTTTTGTTTTCATAATAATAATTTATTTAGTAATTTTATAAATTTTTCTTTTTTAAATTGTTTTATAAAAGAAAAATATTGTTTTTATTATTTATTTCTTCAAAAACCTTTCATTAGAAAATTTATGCTTTATTTATGTTATGCATCAAAATTTTTTTATAGAGCTAAAGATATAATTGGTTTAGATTATTATTTGAGAATTTTAAAATATTTATATGATATTGATGATGGAATGATAAGTAATAATTTTGTTGAATATCATAAATTTATTTTTTCTGAAATTGGAGATAAAACAATAAATTTAGGTTATTTTGATCAAGGTTTAATTATAAATTCAAAAAATTTATTGTATTATAAAAATAAAAAAAAAAAAAATAATAATCAAAATTTATTTGCTTTTGCGAAAGATGATAAAGAAAAAAATGAATTAGATTTAATAATTGATAGATTACTATTTTGTTCTATTAAATTAAAAATTAATAATTTTAATAATAGTAATTTTGATAATTTTCCTATTCCAAAAATTGATAATTTTCATATTTTTATAATAAATAAACAAGATTTAGAAATATGTAATAATATTTGTTTTTATGGTGAAGGAAATAATAATAATAATTTTCAATTTATTAATTATTATAATTCATTTAAAAAATATTTAGTAAATTCAGATAAATTATTTATCAATTTAACAGAAAAAGATATTAATTGTTTAAAAATTTTAGATGCGCATATTAAAAAAATTTATAATATTTCAAATTATTTAATAAATAAAGAAAATATTGCAAATGTTGATGATGTTTTTTATTTTGTTTTTCAATTAAAAAATCCAATAAATTATGAATTATTAATTAATAATCTTACTTTAATTTTTGATAATGAAAATTTAATAGAATGTGAAAAAATGAATATTAAATTAGATCCAAATCAAAAAATTTTAATTAATATTAAAATTAAATGTTTACAAAAAGGAAAAATTGAAATTTCAGGAATAAAATTTGAAATTTTTGAAAAAATAAAGGTTAATCATTATTTTTCATATCATAACAAAATAAAATTATATAATTATATTGAAAAAAGATATAAAAAAAATAAATTTTTAACACCATCAAATAATAATAATTCTGATAATTTTTATATAAAAATTTTAGATTATGATTCGAATTTTAATATTCAAATATTAAAAAATCCTGTTTGTTTTAATTATGAATTATTTTTATTACCAATTAAAATTATAAATAAAAGTGAATTTGATCCAAAAAAATTTACAATTTTTTTAGAAACAAACGATAGTAATAATTTAATATATTTAAATTATATAACTTTTGATTTTAATAATTCTGGTAATAATACTTATTATGTTCCTTTAATTCCTCAAAAACAAGGAATTTTTTATTTAAAAATTTTAATTAAATTTGAAGAAAGAAATGATATTGAAATTTTTAGATATTTAAGAACATTGAGTGTTTTGCCTAGTTTAAATATTAATTTTAATGAAAATTTATTATACTTTGATGGAAACATTAAAAAAAAGATTTTGAATATTTTTATAAATAAAATTAATAGTAAAATTGCAAATAATATTTTTATTGATAATGATAATGAAATTTTATTTAATCAAAAAAATGTTATTATTAAAGAAAATATTTCATTGTGGAATCTTCAATTTAATGATGAAAATAAATTATTAAAAAATTATGATATTAAGGAAAATTTAAATAAAAAAGGAAAATTAAATAATTTTGAAAATATTTCAAATTTATTAAATAATAATGTAAATGAACAAAATAAAAAAAATATTATTAAATTATTTAAAAAAAACATAAATAATTTAAATTATAATTATCTTAATTTTATAATAAAAGAAAATAATAAATCAAAAAATTGTTATTATTTTTTTAAATTAAATAATAATATTCTAATAAATGATTATTACATTGATAAAAATTATTGTTTAGATATTTTAAAAGAATGTATTAAAATTACAAGAAAAATTGAAGATTTAGATGAAAAAAATATTTATTCAACTTTTTTATTTAAAGTTAATTTTAAACAATATTCAATTTTTTTAACAAAAATAATAGAATTTATTGATATTGATATAGATCAAAATAATAATTTAGAATGGATTGGATTAACAACATATAAATTACAAAATATTTCAAATGAAGAAAAAATATTTGAATTTTACGCAATTCAAGACAAATCTGAACAAAATTCATTTTTATATTATTTTATTTTCACTGTTAAAATAAATAATTATAAAAAAAAATTGATTTATAATAAATTTAATATTGAAGAATAATTTAATAATTTATATTAAATTTATATTAATTATTTAATGGAAAATATATTTACATTAAATATTTTTAAATATTAAATTTCAAAAAATCATTTTTATTATTTTTCATTTGCTTTATAATCTTCTAATTTTTTTTCTATTTCATCAATTTTATTATTTTTAATTTCTTTTTCTTCTTTATTATCAACATTAACCCAATCATAATTATAATCAATTTTTATTCCTTCTCTTTCAATAACTTTATTAATCAATCCTTTTAAATACATATAATCGGGTTTTTCTTCAAAAATTAAATTTCTTGGATATTTAACAATCTCTTCAAATTCTTCAGGTAAACCAAAGCATAAATCTTTAATACTAGTTGATATTTTTTTTTTCATAATTTTATCATATTTTTCTTTTTTTGTTTTTGCTTTTTGTCCTTGCCAAGGCAATTCACCTTGTAAAAAATAAATAAGAACATAACTAATACCTTCAATATCATCTCTTCTACTTTGTTCATACCCTTTATGTGTGAATATTGAAGCATATCTCACAGTTCCTGTCAAAGATTTTCCATCTCTGAAAGGTATATGTTTTTTTGTATTAGAATCTATATATTTTTTAGATAGACCTAAATCAATGATATATACTAAATTAGATAAAGTATTTTTTCCTATTAAAAAATTATCCGGTTTTATATCTCTATGAATTATATTTAAATTATGTAAATATTCTATTCTTTCGAAAAATTGTAATCCTATTAAACAAACTGTTTTTAATGAAAATTTACGTTTGCATATATTAAATAATTTTTCTAAACTTTTGCCTAAAAGTTCCATTACTAAACAATCGCAATCTTCTAATGTATAAAATGAATATATTTTTGGGATTCCTATTCCACCTTGTAATTCTTTTAATATTTTTGTTTCATGCCGAAGTTGTAAATGTTTGTTTTGTTTTTTTTCGATTTTAACGGCTACTTCAGTGTTGTTTTTTGTATTTAATGCTAAATAAATGTCACCAAATGAGCCATTACCTAATTTTTTGTTTTTGTTTAATAAATAATGAGTTCCTAATTTAAAAAATTTATTATCTTTTTCTACCATTTTTATATTAAATATAGATTAAAATTTAGAGATTTAGAATTAACATAATTTTAAATAGTTTCAAGCAATAAATATTTAATTTTTGTAAATTAAAAATATAAATAAATATTATTCTTAGATTATATTTATTTATTTTTATATGTTTTTAATTTTATTTTAAATTTTAATAATTAAATTAAAATTTTAGAAAAAAATAATATTTGTGGGATTGGGGATTGGGGATTGGGGATTGGGGATTGGG
>JAEEGK010028764.1_pt1 | contig 11129 bp, 7 predicted proteins | sample 8958771 | NCBI WGS metagenome assembly JAEEGK01 (sample SAMN16246547, study PRJNA631951) | gut metagenome | biome: gut microbiome; feature: rumen; material: SC-attached | host: Bos | place: Iran: Karaj | collected 2018-10 | reverse complement strand
CCAATCCCCAATCCCCAATCCCCAATCCCCAATGAATTAATTTAAATATATTTATTTATATAATTTCAAAATATTTTCAAATATTTTTAAAATATTATTTAATTATAATATAATATTTAATATATAAAATAAAAATTTATTATAAAATAAATATTTAATATTTTCTATTTTGTTCATACCAATAATCATCATCAGGTCCAACATAAGATTTTTGTATAGAATTTCCTAATCTATTTTGATTTGAAATTTGAGGAGAAGCTTCATTTTTTAATTTTTGTTGATATTGTGCATATTCATTTTCATTAAGAATTCTATTATAATTTCCTCCTCCTTGATTATTAATATTATAATTAGCACTCGAATAATTATAATAATTATTATTATTATTACTATATCTTAAATTATTACTTCCTTTTAATTTATCTACATTATTATTATTATTTGGTCCAAAAGAAGAAATGATTTGATTTTGTTGATTAATGTCGGGTAAATTTGGATTATTATTATTAATATCAGGAAAAACATTTCCTTCAATTTCAGAAATTAATCTTTTTTCATCATCAGTAAAATTTTCATAATGTGTAGAAAAATATTTATTTAATATAATTCTAGCATCAACTAATTTTGCAATAACTTTTTTCATATCTTCTATTTCAACATCTACTGTAGCAATATTTAATTTTCTATTATCTAAATCTATTTTTAAATCTTGATTTTGTTTATAAGCATTATCATAATTTTCTTTAATCATTTGATATTGTCTTTTTAAATCTTCTAATTCAATTGTTTTTTTTCTATAAATTATTAATTTTTCATTTGCTTCTTGTTCATTATCATTTATTTTTTTATATAATTCTTCTATTTCTTGTTTTAAAATATTTATATTATTTAAATTTTCAGTTATTTGATTTTCACCTTGAGTTAATTCATTTTGAAAAGAATTTTTTATTGATGTTTTTATTAATTCGTTTGATTCATTTAATTTTTGTTCTGTTTCATTTTTTATTTGATTTATTTGATTTTGTAAATTTATAATTTTATCAGAATCTTCTGCTAATTTTTTTTCGACTTTATTTGTTTTTTCTTCTAAAGAATTTGTTCTTTGTTCAAATTCTGCAAGACGAATTGTGTTTTTTGATAAAACTGTTTCGGCCATTAATTATTATTAATAGTTTTTTATTTTATATTTATTTATTTTTTTTAATATTTATTTTTAATAACAATATTATTTTAAAAATATATTAAATATAAAAATATTTTAATAATATTTAATCATTTTTTTCTTCTTTATTTTCAAAATAATAAATTATTGTTCCATCTTTATTAACATTATTTCGAGATGTTGATATTGTAGGTCCAGTTTTTTTATAAATCGCTAATCTTAAATTATTAAATTCTTTTTTGCTCATATAATTAACTTTTTTCATTAAAATCCAATAAATTTTTTCATCACAATTAAATTCATCATTTAATTCAGATGATTCAGATGAATCAGATGATTCATATGATTCAGATGATTCATATGATTCAGATGATTCATCTTTTAAAAATGTTCCTGAACCATAATAAAAATAATAGGGTTCATTAAAATTAATATATAAATTTAAATCTATATTTTCTATATTTTTTAACTCATATTTTTTTGTTAAATCATCTTCATATTCTAGTTCTTTATAAAATTGTTCAAATATTTTACTATTTTTGTTTCTTCCTGAATCAAAAAATATTGATAAGCATAATTTTTTAGAAACATTTATATTTACATTTTCTTCTTTATTTAAAATATGACATATTTGAAGTTCAATATCATATTTTAAATTTTCAAAAGAATGTTCAGAAAAAATTCTTACATAAATTTTTTTTGGTATATATATTAATGTTTCATTATAATAATTAATATATAATCTTGCTTTTTCCCATCCCTTTGGATTTAATGACATATCATCTGTGTCTAATTTTATATCTCCAAATGAAGGATAATAGCTTCTTATAATTTTTAAGGGAGGAATTGAAATTTCATATATATTTGAATTATCTATATTCACAGGTGATTTTTGTTCAGTATTTTTACATGTTTCAAATTTTGTTTGATTTAAAATAAATATACAATTAAATAGTAAAATAATTAATAATTGAATTTTTTTCATTAATTTAATAATATAAATATTTTAAATTTTACTAAATTAAAATTGAATATTTAATAATAAAAGTGAAATAATTATAAAATTTAATATAAATATTATAAACATCTTTCCTCAAAAAAAAAATAAAATAATATAAATTTAAATGGAAAAACCACAAATTAAATATGTTTTTAGTGATTTAGATGATACATTATTAGTAGAACAACAAATTCCAAAATTTAATTTAGAAGCAATTAATCGTATTAAATCGAAAGGAATAAAATTTATAATTTGTTCAGGTAGAACATACACTCAAACAATAAAAATTTTAAAAGAATTAAACACATATGAAAAAGAAAATGAATATTCAATATTAATTAATGGTGGATGTATAATTGAAAATAAAAATCAAAAAATATTAAATTACATATCATTAGAATTTAATTTAGTTTATGAAATATTTAATTTCGTTAAAAATTTTGATTTATGTATTGAATTATTAACATTTGATACTATTTATATTTTTAAAAATGACGGAAATGAACCAAAAGTAAAAGAAAAACAAGGAACAAAATTTAAAATAATAGAAAATTTAGACATAGATTTTTTAAAAAAAGAAAAAATAGGTAAAATTGCTTTATGTAAAGTTGATGGATTTGATTATTTAAATGAAATTAAAGATAAATTAGATGAAAAATTTAAAGGAAAAATAACATTAACTGTTCCAAAAAAAGGTTATTTAGATATTATTAGTTATGGAATAAATAAAGGTTCTGCAATAAAATTTTTTATTAAATATTTTAATTTAGATAGAAAAAATATTTTAGCAATTGGGGATAATTTTAATGATATTGAAATGATAAAAGAAGCAGGAATTGGTTGTTGTGTTAATAACGCAAGTGAAGAAGTTAAAAAAATTTCGGATTATGTATGTAAAAATGATTTTAAAAATGGAGGTTTTAAAGAAGCAATTGATAAATTTATTTAAAAATTATATTTTTTAATTATATATTTTTTAATTTATTTATTTTTATAAAAATTAAATATTCATTTTTTTAAAATAATTTAAATTATGTCTGAAAATGATCAAATTTCTTTAATTATAAAAACTACTGTTAATACAAATACTTATAATCTAACAATTTCAAAAAAAACTACAATTAAAGATTTAAAAAATGAAATTGAAAAATTAACTAACATTCCAACCGGAGCTCAAAGGGTTGTTCATAAAGGAAAAAATCTTAAAGATACTGAATCAATTGAATCATATAATATTGAAAATAATGATTCAATTATTGTCATTAGAAATAGAAATTATAATCCAAATGGAGCAAGAAATACAAATTTATTAGGAGCTTTTCCTCAAGTTAATCCTACTATTTTAAATCTTTTAAGTAACCCTCATTTTATGAATATTCCTGAATTACAACAATTAAGGATAAGAAATAATCAATTACGTGATATAAATAATCAAATTAGATTAGGAACAATAAGAAATAATCAATTTATGCAAAATTTAATAGGAAGAATTCCAACTAATATAAGAGTAGATGAAAACTTAGTTGGAAAATCATTTCCAGAAATAGGTAACAAATTCTCAGAATATATGCAAAATAGAAATAATAATAATAATAATAACAATAATAACAATAATAATAATAATAATAACAATAATAACAATAATAATAATAATGATAATAATAATAATATGGACAATGAAAATAATAATAATAATATTCAATTCAATCCTCAAAATTTATTTAATTTATTTCGACCTTCTCAACAATTAAATCGACAACCTCCAAGTAATATAAATTTAAGAATACCTATACAATTTCCAACAAATTCACAACAAAATAATAATAATACTCAAAATGAAAACATAAATTATAGAGAAATTTATAAAGAACAATTAGCTCAATTAAAAGATATGGGATTCACAGACGAAGCAAAAAACATTGAAATTTTAAAAAATTGTCAAGGAAATATAAATTTTGCAATAGAAAAATTATTTGGTGGAGGTGTATAAAAAAATTAAAATTTTAATTATAAAAATATTAAATAATTTAAATAATAATTTTTATAACTGTTAATTTAAATTTTTTAATATAAATAAAAATGTCAAACAATAATATTAATAATTCAATAAATGCAACAAGTAATTTATCATCAAATAGAATGAACGCAAATAATAATTATATATCAAATAGATTATATCGTCAACAAAATGGTCCAGTTTATTTAACATTTTCTGAAAGAGTAGAAGCTTCTCCTTATTTAGTTTCATTAGAAGATCAAAAAACAAAAGTAAAAAATGTAAAAACGAAAAAAAAAGAAATAAATTCATATGTTTCAAATAAAGATAAATTATTCATTCCAAAACCCGAACGAGCTCATATTCCAATTGATATAACAAAAAATTTAGTCGAAGAAGAAAAAAAAATTATAACTGCTGATTTAGGTATTCAATCTGACCCTATTAAAGTTAAAGAAGAAGATGTTAATAAACCTTTTATACCTCAAAAATTAGGAAAAGATATATCTACTCAAATTGAAGATGGTGAATTATTCTGTTTTGATGAAGATGTTAAACCTTTATTAACTGTTATTGTTGGAAAAACTCTTGAACAATCTGTTTTAGAAATTGAACAAGAAGATGAAATTAATAATTTAAGAGAAGCTAAAGCTATGTATCAAAAAAAAAAAAAAGAAGATGATGGAAGAATTAAAGATATTGAATCTAGAGAAATTGCTTTAAAATTTAATAATGATGCGGCTAAACAAGCAAGAAAAAATCAAAGAGAAACAAGAAAAAAAACACAAAAAGAACTTATTTCTAGAGTAATATCAAAACATTATTTAAAAAATATTATTAAAAACTCATATGGAGATTTAATAAATAGAGGACAATTTAGAAATTATTCGAAAATTACTATTAAAAATAAAACAAATATTAAAATTCAAGAAGGTTCTGAAAAATTATCAAATCAATTTAAAAATATGTTTGCATTTGTTAATAATTTATTGGTGAATAAAAAAAACTCTTTAATAAAAAAACATATCAAATCAGTAAATAAACATAGAGATTATTTAGAAAAATTACGTCAACAAGAAGAAAGACATAGAAAAGAAGAAGAAGAAAAAAGAATAGCTGAAGAATTAGCAAGAAAAGAAAGAAGAAGATTAAGAAGAATAGAAAGAATAAAAAGAGAAATTAAAGAAGGTATTATTGATAAAGGAGAAGAAAAAGGAGATGTTTATAGTGAAGAAATTGTTGAAATTGGTAATAATAATAAACCTGAAGGTTATATAGGTGTTTATGGAGGTTTTATGGGAATAATTTTAACCACTTTTTCTATTATTAGAAGAGATTATTACACTGATGAAAATTTATGGACTCCAGAAAATATAAATGAGATATTACAAAATATTTTTACTGAAACTCAATGCACTTTAACATTACAATTTACAAAAGAAGCAGGAGAGAAGATATTAGAAATATTAAAAAAAAATATGGGTAAAAAAGGAGATGATGAAGAAGAAGGACAAGATGAGATAGATGTTAATAATCTTAAAAATATCACAGATTTAGACCCTGCAAGTTGGGATAAAATATGTGAAATATTAACAAATTTAGAATATAATTCTGATATATATCTTAAGAATTTCATAGAAGAATATTCCCAACCATATCAAATAAAAGAAGTAAAAGAAGTTGAAGCAAAAGAAGAAGGAAAAGAAGGAGAAGAAGGAAAAGAAGTAAAAGAAGAAGGAGAAGAAGAAAAAGAAAAAGAAAAAGAGGAAGAAATTATTGAAAAAGAACCTGATGTTCGTATAGATTTTTATCCTTTAATAATAAGAGTTTTAATAGATTTTGCTAGTAAAGGTAATTTCGTAGATCATTTTAATTTTGTTTTTGATAAAGGAGAAGAAGGTGAAGGAGAAGAAAAAGAAAATGAAGAAAAAGAAGAGAAAGAAGAAAAAGATGAAGAAGAAGATAAAAAAGAAGGAGAAGAAGAAGAAAAAAAAGAAACTATAGAAGATAGATTAAATAAATATGAAGCACTTTGTATGTTTGATTGGAAAAAAAGTGTACCTGAAATGTTAGAAGGAGATTTTAATAAACCAAATAAAAAAAAATCAGTTAGAGTTCCTGAATTTGATAGTGAAATGTTGACATTAAAAACATATACAAATAATCCAGAAATTCATAATGTATTATTCTATAATAGAATTGCAGAATTTGTTTTAAGATGTAAAGTTTTTGAAGATTGTATTGCTCATTTTGCATTTCTTAGTAATGAAGACCCAGACACTGAAGAAATGTTTAGAGGATTTAATCATTGTTATGATGAGATGATTAATAGAGGTAAAATTAATAATACTATTCAAGTATATCATTACGCTCCTGAAGAAGAAAAACCAGAAGAAGAAGCAGAAGAAGGTGAAAATTAAATTAAAAAAATTTATAAAATAATAATAATAATTAAATTTATTATTAATAAATATATAATAAAAAATTTTTCAATAGCAAAATTTGAAGATATTATTTAAATAATAATATTTATTTATAATATATAAATAATAAAAATAAATAAAGATAGACATATAAAATTAATAATTATTAAATTAATATAAATAATATTTATTTATAATAATAATAATAATTTCAATTCATATATTTTTATGGCTAGTTGCATCATCTGTACTTGCAGCAGGCATGATTATATTATTATAATTATGTATTCTTTCACTTTTTTGACCATTATTTAATTGATTTAAATTTTTAATCTTATTTTTCATTTCTTTATAAATTTTTTTATATTTTTGAATTTTATTTTCATATTCTTCATTTTGTTTTTTTAATTTTGAATATTCTTCAGTTAACATATCTAATTCTTTTTGTTTAGTTTTAGGTTTCTTTTTTTTATTATCTACACTATCATTATCACTACTACTTTCTTCAGAATCTTCATTTTCTTCTGAATTATCATCTTCATTTTCATCACTACTTAAATTATTTAATTCTTTATTATCTTCAATGTTATTATTATTTTTTTTATTATCTTTATTCATTTTTTCTATTTTTTTATTTAAAATTGCATTAGATTTTTTATCATTATTATTAATATTATTATCCATCGATGTCGAATTTCTAAGATTCATAACTTCTTTTTGTAAATTTTTAACTTCTTTATCTAATTTTGCTGCTTTCTTTTTCTCTACTTCATGCATATTTGAAACTTTAGCCAAAATTGCTTTAGTATTTAATAATTCATGATTAATTTCAACATTTGTTTTTGTTGGTTCAGTTACTAAAACTTCAGTTCTTGCAGTTTTAAATAAAGCATTTTTTCTAGCTTTTTCTAAATCAGCTTTTAATTTTTTAATCATATTATCTTTTTGAATTAATTCATTTTTCATCTTATTATTAGATTGAGTAATTATTTTAATTTCTTCTCTTATTTCAGTTGGTGTATCTTCAATTAATTCTTGAAGTTTGCTTGTTTTCATTTCCAAATCATTTTTTTGTTTTATTAATGTTTCATTTTCTTCCCATAATGTTTTAGATTCGTTTATTAATTTAGTTATTTCTTCATCTTCTCCAATGCTTTTTGTAATAAAATCATATAAAAGATTTTGATTTAATGATAAAGTTGTTTTTAAATCTTGAAGTTGACTTGTTAATTGCTCATTTTCTGCTGTGTAATGTGTTATTGTTTTTTGATATGTTGAAATTAATTTCTTTGTTGTTTTACTATCAAATTTTTTGTTGGACATTTTATGTTTATTTTGAAATATTTTAATAAAAGTAAAAATTAATAAGAAATTATTATTTTTGATAATAATTATTTTATTTTAATGAATTATAAAAATTAATAATTATGAAATTTATTTTGTATTAATAAAAAATATTTTAAAGTAAAAAATTTTATATTAAAAAATATTTGTGCTATTATGAATTTGTTTTTATTAATATTTAATTGCTAAATAAATAATTATTATTATAAAATGAAAAAAATATTATTTAAAATTATAAAATATAATTTTAATTATCTATTTTATAAATTTAAATAAATTTATAAAATCAAAATATTTAATATATAAACTTTTTTTAATATTTTTTAACTATTATTTATTAATAAAAAAATTATATATTTTAATGAAAATTGAAATTGAAAATGATGGTAATACTTTTGAAATTAGAAAACCATTAAATTATGAAAAACTTAAAAATCAAATATGTAAAAATTTTAATTTAATGTTAGAAACTTTTGAAAATATGTATAAAGTATATTATCAAGATGATACTAATGATTTTATTAATGTTTCTAATGATGTTGATTATGATGCAGCAATAAATCTTTTTGAAACTCAAGACATTCCAAAGAAATTTATAATTAATATGGACATACATTCATCAAATTCTACAAATAAAATAACAAATTCTTCAAATGTACTTATTAATAGTGATTTTTCAAATAAAAAAAAACTTGAAAAAAAATTGAAAGATAATGATGATAATAATATAAATGATAATATAAATATAAATAATGAATTGAGTATAAAAATTGAAAATAAACTTAAATTAAAAATGGAAAATGATTATAAAAAAAAATTACAAGAAGAAAAAGAAAAAATTGAAAATGAAATTAAATCAAAATTAGAAGATGATTATAAAAAAAGATTTGATGAAGAATTTGAAGAAAAAATTAAACAAAAGGAAACTGAAATTAATAAAAAATATATTTCACAAATGACTGAAATGGATGATAATAATAAGAAAAATAATGAAAAAATAGAAAATTTAAATTCAACAATTGAGGATTTAAATAATGAATTAAATGAATTTAAGAAAAATAAAGAAGAATTAGAAAAAAAACTTAAAAAAAATAAAAAAGATTTTGAACAAGAAAAAATAAAATTATTAAAAAATAAAGAAGAAAAAATCGAAACATTAAATAATGATTATGAAAAATTAAAAAAAGATTTTGAAAATTTAAAAAAAGAAAATATGAAATTAGAAAATGATAATAATAAATTAAATGAACTAATTAATGAAAGTAAAATTGAAATTAAAGAAAAAGAAAAAAAAAATCAGCAATTAATGAAAGAAAAAGAAAATGAAAAACAACAATTAATGAAAGAAAAAGAAAATGAAAAACAACAATTAATAAAAAAAGAAAACGAAATTATTAAATTACAAAATACTAATAAAGAATTATTATCCAAAATTGAAGGATTAAAAAAAACATTAAAAGATGAAATGAAAAAAAAATTAAAAGATAAAAAAGAACAAAAAGAGAAAAATGAAAAAAAAGAAAATGAAAAAATTCAAGAAAAAGATAAAGATGAACAAAAAGAAATAAATAATGAAAAACCAAAAGATGAAAAAGAAGAAATGAATAATAAAATAAATAAAAATAATAATAATAAAGAAGAAAATGAAATTAATAATAATGAAAATAAAAATTTAGAAATTGAAAACAAAAATAATGAAAAAGAAAAATTTAATAATGAAAATAACAAATTTGGTAATATAAATAATGAAGTAAATAATAATGAAAATGATGACAATGAAGATGAAGATGAAAAAGTAAGAGTAATAGAAGATAAAGATGATGAAAAAAATAAAAATCAAAAAAATAATGAAAATAAAAAAAATGAAATTCAAAATAATGAAATTCAAAATAATGAAATTCAAAATAATGAAAATAAAAATAATGAAAATCATAAAAATGAAAATCAAAATAATAAAAATAAAAAAAATGAAAATAAAAAAATTGATCTTGAACTTAAGAATGTATTAGAAAATAATAATATAGATATAAAAGAATATAATAATTTAAATAATATTATAAATAATGAATTTATAAAAAATGTAGACAATATATTTGAAAAAATATCAAAAGAAATTAAGCCAAAAATATTTGAAGAGATTGAAAAATCAACTTCAAAAATTTTTATTAATGAAATTCAAAAATCTCAGTTATCTTCAATAAATATTTCTAAATGTGAAACAGTACATGAAAATATTAAATGTAGTAAATGTGGAATTTGTCCAATTAAAGGATATAGATATAAATGTCAAATTTGTAATGATTTTAATTTATGTGAAAAATGTGAAGTTAACGATGAACATGAGCATGATTTAGTAAAAATAAAAAAAAATATTAAAAATAATATTGGAAATAATAATCAAATTTTAAATTATTCTTTTATAATATATAGTGAAACAAATAAATATTATATAAAAAATGAAAAATCAATAGATTTAAAATTAAAAATCAAAAATATTGGTTCTAATTGGCCTGATAAGACTAATTTATTATGTAATGATGAAAAAAGTCAATTAGAATTTGAAAAATGTCGTTTACCGAAATTAAAAACAAATAATATTAGTGAAATTTCTGTAAAATTGAAGAGTAAAAAAAATCAAATAGAAGAAGGTGAAATTAATATTTATTTTAGTTTACAAATAAAAAATAAAGTTTGTGATTCAAAAAATTTGAAAATTGAATTTATTAATTATAATACATTAATTAGAAATTTCAAAATATTATTTGGATTAAATGAAAAAATTTGTAAAGATGAATGTATAGAAGAATATCTCAAAAAAAATAACCATGTTTTTGAAAAAGCCTTGGATAGTTTAATTAAAGATAAAAAACTTAAAATTGAATAATAATCAAATAATTTAAAAAAAAAAATAATTTAAATTATTTATAACTTAATAAATAAATTCAAAAATATGAAATAATAAAATTAAAAAAATATAATTTAAATAGATTTATTTTAATATCAATAAAAAATTTCAATTTATTAAAAAAATAATTAATTAACTATTGTTATTTTAAATTAATTTAATTACATTTTTTTATTTTTTTATTAAATGAATTTTTAATTTAATTATTTAATATTTAAAATTTTAATTATTAATTTTAAAAATGAAAAATTTTTTGGGGATTGGGGATTGGGGATTGGGGATTGGGGATTGGGGATTGG
>JAEEGK010028759.1_pt1 | contig 11130 bp, 9 predicted proteins | sample 8958771 | NCBI WGS metagenome assembly JAEEGK01 (sample SAMN16246547, study PRJNA631951) | gut metagenome | biome: gut microbiome; feature: rumen; material: SC-attached | host: Bos | place: Iran: Karaj | collected 2018-10 | reverse complement strand
CTAAAGCTATGAGTGCTAATGCTGCAGTAAAAAAATAAAGCGAATAACTTCAAACGCTTTACAAAACCTTTACACTTGTCTAAGATATGTACATGATGTTATCACCAACATTGACATGTGTCAACGTTTATTTATGAGGAAAATTTATGTACCAGGGATGCAACAAAACGGCCCTCTGCTCACAGAAGAATATAGCAGAAGGCTTTTATGAACTTCTGAAAGAAAAGGAATACTCAAAGATCACAGCAAGCGAGATATGCAAAAAATCGGGAGTATCCAGACAGACCTTTTATTCGCTCTTTTCTTCTAAAGAAAATATCGTAACTTTTATCCTGTCAAAGGAGTACTCTTTTAACCCAAGTCAGGAGTGCAACTGCTCCGGCAGGCCCACACTCATGGAACTCAGCAGGGGTTTTTCTTCTTTTATAGTACAAAAGGGTGATTTCATCGATCTCCTTGAAAAAAACAACATAATCTATCTGATGCAGGAATCACTGTACTACAGCTTCGGTGGCTGCAACGACCACAGCAGCACAAAATCTGCCGGCGGCCCGGTTCCGCCTGAGCTTGCCATTGATTTTGTGGCCTCGGGACTTACGACTATTGCCAAGCACTATGTCAAGAACAGGGCGGGTATCACCAGTGAGCAGCTGGAACGCACGATTTATGCCCTCTTCCACGGTGAGTTTTTCGGGGAATAAATTTTTGTAGAAAAAACAGTTGAAAAATGAACGATGAGTGTGCATATTAGATTGCATGCAATTTATTGTTTTTGTCTTATGTGAGGTTAAATTATGAAAATGAAAGCTTTTGATGCTGTAGATATGACAACAGGAACACCCTGGCAACAGATCCTTAAATTTACTGTCCCAATGCTCCTTGGAAACGTAGTACAGCAGTTATACAGTACAGTAGACAGTATTGTAGTAGGCAGATATGTAGGTGACAATGCTCTTGCCGCAGTTGGAAGTGCTGCCCCTATCCTCAATCTGCTTCTTGTATTATTTATAGGAATCAGTATGGGCGCTACCATCATGGTTGCCCAGTATCTTGGAGCCAAAGACAGAAATGCCCTGTCCTGGACAATTGGAAACTGCTTTACACTGATATTTATCGCATCGATTGCCATGACAGTTATAGGCGTAGCAATAACCCGCCCTATGTTAAGACTCCTTAGAACTCCTGAAAGTATCATGGACTGGTGCTCTGATTACCTTATCATCTTATTCCTTGGAAGTATCGGACTTGGTTTTTACAATATTCTAAGTGGTGTACTAAGAGGAATGGGAGATGCGATTTCTGCACTTATTTACCTGGTAGTTGCAAGTGTCATCAATATCGCTCTTGATCTTTTGTTTGTCGCAAACTTTGGTATGGGCGTTTCCGGTGTAGCGCTTGCTACAATTATTGCTCAGGGTATATCAGCAATTCTTTGCATCAACCGACTCAGGAAAATGAATGACGTTTTTGATTTTGGTTTTAAGTTCTTTAAATGGAACAGCCAGTACGCAGGCAAGATAATCAAGCTTGGTCTTCCTTCAGGAATAACTCAGGCTATTTTCTCAATGTCTATCGTTTTGGTCCAGTCACTTACCAATTCATTTGGAGAGCAGCTGATAGCTGCAAACGTAATCGTTCAGCGTGTGGACGGCTTTGCAGTTCTTCCCATCTTTTCTTTTGGCTCTGCCCTTACTACTTACGCAGGACAGAATATTGGCGCAGGTGACAGAGAAAGAGTAGAAAAAGGTTCAAGACAGGGGCTTTTCATGTCGCTTCTCTTTTCTGTGATCATCGTAGCCGTTATCCTTATTTTCGGCCGTGGACTTATGAGTATCTTTACCAAGACCACAGAGCTAGTTGACCTTAGTATGCACCTTATGAGAATACTTGCTGTAGGATATATTCTCATGGCACTTATTCAGGCTCTTACCGGCGTAATGAGAGGTGCGGGAGACACAGTTACCCCTATGTGGATCTCGATAATTGAAACCTTCTTCCTCCGTATGCCGCTTGCTTATATAATGGTATACTTTAGCCGCTCAGAAGCTTATCCTATAGGCAATCAGGACATGATCTACTACTCACTTCTGATAGCCTGGGGAATCGGCGCAGTAATGAGCATATTGTTCTACAGATTTGGTAACTGGCGCAAAAAGGGATTAACCTAAAGTTAATCCCTTTTCGCATATTCTTTGTTCTTATCATTACTTGTTTGTTAGAAAAGCTGTTATTTCTTCTTGGGTTGGCATTACAGAAAGTGCACCTTTTCTGGTGGTTATAATAGATGCCGCAGCGTTTGCAAACGACAGGCATTCAAATAATTCGTCTTTTGTCAGATTATCAAGTCCGTTTCTGTGGATGTAATCTATGGCACAGGCACAGAAGGTATCGCCTGCTCCTGTAGTCTCTATAGTAGCAGGATTTCTGTACCCGTCTTTTTTGATCACCATATCTTTGTAAAGAGCTATACTTCCTTCAGGTCCAAGTGTGGCAAACACGATTGGAATACCAAAGTCTCTCTTTATTTTCCTTGCTCCTGCCTCTATATCCTTAAGGCCTGTAAAAAGCTCAATCTCATTATCTGAAATTTTCAGGATATCACAGTTTTCAAAGCCATATTTCATAGCATCTATTGCATCGTCTACGTTCTTCCATAAAGGTTCTCTGTAATTTGGATCAAAAGATATGACTGCTCCGCTCTCTTTAGCTATTGTAACAGCTCTGACAGTTGCCTCTTTTGCAGGTTCGTCTGTCATTGACAGTGTTCCAAGATGAAATACATCTGCATTCCTGATAAGATCAGCATTCTTCTCAACATCCTCTGCTGTCAGCATCATGTCTGCTCCGGGCTTTCTGTAAAAAGAAAAATCTCTGTCTCCATTTGGAAGCTTGTTTACAAATGCAAGGGTAGTATTTACCTCCTCGTCAAAGACAAGTCCGGTAGAGTCTATACCCTGCTTTTCAATTCTCTCTTTTAACATTCTCCCAAAAAAGTCGTTTCCAACCTTGCCGATAAAAGCTGTGCTGTTGCCTAAATTCTGAAGCATTGACAGCACATTACAGGGTGCTCCGCCTGGATTAGCCTCAAATAAAGGATTTCCCTGGTTGCTGTCTCCGCTTCCTGTAAAATCAATAAGCAACTCCCCCAGCGCAACTACATCTTTTTTCATAAGTTATTTCCTCTCAAGCTCATACATAGTAACATCCATAAGAAGTTCTCCAACTGCCTTAAAACTGATACCTTCAGCTCTGACATCTGTAAGGATTACCATAGACATTACCTGCTGTCCATTATTGATGAAGAGCTCCATGCTGTATCTGTCAAGAACAAGTCTAAGTGAAATCTCACCCTTATTTCCTGCAACCTTACATCTTCTCTGATGAACAATGGCTCTTCTGCTTCCTGAATGCTTTCTGTCTATCTTAACAATATTGTCAACAGGATCATATTCAATCGTTGAATAAGCCTTGCCATTATCAGCAAAACGAATTTCAAATTTTTTATATGAAAGTTCTGCCTGTGTAGATCTGACTCTTACTGTCATATCTACGCATCTGCCCTCAATACTTGAAAGTGAAGCACTATCAGAAATAAGTACATTCTGTCTGCTGATTCTTTTGCCGTAATAATTCTCTATCTCTCTGGCAGGCCACTGAATAAGTCTGTTATCCTTAATAGTTATTTCCCTTGGAATACTCATCTGGCCAAACCATGGGAAGTCATCGCGCCTGATTCCGCATGTATCCCAGTTCTGCATCCAGCCGATCATGACTCTTCGTCCATCAGGAGTCTTGATTGTCTGTGGCGCATAAAAATCAATACCATAGTCAACAGCCTGACAGTTTTCTTCGCAGAATTCTCCATTTTCATCGATACTTCCTATCACACACAAGGTTCCGTTTCCGTTGTGGAACTCAAGCTCTTCAGGGAGCATATCCTGCGGGCTTGTGAGAAGGACCTGTTTACCATCGTGGTTAAAGTAATCAGGGCACTCCCACATTACACCGAATCTGTGGTTGTTCTTGATAACAGTCTTATCATAGGACCAGTTAATACCGTCATCACTTACAAACTGTAATATCTGTCCATCGATATCCTCAGTTTTATTGCCAACTACTATGTAATATTTGCCATTTTCACGCCATACCTTAGGGTCTCTGAAGTCATATTTGCCGGCGCCCTCAGGAAGCATAGTGCTGTCAATTACAGGATTATTGGCATACTTCTCATAATCCTTGCCGTCACCAAAAGCAACACACTGGGTCTGAACCTCTCTGATGTTGCCATCTTCATCTTCCATTTTCTGAACTCCTGTGTACACCAGAAGTTGTCTGCCATCTTCCATTTCAATGGCACTACCTGAAAAGCAACCGTTCTTGTCATATTCCATATCAGGAGCTATAGCAGCAGGATAATATTCCCATGTGATCAGATCCTTACTAACCGCATGTCCCCAGTGCATAGGTCCCCATACTGTCTCATATGGATAATACTGGTAAAAGAGATGGTATTCACCCTTATAAAGGCTAAAACCGTTAGGATCATTCATCCATCCACATCTTGGTGTCAGATGAAAAAGAGGCCTCATTTCAGGGGCAATCATCTTTTCCTTTTTCTCTTCATATTCACGTGCCTTGTTTAACTTATCACTCATTTCTATCCTCACTTACCGTAAATCATTACATTTTCTGCCAAAGCATCTGTAAGCTCAATTTCCCAATCCGCTCCCACAGCTGCATAAATTCTGTTTGACAGAGCTTTTATTCCATCTGCATAAATAACTACAATATCTTTTTCAACCACAACATCTATATGATATTTGGTTCCGCTTTCCAGCCTGATCGGCTGATTGTTAGGAAAAGCATTAAAAGATATATTATCATCCTGATTGTCGATGCTAAGCTTGTATTCTTCTCCGCTCTCAGGATTACTAAACACCAGGTCCATTCTGCCGGCTTCTTCCATATCAAGGTCAAAAGAGAGGTGACAAGTTTCCGGCACCTTCCCTAGATCCAGCGCATTATTTTCAGAAGTGGCATTTAACAGTTCTTTTGTGAAATATTCATTATATTGATCAGGCATGCATACCCCAAGTCTGCCGTCTGATAATTGTCTAAGTTCATATACCAGGACACTTCCTGCCCATGTATACTTCAGGCTGTCTTTTTCTCTTTTTTTGCGGTCCAGAAAGCCTATAAGATACCTCTTACCCTTGTATTCACAAGTCTTGGCTGCATAGAAGCCATCCCCATCGAAAGTATCAATCTCCTCTTTTTCCCATGGTCCAAAGAAATTATCCGAAACTCTGTAATAGACCACGTTGTTCCAACTAAATACCAGATAATACTTATCTCCCATTTGGAAGACATCCGGGCATTCCATAAAATACAGATCCCGACTGGTATAGAAATCTCCCTTAAAAGTCCAGTTCTCTAAATCCTGTGACTCGTAATATACTATAGCGCTCTCGTTTTCTTTTCTTGCTCCCACAAGCATCAGATAGCCATCATCTGTTCTGTAAACCTGCGGATCACGAAAATCGTTTGTACTATACCCTTTTGGTGCATGAATTATATTGTCATAGTCTTTGGTAAAGCTTTTGTTATCTTTACTTGTAGCATGTAACACACATTCTTTATCTAGTCCATATGTGTCGTAGTAATCATTATGTCCTGTGTAGAAACAGTGATAGTTTCCCTGTTCATCCCTGATAAAAGAACCGGTTCCTACTGCAAGATCCTGTATTTCTGAATCCTCTGCAAAAGGAAGAACTTCTCCTTTATCCTCAAAGCTTAAAAAATCCTTGGTATAAAAACGGTGAATGGGATGATAGCCCACACCGTTATGATCTGTTTCATATAAATAATTCAGATATACTCCATTTTCTTCTGAAAGAGCCATTACATCTCCAACATAACTGTCCTCAGCCCTTGGAAAAAGAGTATCTGCATTTTGGCTATCAGCACATCCTGTGAGCATACATGCAAGAAGTGCTGCAATTATGGCAACTTTTCTTTTCATTTTTAAAAAAGGGAGGAGAAAATCTCCTCCCTGCCTTTCCGGTTATATGAATTAATCATAGAACTCATCAAGATACTTCTGGTAGATAGAGAGATACTCATCAAGGCCATATGCATTAACCTGCTTGAGATACTCATCCCACTCAGCATCTGTAAGACCGTTCATAACGAAGTTACTTCTGCTGGAGTTGATATAGCTGATAAGATCTGTCTGGATAGTTGTAAGAGCCTCTGTATCATCAGCTGTCATAAATACGTTAGGATATACATACTTGCAGTTCATATCGTTTGTATAGTACTCCTTGATCCAGTCAAGACGGTACTGCGCATCATCAGGGCATGTAACATATACGCCGTAGTACTCATCAAGGATTGCAAGAGGACCACCAACACACTCAGCCTCACGAACTTCTACAGGAGAAGCATCGCCAAGAGGTGCATGCTTGAGCATCTTGTCGCCGTTTGCATTTGTTGAAAGCTCGAAGATATCAAACTCATCATCCTCGCCATATGTTCCCCAGTTGTTCTGTGGTGACTGGAATGGATCATACATCTTATCAAGCCAAGCGCATACGAATGCAGGGTTCTCACACTTAGAAGTTACAACGCATCTGCCACGATCAAAACCTGATGTGAAAGAGCTGTTCATAGGAGTTACATTCTTAACATCAGCCTTAAGAGCTGCAAGTGGAACGAAATCTTCAAGGTTATCAATGTTAGCAACGTCCCATGTAAAGCAAACACCATATCTGTGTGACTTACCCTTAGCTACATAAGTTGACCAGTCCTGTGTGAAGCACTCAGGATCGATAAGTCCCTCTTCATAGAGTTTATGAAGCCACTGCATACCTGACTTGAAACCTTCCTGTGTTGCTGTGCAGATAACCTTCTTGTCATCTGTAACTGCAATGTGCTGTCCGATATCATTGTCACCGTAACCTTCGCCAAAGCCGTTAATAAGAAGGCTTGGATCCTGATCGTTCATGATGCATGACATAGGAATGATGTCACCCTCAATACCAAACTCAGCCTGAAGCTCTGAAGCATGCTCCTTGAATGCCTTAAGTACTTCTTCGAATTCATCAACTGTTGTAGGTGTCTGAAGTCCGAGGAAATCAAGCCATTTCTTGTTGATGTAAGTGAAGTTATTACCTACTGTCTGGATAGCTGTCTTGTTAGAACCAAGCTGCTCAATCCATGGAAGTGCCCAGATGTGTCCCTCGGAGTCCTCACACATTGTGCGGTACTCTGGATACTTATCAAATACTGCCTTAAGGTTAGGCATGTTGTTGTCAATGTACTCTTCTACAGGAAGGATAACTCCCTGATCAGCATATCTGATAAGGTCTGAGTTACTAAAGCCTGCATTAAATACAAAATCTGTAAGTGTGTTCTTGTTAGCCATGTTGAGCTTGATCTTGTCGCCCCACTGATCATTTGAAATAGCTGTCCAGTCAACATGTACGTTTGTCTCTTCCTCAAGTCTCTTGAAGATTGTTCTGTTGTTAGGTTCTGACTCAGTTCCTGACGGATAGCTGATTGTACCTGTGATAGTAACCTTGTTTTCCAGCGGAAAGCTGATATCATCCGCTGAAACTGATGCTGCCCCACTGCCTGAAGCACCTTTTCCGCAACCTGTCAGAACACTGGCTGACATTGCAAGAACAAGTGCTGCTGAAAATAACTTTGTTGTCTTCTTTTTCATTTTCCCTCTCCTTATAAAAATTCTTTATTATCTCCTGTTGCCAGGGGAAGTTCTGATTGTTTAAGCCTCTCAGCCTTTAACTGAACCAACCATGATTCCTGAATCAAAATACTTCTGGAAGAATGGATACATTACTATAAGCGGTAAGCTTGAAATAATGATGGTTGCATATTTAAGAAGTTCTGCAAGCTGTGCTCTCTGAGCTGTACTCTGCATATCTGCTATCATTCCCGGATCTGGTTCATTCTGGATGAGGATAGCCCTAAGCACCAGCTGAAGAGGCTGCTTATCTGCTGAATTCAGATAGATCATTGCATCAAAGTAGCTGTTCCACATTCCTACAAACTGCCACAATATCAGCACTGCTATAAGTGGTGTGCACACAGGAAGAAGTATTCTGAAGAAGAACACCAATTCATTAGCTCCGTCCACATCAGCAGCTTCTCTAAGTTCGCTTGGAATACCTTTGTAGTAAGTTCTTGCGATGATCATGTTCCATACGCTAAATGATCCCGGAAGAATTACAGCCCACATGGTATCAAGAAGTCCCATGTTACTGATAAGAAGGTATGTAGGAATCAGTCCTCCGCCAAAGAACATTGTGATAATAAAGATTGCGTTAAAAAACTTCTTGCCTTTAAAATCATCTCTTGACATTGGATACGCACACAAAAGTGTTATAAATACAGAAATAACCGCAAATAATACGGAATATATAATTGCATTTCTAAATCCAATCCATATCTGAGAATTGGTCATAACTCTCTCATAAGCTGTAAGAGTCCATTTGCTGAAATCAAATACTATTCCCTTGTTCTGAAGTGTTATAGGATCCATGAAGGAAGCTACAATAATATAAACTACAGGGCCTATGATAGCCATTACAAAGGCTGCAAGGAGAATATAACCAACCAAAAGAAATGCTTTATCTCCAATGGAAGCTCTGGCAAATTCGCTTTTTTTAATATTTACTGTCTGTTGCATTTCGCTCCCCCTTATAGTCCCTGACCGTCGTTAAGCTTCTCAACAACCTTATTAACCACTATGAGAAGAATTACATTTACGATCGTATTAAATAATCCAACCGCTGTTGAATAACTGTAATCACCATTCAAAAGACCTTTTTTGTAAACATAAGTAGCTATGATCTCAGATGAAGCAAGGTTCATATCTGACTGAAGTGCATAGGCCTTTTCAAAGCCGATACTCATAATGTTTCCTGCCTGAAGGATGAATTGGATAACTACCATATCCTTGATAGCCGGCCACTCTACTGCCTTGATCTGTTGCCAGATATTGGCTCCATCAATCTGTGCTGCCTCTTTGAGTTCCTTGCTGGCATTTGAAAGAGCTGCTGTGTACATGATCGATGCCCAGCCGGCGCCCTGCCAGATACCACTTATGATGTAGATTGGTCTGAATGCTGCAGGGATTGTCAAAAAGTTGATGTTCGTTCCCAAAAGCATATTGAATGGTCCTGTAACCGATAAAAGAATCCTGACCATACCACAGAGGACTATGACAGATATGAAGTTAGGCATATACAGAACAAGCTGTATCTTCTGCTTGATCCTGCTACTGGCAATCCTGTTAAGTAGAAGCGCCAGTATTATCGGCATTGGAAATCCCCATAACAGACCAAAAATACTCAGTTTAAGTGTATTTGCAAGATATTGCATAAAATCGGGTGATGATAAGAACTGTTTGAAATACTTAAGTCCTACCCATTCACTCCCCAATATTCCTTTAAATGGGTTGTATTTCTGGAAAGCAATCAGAATGCCTCCCATCGGAATGTACCTGAACACTATTGTCAGTAACAGTGCTGGCCCCAGAAAGAACACATATAGTTGCCAATGCTGTTTAACATATACCAGGGTGTTATGCATCGAATTATCTTTTACCTTTGTGTTCATGTAGCCCCTCCCAAGTTTTACATTTGCATAATTCTCATTTGCATATGTAAAATATAGCACCCATATTTTCAGCTGTCAACATAATTATTTTACATTTGCACAATAAATATTTACATTTGACACTTTAATTTTTACATTTTATAATGATATAGGTGTCAAAAAGTCATAAATACCTACTATCTGGGGCACACCCATCTTTTGACACATTCATCTTTTATTTAGAAAGTGGAGACTACATTATGCCAGCAAAAGTCACCTTACAGGATATAGCAGATGCTCTTGGAGTATCCAGAAATACCGTATCCAAGGCTATAAATAACACCGGAGTTTTAGCTGAAGCTACCAGACAGAAAGTTTTAGAGAAGGCTATCGAAATGGGATACAAGCAATTTTCTTATGCCAATTCCATTTCAGACATTACAAATCCTTTCAGTTCCCAGCCCAAGGCTTCAGGAGAGATTGCTCTCTTTTCAGGCAGTTTCCTTAATAATTCTCACTTTGCTTCTACCATGCTGGATAAATTTCAATATGAAATTTCTCTGCTTGGCTATAGCCTGACAATGCACCGGGTTGATCATCAGAATATAGAGTCAAGAACTCTTCCTCTCTCATACAGACCGGATAACACCAAGGCTATTGTATGCATCGAAATGTTTGATCACTCCTATTGTGAAATGTTGTGCAGCCTAGGATTACCTGTTCTCATGATAGATGCTCCCGTTGCAAGCTACTGGAGACCATTAAACGCAGATGTTCTGCTCATGGATAATTTTTCCAATATATATACAGTCGTTAATGACATGAGCAAAAAGGGAATTGCCAAGATAGGATTTGTAGGCCAGGTCACACATTGCCGTTCTTTCTACGAGCGATTCATAGCCTTTAGGGAGGCAATGTATATCAATAATCTGAACTTTGACGAAAAATATTGTCTTACAGAGGTTCATCCTCACGGATTAGAATATAGAGAATACTTATTCGAAGCTCTTACGAAGATTCAAGAAATGCCCGAACTCTTTATTTGTGCCAACGATTTTGTAGCTCTCGATCTGATATCCGGCCTCAAGAGAATGGGAATAGAATGTCCACGTGATATCAAGATATTCGGTTTTGATGATTCCCCCGAGTCCAAGATCATGTCTCCTTCTCTCTCAACCAGCCACATACACAGCCAGATAATCGGTTATTCAGCTGCCAACCTTGTAATCTCAAGGATTGAGCAGCCTGATCTCAATTACAGGATAACCTATACAGAGACTGATCTTATTTACAGAGAATCAACACAGATGTAATAAAATGCAAGAAATAATGTCGCTATATCATAAAAAAAGGACGGTTCTTAATTGAACCGTCCTTACAGACTGTAGACAAAGTGGTCCTGAGGGCGTAGCTCTCTGGACCATTTTTCTTATGTTATGGGGATTTTGTTCAGAACAAAGGTCAGTAACAGCCTATATCAGGCCATCTCTAACCGCCATTCACGCTTGA
>JAEEGK010028755.1_pt1 | contig 11131 bp, 9 predicted proteins | sample 8958771 | NCBI WGS metagenome assembly JAEEGK01 (sample SAMN16246547, study PRJNA631951) | gut metagenome | biome: gut microbiome; feature: rumen; material: SC-attached | host: Bos | place: Iran: Karaj | collected 2018-10 | reverse complement strand
AGCCTTGTACTTGATTTTTCCGTTTTCCGTCCACAAGTGAATTCCGTTTGCTTCGAAACGATTGACCAAATTTTGCATGTTCTTGTCTGTCATCTTAAACCTCTTCGCTGTATTTATGGATTTCTGCCGACGGGATGTATTCGCTGTTGCCTTCGGGGTGGATCAATTTTGCAAATCCGAAAATGTTGGTGATTTCGGACCATTTCTGTGAACACAAAAGTTCTCGTTGCGCCAATGGAGCGAGTTTTACCTTTTGGTCAATCATCTTCGAAAATTCAATAATGTTGTCCGCAATGCCTTGTTTCCAATCATCGAATAGCACGTGCATGAAATCTTTGGCTTTGTAGTTTCCCAATGTTTCCATGGTCAATTCTTTCAAGTACGGCGGGATTTCGTTTCGCTTTTCGGGATTGTACAAGTACTTGGGAACATACATGCGTGGCTTCCAAAGTACGGGGCCGAAAGTATCTTCGAGAATCAAGCGCCCGGTTTCATAAACGATGGCGAAGTTATGCAAAAGATGTGCGTGATTGTCTCGGTCATCCGTGTTGACTTGGTTGTTATATTCAATCATGATTGGCGTATCGCCAAGTTTTCCGGTGAGAATGTCGAATGGACCCACACATTCCGTGATGTGTTCGACCTTTAAATTGTAAATCGAAGGGAGTATGCGGGAGAGAATGTCAATCGCCGGGAAAGAAACTTGCGGACCGAAAGCGGCCTTGATATAAAGCGGCTTTTCGTGCTTATTCAATTCTTGTGCTACACGGATGAATCGTGCCACTTCAGGGAGTTTCGGGTAAAGATCGCAGGTCTTGAAATAAACGCCGTGTTTTTTAGCCACGCGATAAGTTTCAGTAAGGTCGCGCGGATGGATGGGCTGTTCCTGAAGAACATGGATTTTCTTTTCCATGAATTTGCAGGCAAGTTCTGTACCGATGCCACCCACCGTTCCAGAACTGATGACAACACAAGCAAAATCGATTTCTGGAATTTGCTCAAACTCTGTGAAAAGAGGAATGCCATAAGTCTCGGCACATTTTTTGGAGCGTTCGCTTCCTTTGCCGTAAAGCCCGACTAATTCAAAATCATCTTTTAATAACTGTTGCAGAGCGTTGATATAGAACTGTCCGAAAGTACTTCCGCAGACAACAACTCGTTTCTTCATTTTCTTAAATTTCTCCCTCTATTTCGGTTGTAAGCATGTCCTTGATTTCGCATGAAAATTCAGGTTGATTTGCGATGAGCGAATCGATGATGGGGGTGGCCAAATCGCTTTCGCCAAGTAAAATGGTTCCGCAAGACTTCTTTTCTTTGGCAAAGCAGAGCGTAGCGGCACCGGCGCTAACGCCTGTCATCGGTGAAGGTCCTAGTCCTGAAACGGTCATCTTAAATTTTGCAGGAACGCCGTTTTTTTCGCCTTCCATAACGCATAGGTAAAAGGTATTTTCCTTGATACCGAAGGTATCGAGCTTACTTGCGGTGCAAAGTTTTTTAATGGTCTCGTCAGGATTTTGTTTGTACTGATGCCTTGCGGAATTCATAATTTCAATCATACGCTGTCCGCTAAGACACATGTGAAACCGCGCTTCATCAAGATTCATTTTGCGCGTGACGGCTTCTGCTTCCCCATCGAAAAATGGAAACATCTTGTTGATTGAAATGACACTCTTTAAGTCTTCGGAATAATCATTTGACGAAGGGACGAACGGAAGGATTTCGCCATTTTTCCAATAGACCATGGTGCGGTTGTTACTGTTGTGAAGGCTGTCGATAAAATCGTTAGCCGCTGTGTACGAAAATGCGCCAAGTCCGCCGTAGTAAAATTCCAAAGAATTGACATGGTCAAACTTTTTAGCGAGATATTGCGGGATTAATCCAGAAAGTCCAGGAATGCAACCTGCTCCGTACGCGATTGCGACTCCCGAATCTTTCCTTCTGAATCCCGCAATACCGAGGTGTAAAATCGGAACTTTTTTATTTTCGGCGATTTCGTCCATCTGCGTCGTTTGTGATTCTGAAAGTTTGGCGCAATCGAGAACAATTTCGCAGCCATCCATGAACCGTTCGACGCTTTCTTTGTCTGAAACATCGACTTTCACCCATTCTGCATCGCTCCATTCCGAGCGTAATTCGCTTGGGGCTTTTTCGATGTTGCGTCCGCCAATGCGAAGGCGATAATCAGAATTATTTCTGATGAAGCGAGTGGCCCAAATGCCAACAGCGCCGTAAGCGCCAAGAATTCCAATCATATTTCTCCCTCTTCGATATCGCCCAAGGCGTTGATGCGTTCTTCAAAAATTTTTGCGAGATTGTTCAGTTCTGCATTTTCGAAAATTTCACGGAGCGATATTTCGACACCATATTGCATGTGTATTTTTTCTAGGAATCGCGTCGCCAAGAGACTGTCGCCACCGATTTCAAAGAAGTTGGCGTGTCGGTCAACTTTCTCCAGTGAAAGCAAGGACTTCCAAATTTCAGCGAGGTCTGCTTCACTTCCTTCATAATTCTCGTTCACATCGGCGGAACTTGTCTTTTTCAAAAATGCGGTAATTGTTTTGCGATCGACTTTAGCATTGGCGGTAAGCGGGAACTTCACGAATACTTCAGTCCGTGACGGAATCATGTATGAGACGAGATTTGTTTTCAGGTACTCGTCAAATTCACTGCCAAGAATTTCCTTGGCATCAAAAGCCTTCTTTGCCACGATTGTTTGTACAAAGTGTGAATTATTTTCGAGAGAAATTGTATCGAACGGTAATTCCCTAAAAATAGATTCCCATTCTTCGTCTGTTAAAAGTGATGTAAAACGTCGCAAGCGGGTGTACTTGGCAAAACCGTTTTCTAGCACGGCTGAACTTACGATAGCGACTGGATCGAAATTTTCAAAATCAAGCGCCATAAACGTTCCACCTTTTCTTAAAATCATGTAGGCGAACGAAAGCGCATTGGCAGGATTGTTGTAAGTGTGCAAAAAGCCGGCGTCAACAACAAGATCGAAAGATTCTAAATCTTGCACACCACCATTTAAATTAAGCTTCTTGAATTTTAGGAATTTTCTCCATTCATCCAACGAACTGCGCGCAGAATCAAGCATTCCACTAGATTCATCATATAACGTAATTTCCATTCCATTCTTTTCGAACGACTTCAAAAATTCACGTACGCCAAGACCGGAACGTGCATTCAAAAATGCGATTTTCTTAGCTCTTTCGTGAATCGTCACAGTAATAACTTTATTGATGAACGATTTAAACGGAATGCTTTCAGAAAGCAATTTTTCCGGAGCGAATAATTCGTTTCCTAGAAGGTCTGTTTCTGGACGATTGCCCCTAAGAATATTTTCCAACAATTCAATATTTTCATTGCTGTTCAGTTTTTTCGAAAAATCAGATTCTACAGGTGGACGGATGCTCTCGAATCCGTTTTTGAAAAGCCAATTGTTCCATAAAGCAAATGCGTTTTTTACATTTTCCGGGACGGTCTTGATATTGGAACGAATCGCATAAATAAACGATGCTACAGCATTTGTACGGTCATGCAAAGATTCGTCTGCATAATTATCGATGTATTTGTAATCATATTTTGCGATTTTTTCTTTGTTGAGTGCTGGGATAACTGCAGCGACAATTTCTTTTTTCGCTCCATTCTCAACGACCACAGCCACGGCATTTACAATATTTGTTTTTTTCTTGATGACGTTTTCGATTTCACCGAGTTCAATGCGGTAACCGCCAAGTTTAATTTGCGTATCCAAACGTCCTAAAAATTCGGAGTTGCCATCAGGCATCATGCGCACTTTGTCGCCCGTTCTGTACCAGCGTTCTCCATTCTCGACGGGGAAGCGTTCTTGTGTGAGGTTCGGCTGGTTCAAGTAGCCTTCGGCAACGCCAATGCCACCGATCCAAAGTTCTCCAGCATCTCCGGTAGCGCATTCCTTACCGTTTTCGTCCATGACCTTGATTTTTTGGTTTAGCAGCGCCTTGCCATAAGGAATAGATTTCCATTCCGGTTTCAATTCGTTTACTTCGTACCAAACGGACCAGATGGAAACTTCTGTAGCACCACCTAAGGAAATAAAGCGACATTCTGGCCAAAAGTTCTTGGTTACGCCAAATAACGGAAGCGGGATCCAGTCGCCCGAAAGCATAACTGTTTTCAACGGAATTTCATTTGCTTTATCGCCTGCGACAATCGTGAACATTTCGAAAAGTGCCGGGACCGAATTCCACAAAGTCACTTTTTGATCACTTGCAATTTGTTTCCAGACATTCGCTTCTTTCTTTGTTTCTTCAGAGAGGACTATGACCTTTCCGCCAACGGATAGCATTCCGAAAATGTCGTAAACAGAAAGGTCAAAGTCCAATTCAGAAATGGCCATACAAGCGTCATTTGCAGTTACATTAAAACGATTGTTTATATCGCGGATGGTATTACTTACACCGCGGTGCGAAATCATCACGCCCTTGGGAACGCCTGTCGTACCGGATGTAAAAATGATATAGGCAAGAAGCGATGAGTCTTCGATGATTTCATCAATTGACATCGGCTCGCTTTGCAAGGCCTCTTCAATTTCGACAACGTTCCATGAGGAATATTCTTTGCGAAATTGTTCCGCATGGATTTTATCTGTAATTATGCCTGATATTTTTGCAGAATCAAAAATCTTGTGCATTCTCTCCATCGGCTGGTGAATGCCGACGGGGACGTAGGCCGCGCCGACAGCCTGAATGCCTAGCGTAGAGAATACTTGATTCATGCCTTTCGGAAGGACTATGGCGACATAATCTTTCGGTTTGACGCCAACCTTTTTCAAGCATGTCGCGATTCTCAATGCGCTTTCTGAAAGTGCTCCGTATGTTTTGAAATTGTAGGTGCCATCGGATTTGCGCGAAACGAGTGCCGTTGCATTCGGAATTTCAGACGCCTTTGCAAAAACGGCAGAATGGATGCATTCAAGATTGTGAGTGAACATAAACTTTTTAACCTGCTGTAGCGAGATATTCGGGGTATTGTTCGGAGTTTAAAACGAAAAAATGATCGCCTTCAAATTCCTTTTCCTTGAATTCCTGTGTCGTGACGGATTGCCAATGTTGCATGATTGCTGAAGTAGCCCCGATGTCCCTAGAACCACAATTGATGTAGATGGGAGCATCGATGCGTTCCCCATGATAAATCAAACTTTCATTGAGCGTGTAATCCTTACGTACTTCCGGGAGAATGTACTGGAGCAATTCCTTATTCTCAAGAATTTCCTTGGGCGTGGCGTTGTATTTTTTGAGTTCGCGGATAAGCGCATCATCACCCATGTATGTCTTGAATTCACCCGGATCTTCGTCTTGTGGAGCCTGGCGACCTGCCGCAATCAACTTTTCAGGGCGTATATTGTATTTGTTTTGCAAATAGTCGGCAACATAGAAAGCCATGGCAGCGCCCATGCTGTGTCCAAATAAGATAAACGGATTGCCTTGAGTCACTTTTACAATGCTTTCGCAAAGCGGTTCCAGAAGCTTCTTGAAATCACCTACAAATGGTTCACGGCGACGCGTTCCTTTGCCAGGGAGTTCGACACATATAAAATTCATCTTTTTCTTTTCAAGAGTCCACTTGCGGTATACGCTTGCAGAACCGCCAGCATGATGAAAACAGAAAATTTTTTTGTGCTCGATATCGTCTAGAGCATAGGTGGAGAAGGGGAACCAACGTTCCTCAAGAGTTTTTTCCATTTTTTGCAATCCTTACTTTAGGTAATGCTCCAGCCTGCTGAAGAATTCCTTATATCCAAGAATTTTTTATAAACACCTTCGACATTGCAAAGTTCTTCATGCGTGCCACGCTGTACAATACGTCCATTGTCAATGACAAGAATTTGATCAGCATTTTTGACCGTATTTAAACGATGGGCAATAGAGATAACCGTTTTTCCTTTGGTAAGTTCTCCAATCGCTTCCATCAGTTCCGATTCATTTTCAGGATCCACAGAAGATGTCGCTTCATCGAGAATGACAACCGGCGCATCCTTCAATAGAGCGCGAGCAATAGAGATTCTCTGTTTCTCGCCGCCAGAAAGCGAGCTCCCGTTTTCGCCGATGATTGTATTGTATCCATCCGGCAACTGTTCTATGAAATCATGGCAACGAGCGCGCTTTGCGACCTCGACAATTTGCTCATGCGTGGCGTCCGGACAACCGAACTTGATATTATTTTCGACGGTGTCGTTGAACAGGAAAACATTTTGGAACACCATCGAAAAATGCGATAGCAATTCATCCGGCGCGTAATTCTTGATGTTTTTTCCGCCGAATGTGATTGAACCCGATTGGACATCCCAAAAACGGACAATCAAATTGCATAAAGTTGTTTTACCGCTACCGGAATAGCCCACGATAGCGCATTTGGATTTTGCAGGAATTTTTGCACTTATCTTGTCCAAGATAATGCGGGAATCGTAACCGAATGTGACATCCTTGATTTCGATATCCGTCTTATTTTCGTCAACGGACTGCGTTCCTGTAAGCTTTGGAACATTGTAAGTTTCATCCATCTGGTCCATGGCTGTTTCAATCTGTTCCATCATGAAAGCGCCATTGGCGAGCAGTTCCATTTGACCATAGACGATAAATCCCGAGACGAGGAACATCATTCCGTAGGTAAAATCCATTGTCCCGTGGAAAGTCATCCAGGCAGCAATCAAGATAACGATGCCGCTAAAAACTTCCAGTGTCGCTCTAAAAAATCCATGCGGTACAAGAATTGTCTTTTCCATCTTGATTGCAGTCTTCTGAAATTCATTGAAAGTTTCGTCAAGCTTTGATGCATTGCCACGGCCAAAAGAACGGATAACGGCAATGCCGCGGATGTATTCGATGACATCATTCGTAACTTTTTCAACAGCGTTGTATCGTTTTAAGGATAACGATCCGGACTTGTTTTGTATAAGAGTCAGCGGAATCAATGAAAGTAAAATTCCCAAAATTGCGACAATACCGATTCTCCAATCGAAGACCATAAGGAAAATGGAAACGCCTATTCCCTGCAAAATGCCGCCCACAACATTGTCCACCGCCATCATGGTGAAATTTTCAAGCGTCGCCATGTTGGTCGTAATCGTATTGTTGATGCGACCGAGCGATTCCTTTGAAAAGTAACCCATCGGTGCATTCTTCAGCTTGTTTCCGAGTTCAATGCGTTTATCCGTAAAGATGATGTATCCCGCAGCAGTCATGAAAATATTCGTCAAGAACTTGAGAATAATTTTACCCACAAGTCCAACCGCTAAAATTGCAACCGTTTGCCAAATAACATCCATCGAGAGCTTATCAATATGCATGAGCACCCAAAGGAATGCAAATATCGAAGAACAGTTGAAAATCGTATTCAGAATACTACAGACTAGCCCCCAATAAACGCGTCCCTTGTGCTTTCCGGAAAGCTTGATAATCCTTTTTAAAGTCTTGAGCATTATGCGACCTCCTTCTGTTCCAAACCTGCCATATGGCGATCCCACATGGATTTGTACAATGCGCATTTTTTCATCAGTTCTTCATGCGTTCCGCTATCGGCGAGTTCGCCTTTTTCAATGACCAAGATTTTTTCAGCATTCTTGATGGTCGAAAGCCTATGAGCTATGACGATAAGGACTTTATGATGAATAAGCCGAGAAAGAGCCTTTTGGATTTCGGCTTCATTTTCGGGGTCGGCGTATGCGGTCGCTTCGTCCAATATAATGACATCCGCATTTTTCAAGATGGCACGAGCAATAGTAATACGTTGGCGTTCACCTCCAGAAAGCCTGTTGCCAGCATCACCGGCTTTTGTATTGTAACCATTCTCGAGCGCGGTGATAAACTCATGGCAGCCGGCGGCCTTTGCAGCTTCGTAAACTTCTTCATCGCTAGCATCCGGACGTCCCATGCGGATATTTTCCATGATAGATACATTGAACAGGTAATTGTCCTGAGCCACATAGCTGATTTTTTGCATTTGCTGCTTGAATGGAATCTTGGATAAGCTCACGCCACCGAGCAAAATGTCTCCCTTACCCACATCCCAAAATCCGGCCATCAATTTAGCGATTGTCGATTTTCCGCTGCCCGAGTGACCGACAATAGCCGTAACGCCAGTTTCTGCCGTCTTGAATGAAATGTTGTTCAGGACATTTTTCTCTTTGTAACCAAATACTACATTTTTGAATTCAAATGAAGAACCTTTGAACTGAACGTTTTCTTTGGGACGGATTTGGTCCTTTTCTTCTAAAAAGTCATTGACTTGCTTGAAAGCCTGAAAAACCGAAGCAAACATTTCGGCGTAATTCATCGCAGCAATCATCGGACCTGCAATTCCCATGCTAAGTACGGCACACGTAAGAAATGTTGAAAATTCAATCTTTCCGTTCATGAACAAGTATGCTCCAAGCGGAAGCGTTACAAGCAAAGTTGAAGAGAGCGTATTCAAGCCAGCAGCCGAGAAAAACCAGCAGCCGCGCCACCATTCAAGCGTTGTATCGCGATAGTACTTGCAGGCGTTCGTGAACTTGCTGAAAGAAGATGCGCTTTGATTAAAGGCCTTGATGACTTCAATACCGTTTACGTATTCCACGATGGCATCGTTCATATCAGCATTGGCTTTGAAAAAACGCGCGGATTTTTCCTTATAGCCAATCAATTGCCCCATGGTTACCAGAAAACCTAAAGGAATTGTCGCGACAGCGCCAAGTGCCATGCGCCAGTCCATTGCAAACAAAACGATAATTATTGTCAAAGGAGTCACAATGTTTGCAGTCATTTCTGGCACCATGTGAGCAAAAGGCTTTTCAATACGTTCAACCGTATCCACGACGAGCATTTTGTACGAACCGGAAGCCTTGTCCAACATGACTCCCATTGGAATACGTTCCATTTTTTCTGTAATCCTCGTTCGTATTGTTCTTAAAATTGAAAAAGCCGCTTCATGCGAGGTCATCGTCGAAAGAGTCGATAAAAAGACCTTAATGGCAAAAGCGGCGATGGCTACAAATCCGTAAATCAATATATCGTCTTGCGTTATACTCTTGTAGTAGAATGCAGAAAGCAGTTTTGCAACGCAAAAATAAGGAATGACACCAATAAGAACACCCAAGACAGCATAAAACGAAGCCTTGAACAGTTGAAATTTTTTATCCCCAGCATACAGCCAAAGTAAATTCAATGAGTTTTTTTGAGTTTTATCCGTTGACATAATCGTGAAATTCCTGAAAAAGATAGATTTGGCTAACAAAATTTAAAACAATGTCAATTATTTTTGATGAATTTTTTATAAAATAAGACGGATTGGATTTATAAAAAACTGTTTGGATTATCGAAGTTTTTTACGAAAATAAGCATTAATTTCAAAAATGTTACCCCAGTCTAATTGGATTGTTTCAAACCCGTTTAGAGTAGAAAATAACGACCATTTGGAGCTATTTTTGAACGTCCTTTGGAAACCTAAAATGACTCAAAAACGGATTTATTCAGCCTTGTCATTCAAAAAGGCCTTTTACGTGGGTCTTGTGGTCGCCATCCTTATACATGTCGCGACCTTGCTAAACCCATATTTTCAAAAGAAAGAAATCCCGATACATCACGCAGATTCCCCCGTAATTCATGCGGAACAGGTTTATATTGCGCCACCTCCCCCACCTCCTGAAGCGCCCAAAATTGAAAAGAAAGTCGTACGGAGCAAAATAATCCCGAAAGTCGTTGAAAAACCGGTTGAAGAAACGCCTCCAGAACCGGATCCGGTCCCCATCGTGGAAACAGCGCCCGTGGCTGCCGCAGAACCCATTGTAGAAGCACCACCAGCGCCAACGCCTCCTGTAGCCAAGGCACCTCCAAAACCATCGCCGGATTCCTTGAAAATGGTAACGCGCACCTACTTGCGTTCGCTCAAGAAACAATTGGAACAGATCAAGGACTACCCGGCGACAGCTAAACGCTTGAAGCAGGAAGGCACTGTCCGCGTGAGATTCACCATCCTTGCGGATGGCAAGATTGAACAGATTGAAGTTTCGGAATCGAGCCGCTATTCCTCTTTGGACAATAGCGCTTTGGAAGCCGTTACAAATATGGGCAAATTCGACCCCATTCCAAAACTTTTAGAAAAAGAACGCTGGCGGATAGAAATTCCAATCCAGTACAAACTTAATGCAGGGAGATCGTAATGAATTTTATTCTTGAATTTGTAAAGCAGGGCGGATCTATTGGTTACATCCTGGTGGCAATAAACTTTATCGGTTATGCCATTATCATTTGGAAAGTCATTTCGTTGATTGTATTTAACAAAACGGTACAACCCCGATTGACGGACAAGGTAATACATCGCGTGGTGACTTGCAATACCGACCATCACATCATTACAGAAAGCATCCGCACCGAAATCGGCCTTGCGTTTTCGCCTTTGACAAAAGGGCTTACGACTGTCGAAAATATCGCTTCCATTTCTCCTATGCTTGGCCTCCTCGGTACGGTGGTGGGCATTTTCAACGCATTCACGGTGATAGCGGCTTCAGGTCTTGATGATCCATCCGCTTTTGCGACGGGCATCAAGTTTGCTCTCGTGACAACGGTCCTTGGACTTGTAGTCGCTATCCCGCACGTGCTTGCATTTAATTACTTGAACGCCCGGATGGAGCAGGAACAGGACGAAGTAGAAAACCAAGTGCTTCTGCATTTAGGAAAAATTTTGCAGGAGCGCGACGCCAGAAGAACGGAGTCCCGTAATGGCTAAAAGACGTCATCGCATATCTTTGGACATGACACCGCTTATTGACTGTGTCTTTTTGTTGCTTGTATTCTTCCTAGTGACATCAGTCTTTAAGCAGGACAAGTCCGTCCTCAAGCTTCTCTTGCCCGAAACCTCAAGCGAAGTCAAGCAAGAAGTTTCCGAGGGATTTTTTATCGAACTTTCCGAAACGGAAATCGCCATCAATGGCGAAATGGCGTCAGTTGAGATCTTGAAGAACAAAAGTGCCGCCGTGCAAAATAAAAAAGCCCCTGTCGCTTTGAAAATCGACAAGAAGACTCCTTACGAAAAAGTCGCAGAAGTCTTGGATGTTCTCCAGATGGAAAAGATTTACAACATACAATTCGTCAATGAATTAAAAAAGGAGTGA
>JAEEGK010028752.1_pt1 | contig 11133 bp, 13 predicted proteins | sample 8958771 | NCBI WGS metagenome assembly JAEEGK01 (sample SAMN16246547, study PRJNA631951) | gut metagenome | biome: gut microbiome; feature: rumen; material: SC-attached | host: Bos | place: Iran: Karaj | collected 2018-10 | reverse complement strand
TCACAGGATACCACCGGGAGAGCGCGGAATACAGGACTGCCGGGGAAATTTACGGCCGGTTATTTTTCTTTCCGGGCAAAAAAACGGGAAACCCCTGAGGGTTTCCCGTCTGCATGCCGGTATAGGCCGGCTGTTCTTATTCCACGCCCAGGTTCTCAAAGGTGTCAATCACAACCACGCAGTCCTCACGCACGTTCTGCATGACCTTCCTCATGATGTTTTCCGGAATGGCCACACATCCGCCAGTCCAGGGCTTCCACGGGCCGAAGCAGTGGAGGAAGATCGCGGATCCCCGTCCGGGCGTTCCGTCCTCGTTGAAGCTGATGTTCAGGCAATACCGGTACTGGTAGTCATAGTCATCCGGATAGGCCTTTGCATAAAAAGCCCCCGGAATCCGAACAGATCGTTCGTTTCCGGGGGCAGTATGTCCTGTCGGTTTATTCCTCACCGTTCCAGCGGATCTCGCAGCTCTGCCCGACGCAGATTCCATCCTCGCGGCTCATCCAGGCTGTCAGGAAGCCGTCCTGCCGGCTGAACACCCTGCGGTCATTCCTCCATTCCTTCTCCGTGGAATCCGTTTCCGTATCCACCAGGAACCAGTCGGTCTCCGGCAGCGGATCCATCGATTCCGGAAGCTTTCCGGGCCCGAATTCATCCGTTTTCAGCAGCTCGTTGTCCCGGCTGAACTGCAGCACCCGGCTCCGGACCGGAGCATCCATGCCCTGGATTTCCACGGCGATTTCCAGGCTCCGGACGGCCGTTTCCTTTCCGTTCGAGGTATAGGTTTCCCGGCTGCTCTGCGTTATGCCCATCGATCCGTGGCGTGCCGCGTCTCCCATGCTCATAAACTCACCCGGGAGGGCATAAACCTTCCCGTCCGGCGTCTGGAAAACCGGATTGAAATAAAAGCATTCATCGCCGTTCCGGGGAACAAAGTGGATTTTTCCCTTCATCTTCACTTCTTCCCCGGCTTCCGTCGTTTTGAAGTCCAGGCTCACATCGGATATTCCGTTATCCACGATGCAGGGCCCGAATGTGCTCTCATCCCCGCCCAGGGGCAGGTAGATCATGCGCAGCCCGTTCACGCCTTCAAACACACAGTCGATTTCCGTAAAGGATTCCCCTTCCTCCTCGGCAGGAACTTCCTTCCGGATCATCTTCGCCGCCAGCCTGTTTCCGTATTTCGCCCAGTCCTCCGCGCTGATTTCCTCGCCGCTTTCCACCTTGTCCGGATGGTCCCTGAGCCACGCGTCCATATCAAAATCATCGATGGATTCCCGGGTGATCAGGAAGCCGATCTGCGTATCATGTCCCCCGGACGGGGTTTCCGCCGCCAGGTTCAGCACACCGGTCACGCCGAGGATAAACGCCGCCAGCAGGATCACGGCTGCAACAGCCAGGATGATGATCTTCTTATTCTTCATCGTCTGCCTCCAGATTACCGTCAAATTTCAGGATATCCCCCACATCGCACTGCAGGTAATAGCATATTTTGTTGATCGTTCCGAAGCGGATGCCCTTGGCCTTCCCGCTGCGGAGGATCGAAAGGTTCGCTTCCGTGATGCCGACCAGTCCGCACAGCTCCTTGGAGGTCATATTGCGGGCCTTCAGCACATCCTCCAGGTAAACCCTGATTGCCATGAATTTCCCTCCCGTCTTATATGAACAGGCTGTTGTCCTCCCGAAGCTGCCTGTTTTCCACCAGCAGCCGGGTAAACAGCAGGATCACGGCCACAAATACGATGCTGACCACCGGAATATCCACCGTCACATTGAGATCCGTCAGTCCCGGCATCAGCAGCAGCTGCACCACATGCTGCAGGGCGCACAGGCCGGTGGATACCGCCAGGGCAATGCAGCTGATTCCGCTGACCCGCTTCGCGGTTTCCGCCAGTCCCTCCTGCTCTTCGGTCTCCGCAATCCGGATCAGGTCCGTCACCCGCATCAGGATCACGATGTCGAACACCAGCGGAACCACCCCGGCTGCCAGGCGGAAGATGCCGGCAATGATATCCTGCGTGCTCGGGGAAACATCTGCGGCGGGAACCAGTACCGCGTTCATCAGCGTCACCGCCAGCTCCGCCGTAAAGACCATGCAGGACACCGCCAGCAGGATCCGGAAATACCGCAGGAGCTGCTCCCGCTTCCCCGCCCGGAACAGGCGGATCAGCCGAAGGACGATAAACAGGATGACCACCGACCAGATAATGAGGGAAAGCGCCGCCCGCACTACCTGCAGGAAAGCGTCGGAACCTGCCGCTGCACCCTGCCGCATATTTCCGGGATGGACCATGTTCCACAGGACGATCGGAATCACCACGGCCAGTACAGCCAGGGTAATCCGTTCCGTCCGGGTTTCCCGGCCGCGGGGATACCGCAGGGCGATTATCACGGGGACCAGTGCAATTCCCGCCAGGATCGCCAGCGCCAGTCCGTTGCCGAATGTTCCGGTCCCGGACAGCGCCTTCAGCCCGCCCGCGATCTGTTCCATGGGAATGGACCATACCGAGGTGAACCAGGCCGGGTACTGCCTGCTCAGGTATGCCAGGCCGGCAGCCAGCACCGCCTCCAGGATCAGAATCAGGATCAATGTTTTGCGTTTCAAGTGATCACCCCATCCGAATTATTGTTTTACGATAATCATTATATTCCGGAATTATCGTTTGTCAATAATTTTTTTGAAATTTACTGAAAATTCTTTTTCAGGGGTACAAAAAAAGCCCCCGGAATCCGAACGGATCGTTCGTTTCCGGGGGTTTTCGTGGATATCTGCCTGTTTTGCAGTTTCTTCAATCAGCGGAAGATCTTCTTCAGGAAATCCCAGAAGTTGAAGTTCCAGCTCCAGCCCCAGCTCCAGCTGTAGGTCTTGCAGCTGCAGTCATGCTGCTTCGCGCCGGAAGCCACCACGTTCTCTTCGTAGTCAAAATCCACTTTGTCGGCCATCGGGGCCACATACTGTTTCTTCATCCGTTGCTTTCCTTTCCTCAGTTGCCGGTCGTCACTTCATCATTTCTGTTTCAGACGGTAACATTATAGGGGAAGCAAAAGGAATTGTAAAGAAATTTAAGTACAATTTTTGTTGTTATTCGTCACTTTTGGTTGTTTGTACCAAAAAGTACACTGGTATGCAGTTCCTGCTTCTCAGGCCTTCACGCGCCAGTATTTCCCGGCATCCCGGTCCAGCAGGTTCTCTGAGATCATGTCCCGGCGGATGGTGCAGAAGTCATCAAAGAAATCCGCGATGATGATGTTCACTTCCCGCTCCGTATAGATCCGGTCGTATTCGAACGCGTCCGCGATGACCTCCAGGACGATGCGCTCCTTCTTCCGCTGGGACGGGATGGATTTCAGCTTCCCGTATTCAAAGAAAGCGTCAATCACCTTTTTCCGGTATTCCGCGTCCCGCTGCGCCTGGATCTCCGCCTCGTCGGATTTTTCCCGGATGATTTCCAGCATGCTGGTTTCAAAAATGTCCTTGTTCAGCGAGTACATCATATAGTACTGGCTTTTGTAGGAGGTCACCGCCCCGGCGTCCGCCAGCTTCTTCAGGTGGAAGGATACCGTCGGCGCGGAGATGCCCAGCCGTTCCGCCAGGCGCTCCACATACATGTCCTCCATCGCCAGGGACTTCAGGATCTGCAGCCGGGATTTGTCCGCCAGGCATTTGAACAGGCTGATCGCTTCCGTCTCTGTCATTCCGCTCCCTCCCAGATCTCATCGAATTTCGCGCGGACTTCCCGGACCACATCCAGCTTCACCTGCTCCGTCTGCATCCGCACCGTGTCCCCGTGCTCTTTCGCCTTGTCACAGGCGGCCGCCCACGCGGCCGGAATCTGTTCCGCCCGCTGGATGAAGAAGTCCTTTGCTCCGTCCGCGTTTCCCGGATTGATCCGGGCTGCCACGGCCAGCCACGTGCGCATCACGTCATAGATGTTTCCGCGCACCTTTTCAAACACCGCTTCATCCCCGCGGCCGTCCGCGGTCAGTTCCCTGTCCCGCTGTTCACAGCCGGCAATCTTCTCCTCGAAATACCGGTTCAGTTTCTCCATTTTCTGTTCCATCTGGTTCTGTCCTCCATAGGCAGTAATTTGGTTCAAAATCCAATGCATCTGCTTTGACCGTGCTCATAATATCATATTCGAATCAAATTTACAATACCATTTAGATATTTATCTAATTATTTTGATTTCTTTTGGGCAAAAAAGGGAATTCGCACCCGGAGGCGAATCAATACATCAAAGAATGGATTTGTTCAAAGATATGCTTTCCATCTGGCTTACCGGAAGGAGTGGACGCCATGAAACGCCTGCTGTCCCTTGCCCTGTCTGTTGTACTGCTCCTCTGCTGTGCCGCGGCCGCGGAAGGCAGCCTGTTCACCTCGGAATTTGAGGACTTCATCCTGAAGACTCCGGACGTCCTGTCCTATACCGGTCCGAAAGCCGACGGCCAGCCGCTGTTCTCATTCTATCATGTCATCACCGGACAGGTCTCCTCTTCCGCTGTCAACGCGGCCTGGCTGCAGCAGCCGGATCCCGTCACAGCGGAAGCGTTCTCCGCCATGCTCCGGGGTGCGGAGCCTGTCATCCGTTCCCAGCAGGAATCCCTGGGAAACCAGCTGAAGAGTTACCAGCCCGGCATGGCTGCCGAACAGGAGTTATGGGGCATGCCCGCCCTCGTCTGTGATACGGAGATGACAGTCGGCCTCGTCAATTCGGATATCAGCCTTTACCGGCGCGATATCCGGGTTTCCGGCAGTTTCGGCACCTATATCTTCTCCCTGTCCGCCTTCTCACTGGATTACCTGGAAGAGATCACCGAAACGCTGGTTGCGGCAGTTCAGTGGAAATAAGGCTCGGTTTTACGGGGTATAAAGAAGAGCGCCTGGTTTCAGGCGCCCTTCTTTTTATCTGCCCGGGCGGTTACTTCCCGGTGTTCTCCATCAGGTACTGCCGGCAGGCCCGGTAGTCTTCCCGCATCGTTTCCGGGAGGCTGTCCGCTTCAATCCGTTCCACCCGGGGCGCGGGCACATGCATATGCGCGTCGTAGATATTGATGAAATCGTGCCGGGCAACCGGAACGCTGTCCAGGGGAATCACATAGTATTCCATGCCATGCCGGTCGGTGTCCGCCAGGACAATCCCATAGGTTTTCTTTCCGGAATAATCGGTGCACCGGACCGCGTCGCCGTGCCCGGCAAACGGCGGAAAAAAGATCTCCCGGTTCCGGGCGCAGGGTTTGCCGCACGTTTCACAGTCCCAGTCCGTATCATCATCATTGTGGCATCCTTCCGCCCCGAATTCATCCGCCCACACGGCCGCCGAATAAACCTTCAGCCCCGGGAGCAGTTCCATCTCCCCGAGCGAATCCTCGGAAAAGCCGGTTTTTTCCGAAAGAACGCGGCGTTTGACAATCGTGTACCGCGTAACGTCTGTTTCACGGGCGCATTCATATTCCCTGTAAAACAGCGGAATCATCCGCAGCGCGGCATCATAGGATTCGCATATGTATCGTTCATCATAAGCATCCGGTGTTTCCTGGATGTGCAGCTCAAACACCGCGTTTTCGTCCGGGGCGGTAAAGCTTTCCAGCATCCGTTGCTGGCCCCGGATCAGCCGGGATGTATATTCCCGCAGTTCTCCGATGAAGCATGCTTCCAGCCTTTGAAGCCATTCAATCCGGCTGTCAAAATCCGGGGCATACTGATAAGCGATTGCCAGCAGGTCATCGTCTGAAAAGCGGGTTCCGGACAGCCGGATCTGCGCTTTCAGGCTTTCGGACGGGATCAGGGATATGATTTCGTTCTGAAGGGTTTCCGTCAATTCTTTTTCCTCCGTGAATCAGGCAGGGGTCGTATATGTGCGTCCGGTTCGATAGAAACAATCTATCATATAAAAACAATCCGTGCAAGAAAGAAAACGGCGGGAAGCGCTCAGCTTCCCGCCTTCATTTTGCCGTCCGGTTTATTCCTGCTCCGGCAGTTTGGTGATAAATCCTTTGATGATTTCCGCGGTCTCTTCCTCCGTCTGGCTGTCATTGTCGATAAACAGCTGGTACTTGCCGCGGTTTTTTCCGATCCACTGGTTGTATTCGATGTGCGGGCGGATCACCTCGTCCGAGGTGAAGCCCCGCTCCTTCGGCCGCGCGCGCAGGCGCTCCCGGATCGTTTCGTCCGGCGCCCACATGCCGATGAAGTACGTGGCTTTCACCTCCGCCGATACGTTCACCTTCGTCCAGTAATCATGGGGCGCCATGCAGGAGATGAACACCAGGTCCTTCCCCGCCGCGCGCTTTACCGCCACGTTCAGCCCGTCCTCCGCGTATTTCTCCGGATGGTCGGTTCCCGCGTAATCCCACCAGTTCAGCCCGGTCTCATCGGAATCGATGCAGGCATACTTCTCCGGGTCCAGGATCTTTTCCAGCATATCCTTCATCGTGGATTTGCCGGCGCCGCTGGTCCCGGTGATGATAAACAGTCTCATTTCCTTTCCTTCCCTTCCTACCGGCGGATAATCCGGCAGTTCTTTACATATTCACCGTATTTCGCCATAAAGTCTTCCAGCTCGGCGTCCTCCGTGATCCAGACGACCGCCCAGGCCTTATCGATGCCCAGGTTCTCATACGCCTTGTGGCGGTGGTTTCCGTCGTTCAGCTCGAATTCCCCGTCGGCGTAGTGCACGATGAACGGCGGCATGTCATCGTCCGCCTGCACGCGCTTTTCCGTTTCCTTCACCCGGTATTCCCACCATTCCGGGTCATGCCGGTATTTCATTCCCTCCTCCGGGCCGGTGCACCGGGTGAACAGGCTGATTGGGAACAGGGCCGGGCTGATATAGTGCCGGTCGAATTTCTTCAGGCCGTCCGAGAACGGAATATTGTGTCCGTCCGAATTCAGGTACAGGTGAATCCAGGCGTCCAGCTTGCCCGCTTCGGCATACGCCTTCGCGGATGAAAGTGTTGCGCTGTATTTCAGCATTGCGGTTTCCCTCCTGTTGTATACGATTCGTTTGATGGAATCATAGGAGAGCGAGTACCGGTCCATCAGGGCCTCTATGGTATCCCCGACCGCGAATGAGGCGCGGATCTCTTCATTCCGTTCCCGGATATAGCGCTGGTATCCGGATGTTTCGCCCCAGGCCTTTCGTTCGTCCCGGGCCGGAATGTAGATCGTTTCGCCCGACACGTACCGCTGGATCTGTTTCAGGAGACCTTCCGGAAAAATCTCCTGCGCGTTTCGGTAACCCATGGTGTCGCCCTCCTTCCGGGAAGAATCATATACCGTCCCGTTCCGGGAAGATATACCGCGTTTGCCTGTAACTGTTTTTGACACAAAGGGCGGCTTTTCCTGTTTCCGTCCGGCATCCCCGGCGGGATTCCGCCTGTGTATTGTGTATGTTTTTCCTTTCGCATTTTATTGACATGCTTCTATGTGTACTCTATAATACCGCAAAAGCGATGATCAAGGCGAGTAGCCGGATTCATGGCGGTGTCCAGAGAGCCCCGCGTTGGCTGAGAGCGGGGAGACGGCCGGCCGGTGAAATTCCCCTTGTATGCTTCCCGCTGAAACCATACCGGCAAGTAGGCGGCGACGGAACGCGGCCGTTATCTTCCGCAGGGGGAATGATTGTTCCCTCATGAGGCCGATTTATGCGGCGAACCAAGGGTGGTACCACGATGATGAGTCGTCCTTCGGAATTTCCGGAGGATTTTTCTTTTCCCCCGGGAAGGAAGCGGCCCGTCAGAAGAAATCCATTATTTTTCAAGGAGGGTTTCCCATGAAAAAGCTCATTTCCCTGCTGGCTGTCCTTTCCCTCGTCCTGGGCGTGTGCGCCTGCGCCGCCGCAGAGGACAAAACCTACAACGTCGGTATCCTGCAGCTGATCCAGCATCCCGCGCTGGACATGGCGACCCAGGGCTTCAAGGATGCCCTGACCGAAAAGCTGGGCGACAAGGTCGTCTTTGACGAAGGCAACGCCTCCGGCGACTCCAGCAACTGCGCCCAGATCGCCGGCCGCCTCGTTTCCAAACAGGTGGACCTGATCATGGCCAACGCGACCCCCGCCATGCTGGCCTGCGCCACCGCCACCGCCGATATCCCGGTGCTGGGCACGTCCATCACCAACTATGAATCCGCCATGGAGATCGAGCTGACCGCGGAAGGCGCCACCGGCCTCAACGTTTCCGGCACCAGCGACCTGGCGCCCCTGGACGGCCAGGCGGCCATGGTGAAGGAACTGTTCCCGGAAGCGAAGACCGTTGCCCTGCTCTACTGCAACGCCGAGCCCAACTCCATCTTCCAGGTCAAGACGATTGAAGGTTACCTGGCTGAACTGGGCTACGAGTGCAAGCGCTACGGCTTCAACGATTCCAACGACCTGGCTTCCGTGGTCCAGACCGCGACCGAGTGCGATGTGATCTACATCCCCACCGACAACACCGCGGCCGCCAACACCGAAGCCATCGCCAACGTGGTCATCCCCGCCGGTGTACCGGTCGTTGCCGGTGAAGAAGGCATCTGCTCCGGCTGCGGCGTGGCCACCCTGACCATCAGCTATTACGATATAGGCTATAAGACCGGTGAAATGGCTTACGACATTCTCGTGAACGGAGCCGACATCGCGGCTATGCCCATTGCCTATGCCCCGAAGTTCACCAAGAAGTACAACGCTGTCAACGCGGCTGAACTGGGCGTCACCATTCCCGCCGAATATCTGCCCATCGAATAAGCATCGGTTTCCAATGAAGCAAATCATTTCCGGCACTCATGCCCCTTCTTCGCCAGAGGAAGGGGCTCAAGTGTTCTTTCTTTCCCGCCGCAGCGGATCATTCTGAATTCTGAATTAACACGGAGGAAAGCCTTGAATATCGCCCAATTGCTCAACCAGCTTCCCGGTGCCGTTGCCCAGGGTCTTATCTGGGGCATCATGGCCATCGGGGTGTACATCACTTTCCGGATCCTGGACATCGCCGACCTGACGGTGGACGGTTCCTTTGCCACCGGCGGCGCCGTTGCGGCCATCCTGATCACCAATGGTGTGAATCCCTGGCTGGCCACGCTGATCGCCCTGGTGGTCGGCCTGCTTGCCGGTGCGGTCACAGGTGTGTTCCATACGTCCATGGGCATCCCGGCCATCCTGGCCGGTATCCTGACACAGCTGGCCCTGTATTCCGTCAACCTGCGGATCCAGGGCATCGGAACCGACCTGGGGTCCCGCGCCAATGTCCCCCTGAGCATCAACAAATACAAGAACATGCTGGTTTCCCTGCGGAATGTCGGAAAATTCGCACTGGATAACCCCATCTGGCTGATGCTGCTGATGACGGTTGTCCTGATCGGCATCATGTACTGGTTCTTCGGCACCGAATACGGCTGCAGCCTTCGCGCCGTCGGTTCCAACCAGCAGATGGCCCGGGCCCAGGGCATCAACACCGGCACCGGCAAGGTCATCGGCCTGATGATCAGCAACGGTCTCGTAGCCTTCTCCGGCGCCCTTATGGCCCAGTACCAGGGCTTTGCGGATGTGCAGATGGGCCGCGGTGCCATCGTGATCGGCCTGGCCGCGGTAATCATCGGCGAAGTGATCTTCGGCAAGCTGTTCCGGAACTTTGCCCTGAAGCTGCTGGCTGTTTCCTTCGGCGCCATCATCTACTACCTGGTCATCCAGGTGGTGCTGTGGCTGGGACTCAGCACGGACGACCTGAAGCTGCTCACAGCGCTGGTCGTGGCTGTCTTCCTGGCCATGCCTTACTGGAAGAATAAGATCATTACCCGGAAACTGAAGGGAGGCAAACATCATGGCTGAAAACGATATGCTTATCCTTCAGGATCTGCGCAAAACCTTTAACCCCGGCACCGTCATGCGGAAAATGGCCCTGGCCGGTGTGGACCTGACCCTGCGGAAAGGCGATTTCATCACCGTCATCGGCGGCAACGGTGCCGGAAAGAGCACCATGCTGAACGCCATTGCCGGTACCTTCCAGGTGGATAACGGAACCATCCTCCTCGGCGGCCGTGACGTCACACATCTGCCGGAGCACAAACGTGCCGCTTTTCTGGGACGTGTGTTCCAGGATCCCATGACCGGAACCGCCGCTTCCATGAACATTGAGGAAAACCTGGCCCTGGCGAACCGCCGGGGACAGCACCGCGGCCTCCGCTGGGGTATTTCCGCGAAAGAGCGCGCCCTCTACCGGGAAAAGCTCGCCTCTCTGGACCTGGGACTGGAGAGCCGCATGGGCAGCAAAGTCGGTCTCCTTTCCGGCGGACAGCGCCAGGCGCTGACCCTGCTCATGGCCACTCTGAAGCAGCCCGAACTGCTGCTTCTGGACGAGCACACCGCCGCCCTCGACCCCAAAACAGCGGAAAAAGTGCTTCGCCTGACGAAGCACCTGATCGAGGAAAACGGTCTCACCGCCCTGATGGTCACCCACAACATGAAAGACGCGCTCGCCCTGGGCAACCGGACCATCATGATGCATGAAGGCAAGGTCATCCTGGACCTGGATGCGGAACAGAAGCAGCACATGACGGTGGAAGACCTGCTGGCCCAGTTTGAGAAAGCCAGCGGCCGGGAGCTGTCCAATGACCGGATGCTGCTGACCTGATAAAAAGATAAAGCAGGATAATGCAATGAACAATTCCATGGAATTTGTACGGAAAATGCCTCTTCCGCAGGAGATCAAGCGGGATTATCCCGCCACCGCGGAAATGCAGGCAGTCAAGGAAACCCGGGACCGGGAGATCTCTGACGTGCTGACGGGAAAGGATTCCCGCCTGCTGCTGATCATCGGTCCCTGCTCAGCCGACCGGGAGGACGCTGTGCTGGATTATATGAACCGGCTGGCGGAAATTGAGAAGCAGGTCAAAGACCGGCTGCTGATCGTTCCCCGGGTCTATACCAACAAGCCCCGCACCAAGGGCGTGGGCTACAAGGGCATGCTGCACCAGCCGGATCCGGAAAAGAAAGAGGACATGCTGGCCGGCATCATTGCCATCCGCCAGCTCCATATGCGGGTTATCCGGGAAACCGGCTTCACCTGCGCGGAGGAAATGCTCTATCCCGCCAACTTCAGCTATCTCTCCGACCTCCTGGGCTATGTGGCCGTCGGCGCCCGCTCCGTGGAAAACCAGGAGCA
>JAEEGK010028749.1_pt1 | contig 11133 bp, 12 predicted proteins | sample 8958771 | NCBI WGS metagenome assembly JAEEGK01 (sample SAMN16246547, study PRJNA631951) | gut metagenome | biome: gut microbiome; feature: rumen; material: SC-attached | host: Bos | place: Iran: Karaj | collected 2018-10 | reverse complement strand
GTCATTCTTTCGGAGGTACAACAGCATGAAAAAACAATACGAATCCTATTATCAACCGCCCGTCGCGCCGGTACGCATTTGGTCTGCCGGTCTGTACATCCGCCTTTCCCGCGAAGATGAACTGAAGGGCGAAAGCAATTCTGTTTCGTCCCAGCGCGAAATTCTGCGCGAGTACCTGAAACAGCATCCCGACATCATTGAATACGACTGCTACGTCGATGACGGCTGGACCGGTACGAATTTCGACCGTCCTGGCTTTCAGCGCATGATGCAGGACATCCGCACCGGTGCGGTCAACTGCGTGATTGTCAAAGACCTGTCGCGCTTCGGGCGCAACGCCAATCAGGGCGGCACGCTGATCACGGAGGACTTTGTCCGTCTCGGTGTGCGCTTCATTGCCTGCAACAACTACTATGATTCGCTGACGGCGTCCGCATCCTCGGCGGCGACCAACTGCATCACGCTCGGCATCACGAACGTCATCAACGAGAGCGTTTCGGCAACGACGTCGGTGAATATCCGTGCGACGCTGAACGTAAACCGGCAGCAGGGCAAGTTCATCGGCTCCTTCTCCCCTTACGGCTATCTGAAAGATCCGAACGATTATCACAAGCTGGTCGTCGATCCGGAGACCGCGCCGATCGTGAGGCTGATCTATGAGAAATTCTTACAGGGACGCAGCATCATCGGCATCGCAAAGGATCTGAATGAAATGGGCATCCCCAATCCTTCCGCGTACAAAAAGCTGAAGGGCATGAACTTTCAGCATCCGAACAAAAACGGCGACGGTCTCTGGCCGGACAGCTCCGTGCGGCGCATTCTGCAGAACGAGGTCTATACCGGAAAAATGATCCAGGGACGGCATCGCATTGTCAGCTATAAGGATCAAACCCTGCGCGCCTGTCCGAAGGAAGACTGGTATGTGGTCGACAACATGCATGAAGCGATCATCACGCAGGAAATGTACGATCTCGCACAGTCGCAGTTCTGTCACGGCATCCGACGCTCCGCAGAGAAACACCAAGCCGATCTGTTCGCCGGTCTGGTGCGCTGCGCCGACTGTCACCGCGTCATGAACAAAAAGACGAATGTCCTGCCCTACGGGACATACGTCTATTACCGCTGCGCCACCACACGCAAGATGAAGAAATCGGCATGCTCGAATCATTCGATCCGCATCGACCAACTGGAAACAGCCGTGAAAAGCTGCATCGAATATCTCGCCGGTCTTGCGATCGGATTGGAGCAGGTCGTTGCGGCAATCAATAACGCACAGAAGGAAAAGAAAAGCGCATCGCATCTCCAAAAGACGCTGCACACGCAGCAGGCGGAACGCGACAAAAGCATGCGCGCCATGCTGGATCTCTATCCGGACTGGAAAAACGGAATCCTTACGCAGGAGGAATATCTTACGCTGAAAACAAATCTGCAGGAAACCGTTTCGACGCTTGATCAATCGATCGAGAATCTCAAAAAGAGCATCGAGAAGGCAGAGAACCGTCCGGTTGAGGAAAACGCCTTTATTACGCATTTCAGAAAGTTTCAGACGGTTTCGGAGCTCTCCCGCCCGATCGTTACGGAGCTGATCGAAGCGATCTATGTGAACGAGGATCATTCGATCCGCATCGTCCCCCGCTTTCAGGTGGAGTATGAATATCTGCTTGAATACATCGAATCGAACAAGGATGCGGCGCTGCCGGTTGCGTAGCGTCCATCCGCTTTTCCGGTGTGCAGGAAAGTGTGTAGGATGGTGTGCAGGTTATTGATTCTTACGCAGACTTATGGTATAATGCTTACGAAAAAGAAAAGGGGTATGAACCATGTACGAACCGCCATACAGCATCACAAACGATATGCTCCGCTGCGTATCGGAGATTTCCGAGAAGATCGGAAGGATTGACGGCAGCCGTCTTCTGGAAACGCATCCGCACCTGCGTCATAACAACCGAATTCGCTCCGTCCATTCTTCATTAAAGATCGAGACAAATTCCCTGTCCCTTGAAGACGTCCGCGGCGTGCTGAACGGAAAGACAGTCGTCGGTCCGGAAAAGGAGATCCTCGAAGTACAGAACGCCTTTGCCGCATACAAAGAGCTCGGTGTCTTCAATCCGTACAGCATCGACGATCTGAAGCGCATCCACGGCATCATGACAGATAAGATCGTCGACGAGTCCGGGATGTTCCGTACCGGCAACGAGGGCGTATTCAACGGGGATCGCTGCATCTTTGTCGCTCCCCCGCCCGATCTCGTGCCCAAGCTGATGCACGATCTGTTTGCCTGGATGAAGGATAACCGGGATTCCCTCCACGCGCTGATTCTCTCCTCCGTCTTTCATTACGAGTTTGTCTTCATTCACCCGTTCAAGGACGGCAACGGACGCATGGCACGGCTTTGGCAGACGGCGCTCCTGTCGCAGTGGAATCCGATCTTCCGCGATATCCCGATCGAAAGCCGGATCGAGGAATTCACGCAGGGCTACTATGACGCGATCGACGCCTGCAATCACTCCGGGAACTGTACCGCGTTTGTAGAGTTCATGCTGGCAAAGATCAACGAATCGCTTGACGATGTCCTGAAGCGCCTGCAGTCGGAAAACGAGCTTAATGAGCAGGTGAACCGTCTTTTGTCCGTCATGGAGTTCGACGTCCCCTATACGACAAAATCGCTGATGGAGCTTTTGCATCTCAGTTCGCGCGACGGCTTTCGCAGGAACTATCTTGTCCCCGCGATCGAACAAGGACTTGTCAGAATGGAACGCCCCGACAAACCAAGCAGCCGCAGTCAGCGTTATCTGCGCATTTGACCGATTCGAGCGTTCAATCAGAAAATCTATGCCCGTGGCACGAAAACCACGGGCATATTTCGATTTTTTGGCGGCACGAAATGAACGCCGAAAATCTGCATTTTTGACCGTATTATTGTATTATATCGTTCATTTATCAATTTTATGTTCGATAAAATAAATTTTGTTTCCCTACTTGACATTCTGCCCCGCCTGCTGCGATACGATCCTTGCGCACCTATCTGACACCGGCAGCCGCGTCGAAGAGTTCGATCTCATCGTGTCCGGCGATCTCGGCACGTTCGGCAGCGAAATGCTCCTGTCCCTTGCAAGCCAGAACGACCTGAACCTTATCGGCCGGTATCTCGACTGCGGCGCGAGCATCTACCTTGAAGAGCAGGGCTTTTCGTGCGGCGGCAGCGGCGCGGGCTGTTCGGCGGTCGTGCTGGCGGCGGAGCTTCTGGACCGCATCGAACGCGGCGACGTACAGCGCATGCTGTTTCTTGCCACCGGCGCGCTGATGAGCCCGACGACCGGTCAGCAGGGCGAAAGCATCCCCGGCATCGCGCACGCGGTCGTGCTGGAACGGAGGGACTGATGCAGTATCTTTGGGCGTTTCTGATCGGCGGCGCGATCTGCACGGTCGGTCAGCTTTTGCTGTCGTTTACGCGGCTTACAAGCGCGCGCATTCTCGTGTTGTTTGTCGTTTCGGGCGTCGTGCTCGGCGGGCTCGGCGTCTATCAGCCGCTGGTCGACTTTGCGGGCGCGGGCGCGTCGGTCCCGCTTTTAGGCTTCGGCAATGCGCTTGCAAGCGGCGCGATCGAGGGTGCGAAGGAACACGGGATCTTAGGCGCGCTGTCCGGCGGCCTTTCCGCCACCGCAACGGGCATCTCCGCCGCGATCCTGTTCGGCTGGCTCGCCGCGCTGATCTTCCGTCCGAGAACGAAATAGGGACTGCGCTGCAGCCCCTTTTTTCATATCGTTTCCAGCCATGCGTCCGCGCTTTCCCGGTTGCGGAAGATGTGGATTTCCCTGCCCCTGTATTGGTCCAGAAGCGACAGGATCGCCGGACGCTGTTCAGTCTGAAAGCCCTTGACGAGCGCGACCAGCTCCGGATCGAGCGTACTTTCCGTCCACGGTATGTCCGGCCGCTCCCTCCCGACGCGCGATACGATCCCGTCCATACAGGTCTGCTCGTCGTAATCGAGAAACAGCACCGTATCGCAGGCGGCGATCCGCGGCTCGACCGTGCGGCTGTAGTTGCCGTCGACGATCCATGCAGGCTTTTTGAGGATGTCCGCAAGCGCGGCGTCGAACGCCTCGCGCGTGATGTGCGTGCGGTCCGGTTTCCACCAGAGGTTGTCGAGGTGATAAATCGGCAGTCCCGTTTTCTCATGCAGCGCACGCGCAAGCGTGCTCTTGCCCCCGCCCGGACAGCCGATGATCGCAATGCGGTTCATAAATTGCCCCTATCATCCGATGATTTCTTTGCCGTTGTAATGGAAGCAATCAGTTTTCTCCGGATTCTTCCGCATGTCTGCATATGCATTTTATACGACTCTTCCGTGATTGCATGAATGCGGCACATGATTTCCAGCCAGTATTCCGTCTCATGGCATTCTTTAAGAGCAATCTCCATTTTGTTGACAAAGTCTGCCCGGCTTTGCGCATATTTAGCTTCGGACGCGTTTGCACCGATGGAAGAGCAGGCCCGCATCAATTGATTCTTGAACACGCTCTTTCCTTGGATGGATTCGCATAATTCCGTAATGGAGACTGTCAGCTCGATGGCCATTTCACGGATTGTTTGTTCGCTCATGATTATCTTCCTTTAGCGATATGCGGCTGACGCCGCACGATATATTTGCTTCGCAAACACGATATGCGGCTCGCTGCGCGAGCGCACGATATGATATCAATCCCTGTGCCCCGCAGGGCATATCGTGTCAAAGACATATCGTTCTCCGAAGGAGAATATCGTCGATCCCGACAGGGATTGATATCGCTGAAAATCCGCTGCGCGGATTGTCACTCCTCGTCCTCGTCCTCTTCCTCGTCCTCGTCGACCCAATCCGGGTTCTGCTCGACCAAAAGCCGCAGAATGCGCATGCGCTCCTTCTTGAGCACGGTCACAGTCAGGTCCTCGAACGTGAAGCTGTCGTAGAGCTTCGGATAGCCGCCGAGCTGTTCCACCGCCCAGCCGCCGACCGTCGCGTTGTCGTCGTCGAGGTCCTCTTCCTCCTTGTCGAACTCGTCGAGGAAGTCCGAAAGGCGCATGTCGCCGTCGACCTCGTAGCGGTTCTCGCCGACCTCCGTAAATTCCTCCTCGATCTTGTCCGTCTCGTCCCAGATCTCGCCGACGAGCTGTTCGAGCACGTCCTCCATCGTGAGGATGCCCATCGTGCCGCCGTATTCGTCGGTCACGACGACCATGTGGCTCTTCTTGCGGCGCATCGTGTCGAGTACGTCGGGCAGCGGCATGGTCTTGTGTACGTAGGTGACCGGCATCAAAAGCGATTTCAGCGGAACGTCCGGGTCCTCGACCATGGCCTTGTACAGGTGATTCAGGTGCAGGATGCCGACCATGTGGTCCGGCGTGCCGCGATAGACCGGAATGCGCGTGAACGGTGAGGCGAACGCGATCTTCATCTGCTTTTCGCGCGGATCGTCAAGGTCGATCGCAACGAGGTCGACGCGCGGCGTGATGACCTCGTACGCCAGCACCTCGTCAAAATCGAACGCGGACTGCAGAAGGTCCGCCGTGTCCTCGTCGACGACGCCTTCGTCCTCCACGGTGTCGAGGATCGTTTCCATGTCGTCCTCGGTCACGGAATCGTCGCTCTCGTTGTCCTTCCAGATGCGCGAAAGCAGCTTCAAAAACCGTTCGAGCAGCCAGATCAGCGGGAACAGCAACAGCCACAGCGCCGCGATCGGCGCCACGACGAGCTTTGCAAAGCCTTCGGCGCGCTCGGACGCAAAGATCTTCGGCAGAATTTCGCCGAACGTGATGATGAGAACGGTCATGATCGCCGTCGCGATCCAGACGCCGCCCTCGCGGCCGCCCATCAGCGCCATTGCCAGCGCCGCCGCGATCGACGACGAACCGATGTTCACCAGATTGTTGCCGATCAGAATCGCAATGAGGCCGGAATCGAATCTTTCCCGGAAGCGCAGCGCCCATTTTGCAAGGCGGCTGCCCTTCTCCTCGGCCTCGTGCCGGAGCTTTGTCGGATTCAGCTGCATGAACGCGATCTCCGCGCCGGAGAACATGGCGGAGAACACGATGCAGACGGCGATCAGAACGATGCGCAGGGGGTTACTCATCGAGCTCACCTCCCACGTCGTCCTCGTCGTAGATCTCGCCGACCAGCTCTTCCAGGATGTCCTCGACCGTCAGAATGCCGAGGTTCTTTCCGTCGTTGTCGCGCACGATCGCGATGTGCGTCTTTGCCTTGCTCATACCGGCAAGCTGCTCGTCGATCGGCGTGCCGACCGTGACGTAATACGGCTTGTCCATCACGCGAGACAGCGACACGTGCCCGCTGCGCTTCAGATACTCCTTGAGGTACTTGCGGATCTGCACCACGCCGACGATCTCACCCTCACGGTTTGTGACCGGCAGACGGCTGTGGTTCGTCTGTTCGATGATCTTCACGACCTCTTTGGGGTGCATGGCAAGCGAGACCGTCTCCACCTCGGAAAGCGGCACATAGACCTCGCCGACCGGCGTTTCGGTAAAGTCGAGCGCGGACTGCATCAAATCCGCCGTGTCCTCGTCGATGTCGTCCGTCTCGTCCAGCGTTTCGATGATGTCGTGCAGCTCCTCCTCGGAGACCGTCGGCTCCTCCTCCTCCTTGACCCGGAACAGCTTTTTGACGCCGTTGGTCAGCGAGGTAAAGAGGAAGTTCAGCGGATAGAGCACGCGCATCAAAAACCGCAGCGACGGCGCGACGAACAGCGCAAAGCGCTCGTTGCACGCCTTTGCGATCGTTTTCGGGATCATTTCGGCCAGCAGGAATACGATCAGCGTCGTCACGAGCGACGTCGCCGTTGCGCCCGCGCTGCCCCATTCGAGGCGCGCGGCAACCAGCGCGGACAAAGACGCGCAGCCGATGTGCATGATGTTGTTGCCGATGAGGATCGTTGTCAGAGCCGCGTCAAAGTGATCCAATATATACAGAACGCGTTTTGCCGATCTCGACCCGTTGTCCGCGCGGCTCATAATGCGGATGCGGTTGACGGACGCGAGCGAGGTTTCCGCCCCCGCAAAGTACGCGCCGCCGAGCAAAAGCACGAAGAAAAATACGATCAGTCCGATCACGCTTCGGAAATCGCCGCCATTGGCCGCCTGCTCCGAAAGCAATCGTATAAGAGGACTTGGACTACTGTCCACGAAAGTACCACCTGCCTTGTTTCCCAGAATAAATTTATTATACGCGATATCCGTCAAAAACGCAACGGTTATTTCACCGTTTGCATCAAACGCCGTTCGGCCCGGATCAGCCGTGTTTGAAAGATTGGCTGCCGGATATTGATTCTTTCGGCTTCCTGGTATATACTATATTTATCGCAAGAGAGGGAACGGAAGAGCGTATGGAAACAAACTATATTGATTTTTACAGCGACAATCTCGGCCGCGAGATGCCCATCAAGGTGTACGGGCACGCGGGCAAGCCGGTGCTGTACATTCCCTGTCAGAACGGCAAATGCTGCGATTTCGAGAACTTCGGCATGGCGGACGCCGTCGCCGGATGGATCGACAGCGGGCGCATGCTGGTCTTTTCGATCGACACGATCGACGAGGAGACCTGGAGCAACCAGGGCGGCGATCCGTACTGGCGCATCCGGCAGTACGAGCGCTGGATCGACTACATCACGCGCGAGGTCGTGCCGTTCGCCCGGATGTACGCGAACGAAAAGAACGGCTGGACGGGCTATCCGGGGCTGATGGTGTTTGGCTGCTCGATGGGCGCAAGCCACGCGCTGAACCTGTATCTGCGCTATCCGGACCTGTTCGACCGCTGCCTTGCGCTGAGCGGCGTCTATCACGCGTCGTACTGCTTCGGCGAATACATGGACGACGTCGTGTACCGCAACTCCCCCGCCGACTACATGGCCAACTTCCCCGTCGGTCATCCGTTCATTGCGGAGTACAACCGGCACAAGGCGGTCGTGTGCACCGGGCAGGGCGCATGGGAGGAGCCGTGGAGCACGCGCTGGCTCGACGAGTGCTTCCGCCGCGTCGGCATTCACATCTGGGTGGACTACTGGGGCTATGACGTCAACCACGACTGGCCGTGGTGGTTCAAGCAGGCCAACTATTTCCTGCCCTATCTCTTGGATTGAAAGGAGCATCGTCCATGAATTTTGTCTATATTTCCCCGAACTTTCCGGAAAACCACTGGCTGTTCTGCCGCCGTCTGATGGACAACGGCGTTACGGTACTCGGCGTCGGCGACTGCCCGTACGACAACCTGACCAACGAGCTGCGCGGTTCTTTGACCGAGTACTATAAGGTCTCCTCGCTTGAAAACTACGACGAGGTCTATCGTGCGATCGCCTATTTCATCCACCGCTACGGACGGATCGACTATCTTGAATCGAACAACGAATACTGGCTCGAGCAGGACGCGATGCTGCGCCGTGACTTCAACATCGCGACGGGCTTTCTGCCGGAGGACATGCCGCAGATCAAGTTCAAGTCGCGCATGAAGGAGAAATACATCGAGGCGGGCATTCCCGTCGCGCTGCACCACATGGTCGTCGACAAGCTCGGCTGCGCCGCGTTTATCGCAAAGGTCGGCTATCCCGTCATCGTCAAGCCCGACAACGGCGTCGGCGCGATCGGAACGTTCCGCATCAACAATCCGGAGGACCTCGACACGTTCTTTGCGAGCAAGGACGGCACGCAGTACATCATGGAGGAATGCATCGACGGGACCGTCGTCTCCTACGACGCGATCGTCAACGGCCGCGGCGAGCCGATCTTTGAGGCCGGCAACCTCACGATCGACAGTATCATGGACATCGTCAACGAGCGCCGCAGCTGCCGCGTCATGATCCGAAACCGTCTTCCCGAAGCGCTGCGCGACATGGGCCGCGCAGCCCTAAAAGCGTTCGGCGTCAAAAAGCGCATGGTGCATTTCGAGTTCTTTGAGCTGACCCGCGATCAGCGCATCGGCAAGGCCGGGACCTACGCCGGGCTCGAGGTCAATATGCGCCCGTGCGGCGGCATTCTGCCGACGATGATCAACTATGCGTACAGCACCGACGTCTATCAGATCTGGGCGGACATGATCGTCTTTGACGAAAGCACAAAGCCGGTCGGCACGCAGCAGTTCTGCGTGCTTGCGGGACGGCGCAACAGCCGCTCCTATGTCATGAGCCTGGACGACGTGCGCCGCGAATACTACGGCCACATCGTCGAGGAGGGCCCGGTCGATGCCGCGCTTGCGACCGACATGGGCGAATATCTCTTCCTCGCCGTCTTCCCCACCTGGGACGACGTGACCGCGTTCTACGACCGCGCGCTCAAAGAACGGTAAGGCTGAAAACAAAACCGGACATGAAAAAAACTCCGCCGGAAAGCGGAGTTTTGTTGATTCAAACGGATGCGGCAGCCTGCTTACATCTGATCGCGGAGCTTGCGGAACCGCTTGGACTTGGAATCGAGCATGGAGAAGCTGTCCTCGGTGGGGATGTCGTTTCTGCCGGACTCGATGAAGTTCCGGAGCACGCCGGTCAGCACGAACGGCTTGATGAATACGGAATGGAGAATGCTCCACATGATGAGGCCGATGATCACAGCCGCCACGATGGGAAGCGTCTGCGGGTTCCGAATGAGGTCTGCAAGCCAGCCGGTCTCGGTGACATGCTCCGCGACCTTGACGGAGAGGGTTCCCCAGAACGCCTGCCGGCCGAAGATCGCATAGAAGAGCCCGCCGAACACGCCGCCGATCGCAAGCAGGGACACGAGGCCCATGCCGAAGATGCGGCCCATGTTCTTGAAGAACGTCTTGCCGTGCTTGAAGTACACCACCGCGCCCTCGCACGCCGCCTTTGCGGGCTTGACGTTGCTGCGGAAAAAGACCCATCCGAGGCAGCAGTCGCACAGATAGTTGACGATCGTCTGCATCACGGAGCTGACCGCGCTGCCGACCGCGCCGCCGGTGTCGCCGCCGATGCTCTGTCCGAGCTTCGTCGCGCCTCTGCCGAGCTGATTGAAGATCGCCTTGATCGCGTTGGTGATCGCAAAGAACGCCAGGATCGTTGCAAAGCGCTCCTTTACGACCTTCTTGCCCTCCGCGATCACGTTGTCGGGCAGCTCGCCTTCCGAAACGCCGCGCGTCATCATTGCGATCTGCGCCGCCTTCAGCTTATAGGAAAGGAACAGCGAGATCAGCACCATCAGAATGAGACCGACGAGCGCGCCGATCAACAGACCGAGCGGTGCGTTGTTCTTCTTATCGCCGATCATGTACCCTAGCGTTCCGCAGCCCAGCAGCAGTACGAGGGAAATGACATCCCAGAATACGCGGCGCAGGGAAAACCCGAGCGTTTTCTTGTAGATTTCTTTGTTTGTCATAGGTGTCTCCTTATCTTTGTTCGATGTACATACCGCCGGACGTTACGACCGGCGTCCTGTTTACGATTTTGAATTATAGCACAGATCGACTCAATTATACAATATTCTTTTGCAGCAAATTTGCATGGAACGCCTGGCACGGCAGCCTGTGAAAAAAAGATTCTCCGGGAGGAGAATCCACATGAACGTGATCGAAGATCACATTTCACTTGCGCGGAGCGCAAATTTCACGCTGCAGGTATTTCACACGCCGCAGGGCGTATTTCCCTTTTTTCGTCGCCGACGGGAGGCCGTTCAAGCAACAACCCTTCCGTCAGCCTTGCTTCGCTTCGGCTGCCACCGATCCCGAAACATGGCGCACCTCACCTCGCTCCTCCTCGCACCGCGAGCGTTCGAATCGGTGCCCCATTGCACAGGGAGGGCAAGAAACGCGCCAACGGATGTAGGGGACGGCGACCTCGGCGTCCCGATGGAATCAAAGATTCTCCGGGAGGAGAATCGACATGAACGTGATCGAAGATCACATTTCACTTGCGCGGAGCGCATATTTCACGCCGCAGCCATTTCACACGCCCGCAGGCGTATATCACTCTTCCGTCGCCGGTATCGGCGACAAAAAAAGAGACGCTCGTTTGAGCGTCTCTTTGGATCCCGGCAGCTGCCTATCTTCCCGGGCCGTCTCCAGCCAAGTATTGTCGGTGTATGTGCGCTTAACTTCTGTGTTCGGGATGGGAACAGGTGGGACCGCACAGCTTAACCACCGGA
>JAEEGK010028748.1_pt1 | contig 11133 bp, 10 predicted proteins | sample 8958771 | NCBI WGS metagenome assembly JAEEGK01 (sample SAMN16246547, study PRJNA631951) | gut metagenome | biome: gut microbiome; feature: rumen; material: SC-attached | host: Bos | place: Iran: Karaj | collected 2018-10 | reverse complement strand
AAGCAAGACTTTAGCCAATGACAAGCAAGACAAGAGTACTATTCGGCCATCAGGAAAGCGCCCCCTATTAGCCAGAAACGCCAATGAGACTCGTTGGGCGCTACCTGCCACAGGCCACTCAAGAAAGCGGAAAAGAGATCAGGATATTTATGCCTCGTTACGGTGTCATCAACGAACGTCGCAACCAGCTTCATGAGGTGATTCGTCTTTCGGGTATGAACCTCATCATCAATGATACGGATCATCCTTTGATTATCAAAGTGGCTTCCATTCAAAAGGCAAGGATGCAAATCTATTTCATTGACAACGACGATTTCTTCACGAAGAAAAAATACTTGATGTATGACGAAAAGGGCGTTTTTTGCGACGATAACGACTACCGCTGCGTATTCTTCACGCGTGGTGTCATTGAGACGGTGAAGAAACTTAATTGGTCGCCCGATGTCATTCACTGCCATGGCTGGATTTCTGCTTTGATGCCCGTTTATATCAAGCGCGCTATGAACGTTCGCGATAATCCTCTTTTCAACGAGACGAAAATTGTTTATACCATTTACGACGACGGATTTAAGGAGGATTTCAAGCCCGGTTTTGACAAGATGATGAAGCTGCCGGGTATGACGGCCAAAGATCTCAAATATTTCAAGGAAGCTAACTATGTCAATCTGACCAAGGCTGCCATCGACTATTCCGATGGCGTTGTGATTAGCACCGAACATCTCCATCCTGAAATTGAGGCGTATCTGCAAACCGTCAAAAAGCCTGTCCTTTCATATCAGGAACAAGTGCATTATGCCCAAGCTTGCAATGATTTTTACGACGTTCTTCTTCAGAAACAATAAGGATTGCTTTTTGAGTTATCTCACAACGAAAAACCCCAGTAAATTTTCGATATGATGAAAAAACATCATTCAACAGTTTTCACCTACTTGGCATGGATTGGTACGCTGGTATTGGCTTTTGCCTCATGCAAAAAATCGCCTGAGACCATTGGCAATAACCTCATATCTGACAACAATTATATTGGCGTTTATCATACCGACACAACCGCAATTGTCTGCCATTCTTATTTTGACTCCATATCTACAGGCAATACCGCCAGTGCCTTGCTGGGTGCTACAAAAGACCCTGTTTTTGGTGCTACGGAGGCGGGCTTTTATACCCAGTTCCGCCCTTCTGTGGCTGGTCAAAGCTTTGGCAACAACCCAGTGCTGGACTCGTTGGTCTTGCAACTTTGCATCTCTGGCTATTATGGCGACACTATGGTGATGCAGACGGTTCATGCTTATACTTTGATTGACTCTCTTACGATGGACTCGTCCTATTATAGTCATTCCTCTGTGGCAATGGAAAATATTGATCAGGCTAACAGCCATCATTTCAGTCCACGTCCTAGAACAAAGGTTCATATCATTGGTAATGATACCGTTACCCAGCCTATTATTCGCATCCCATTGAGCCAAGCACTGGGCAATTATCTTATGACGCTTGATACTACGGCCTACTCGCGCCCTGACTTGTTCAAGCAACACTTCAAAGGGTTATATCTGACTTGCGCTCCGGTGAGTATGGATGGTGCCATTTCCTATATCAATCTGACCAACAACACTTATAGCTTGTTACAGCTCTATTATCATAATGCGGCTTCACCCGACAAGCCTATGCGCTACAGTTTCTACGTTACTTCGTCGGATGCCTATTTCAACCACTTCGATCACGATTACACTCAAGGTAGCCCTGACTTTGTCAGCCAACTGGTTGATGGTCAGGAAGCATTGGGCCAATCGTCAGTCTATTTACAAGCTATGGGAGGCGTAAGGACTTGGGTGAAATTCCCTAATCTCAGCCATTGGACTGACTCGTTGGAAGGTAGTCACCTCGTCGTCAACGAGGCCAAGCTTATTCTGCCCGCATCCACAATATTGACGGATTCGATTTTCAAGGCACCTTCGAACTATATCTTGTTGGGGTTCAATGCCGACAGCACCACATATCTCTTACCTGACTATTATGAAGGTTTAAGTTATTTTGGTGGAACTTATGACGCAAGCAGTCAATCGGTCACATTCCGTGTCACTGAGTATTTGCAGAGTGTGATAATGGAAAAGAAAGAAAACGTTGGTCTCTGTTTGGGCATTAATGGAGCTGCCTACAATGCCAGTCGTTTGGTCATCAATGGCCCTGAGTCCAACGAAATGAAGAAGATGCACCTTGAGGTTACTTATTCGATTGTAAATGAGTAATTAGGAATGTTGAATGAGAAATTTTAAGTCTTGAATTTTAAATCTTAGAAGAAATATGAAAAAACTGATTATCGCCGCATTGGTACTGGTCGGTTTGACCTGCCAAGCACAGAAAACCACAGAAAAAGAAACAGTCGTTGTTGTTAAGACGAGTATGGGAACCATTAAAGCTAAATTGTATAATGATACTCCTTTGCATCGCGACAACTTTATCAAATTGGTAAATGAAGGTTGGTACAACGGCTCGCCGTTTCACCGTGTCATTAAGGAGTTTATGATTCAGGGTGGACAAAATGCCGACGGTCGCCTCGACCCAGGTTATAAAGTCCCTGCTGAAATCAAAGACAACCATTTCCACAAGAAAGGTGCTCTTTGTGCCGCTCGTCAAGGCGACCAGGTGAATCCTCAGAAGGCTTCCAGTGGCTCGCAGTTCTATATCGTGCAAGGCAAGGTGTATGATGACAGAACTTTGGATATGTTTGAAAGCCGTATGGGCAAAATGTTCAGTGCCCGTCAGCGCCAAGCTTACAAGACTGTAGGTGGTACGCCCCATCTCGATGGCGACTACACCGTCTTTGGTGAAGTGACCGAAGGTCTGGAGATTGTTGACAAGATTGCTGCCGTCAAGACTGGACGTATGGATGTCCCCGTTGAGCCTGTGACGATCATTTCTGTTACGATTGAAAAATAAAGCTTACAGCTTAAAGCTAATAAACCAATGAAAGAAAAAATCGAAGAGATACTATCCCAAGTGCGTGACTTCCAGGCCGAAAGTAAGGAGGCTTTGGAGAATTTCCGCATTACTTATTTGAGCAAGAAAGGTGTTATCCCTGCACTGTTTGCCGACTTCAAGACCGTGGCCCCTGAGCTCCGCAAGGAGATGGGTATGAAGCTCAACGAGCTGAAGAATGTTGTGCAAGACAAGGTGGAAGAACAACTGCAGAAGTTTGAGAGCCAACACAGCAATGATGCTGGCTTCGATATGAGTATGCCTGCCGCCGACATGAAGGGTGCCCGTCACCCGTTGTCCATCGTGCGCCGTGATATCAACGAGATTTTCTCTCACCTCGGCTTCACCATCGCCGAAGGTCCCGAGATTGAGGATGACTACCATGTCTTCTCGGCCTTGAACTTCCCGCTCGACCATCCTGCCCGCGATATGCAGGACACCTTCTTTATCAGCAAGGAGCCCAATGTCAACAAGGCCTCGGATGTGTTGCTGCGTACCCACACCTCGAGCGTGCAGGTCCGCGTGATGGAAACCCATCAGCCGCCTATCCGCATCATCGCCCCTGGCCGCGTGTTCCGCAACGAGGCCATCTCGGCCCGTGCCCACTGCATCTTCCATCAGATAGAGGGCCTTTACATCGACGAGAATGTCTCTTTTGCCGACCTGAAGCAGACCTTGTATCACTTTGTGCAGGAGTTCTTCGGCGAAGGCACCAAGGTGCGCTTCCGTCCGTCCTATTTCCCCTTCACCGAGACCTCGGCGGAGATGGACATCTCGTGCAACATCTGTGGCGGCAAGGGCTGCAACATCTGCAAGCACACGGGTTGGGTTGAGATCTTGGGTTGTGGCATGTGCGACCCCAACATCCTCATCGCCAGCGGCATCGACCCGGAGAAATATACGGGCTTCGCCTTCGGCATGGGCGTGGAACGCATCGCCATGCTGAAATACGGCATCAACGACCTGCGCCTGTTCTTCGAGAACGACATGAAGTTCTTGGAGCAGTTTGAACTGGCGTAAGAATTGCAGAAATATGGATTTTTGTTTATAGAGACGGTGCATGCACCGTCTCTACTGTTTTATTCACCCCGAACGGTTTTATTCAGCCACTGGCAGAAATCCTTGGTCTTCTCGAACTCACTCAGCACCCAGTCGACGAGATGAGGGTCAGAGAGGCGCTTGTCGGGAAGGTCTTGCACCACGAGCCAGTCGCGTTGCTTGAAGAGCTCGGCTTGTGGGTGCTCCTTGGGATAGCCATTGGGCACGCGTTTCATGGCGTGGCTGGTGTCCAAGTCAAAACCTTTGGCTTTGGCGATGGCCTCCACCAAGGGCTCGCCGTTGAAGAGGATCTCATCGCGTATGGTCTTCAGCATGGTCGTGTCGGGCATGTACATCCCCGTGCAGAGCATATTGTGGCCGAGGTATTCCGACTCCTTGGCCTCCAGGTGGAAGTAATATCCGCTCAGCATCGATTTCTTGCCTTCAGGACAGACGAACACGCCAAAGTGGGTCTTGTAGGGCCGCTTGTCGGGCGAGAAGCGCGTGTCGCGGTAGAAGCGGTAGGTGCAGTCCTTCAAGGTCAGGCCCTTGCAGTTGTCGTCGAACTTCTGCACGCCGGCGATGATCTGCTCGGCCAAGGCATTGAAGTTGGCCTGCGCCGTTTGGTATTGTTTCTTGTGCTCCTGAAACCAAGGGCGGTTATTGTTGTGGAGGACGTCGTCGAGAAATTTTAGGATCTCTTCCATGAGTGAATTTTTTGCAAAAATACGGAATTATTTTGCACTAAATACTGCCTTTTTCGCCATTAAAGTCATGGAAAGGCCTCGGGCAACCATAAACAACAAGAAGGCTATCCAAAGACCATGGTTACCAAAACGGGGCATTAATAACAAAGTGGCAGGCAAGAACACGCCGACGGCCGAGATGAGCATGGTGTTGCGGATGGCACGCGCCGCCGTGGCGCCGATATAGACACCGTCCCACAGGAAGGCGGCGAAGGTGATGAGCGGGATGGCGGCCAGATAGATATGGTAAGGCTGCGCCATCGGGATGATACTCGGCTGGTCGCTGACAAGACGGATGAACCAATCGGGGAAGAGGGCATAGAGCACCGTGAAAGGCAAGGCGATGAAGAAGCCCCAAAGGAACAGCAGCTTGACGGTCTGGCGGAGTTGCTTGGGGTCGTGCGCCCCCGTGAAACGACCCACCAAAGCCTCGCCTGCGTAGGCAAAGCCGTCGGTGAAGTAAGAGAAGATGTAGAAGAACTGCATCAGGATCATGTTGACGGCCAGCATGTCGTCGCCGAGTTTGGCCGACTGGTTGTTGAAGAAGGCGATGCTTAATACTAAAAGGATGCTGCGGATCATGAAGTCGGCATTCACCTTGAAGAAACGCTTGAGTTTGTCGGCTTGCAACAGAAGTACGCGTCGGATGGGAACGAGATAGTGGCGGAACTTGGTGAAGAGGAAGACGACAGCGGTCAGCAGGCCGCAATACTGTGCGATGACGGTGCCCAAGGCCACGCCTGTGACGCCCATGCCCATGGCGTTGACGAAGATGATGCTCAAAATGATGTTCACCACATTGGTCAGGATGGCGATGATCATGGGGATGGTGGTGTTTTGCATGCCGATGTACCAGCCGTTGAAGGCATAGAGGCAGAGCACCGCGGGTGCTGCCCAGATGCGCACTCTAAAATAGGTGGCGGTATAGGCCAACACCTCCTCGCTACCGTGCAGCAGTTTCATGCTGAGCCATTCCACTGGACCTTGTAGCGAAAGCACCAAGATAGTGGAAATCAGCGCGATGCATAGGGAACGATAGAGCGAATAGGCCATCTCGGCACGGTCGTTGGCTCCGTATGCTTGTGCCGTGAAACCCGTCGTGCCCGCCCTCATGAAGCTGAAGATGGAGTACATCACGCTGAAGATGGTACCACCCAAGCCGATGGCCCCGATGTAGGCGACGCTGTCTTGGTGCCCCATCAGCATCATGTCGACGAAACCCAGCAAGGGCACGGTGATGTTGCTGATGATGTTGGGGATGGCGAGCTTTAGGATGGAACGGTTGAGGGATTCTTTGCGCATCGTTATGCTTTTGAAGGCACAAAAATAGAATAAATTGGTCTATTGTCGAAAAAATTCGCAAATTTGATAATAATTCGCAAAATTATTCTATTTTTGCCGTGAAAAACAGGAATAAATGAACATATCATTTGACGATAATGCATTAGAAGAACTCTATACGACGGGTTCAACTAATGAGCGAAAATACAAGAAGTTGTCTAAAGATGTGGTTAAGCAATACGTCAAGACAGTGAATTTCATTAAAGCTGCGACACGTGTTGAAGATTTGTATTTGATCAAGTCGTTGCATTATGAGAAAAAGAAAGGAGACTTGAAAGGTTTAGAAGTGGTTTGGATAAATACCCAATATAGATTGCATTTTCAGAGTTCACCTGATGGAAACGGAATCATCGTTAACGCATTATTAACCGAAATATCAAAGCATTATGAATAAGAAGCTAAGACCTTTTATTGCAACTCACCCTGGTGAGTTAATTAAGGATGAATTAAAAGAAAGAAACCTGACCCAAAAGGAATTGTCAGAAATGACAGGTATCAAACCATCCGTATTGAGTGAAACCATTCATGGGAAGCGTTCTGTTTCACTGAATGTTGCCATTGCTTTGGAAAAGGCCCTGGGAATCCCCGCTGAGATTTGGATGAATCTTCAAACTCAATATGATTTGGATTCTGCACAAATAGCTGAGCATGAGAAACAAAAAGAAACTGTTTCAATTACTATTCCTATCAGCGATCTTAATTTGTTGCGTGAAATCTCCAGAAAATTCGGTTGGGCTTGTATGTTTTAAAAATAACGAGTTATGATATTCTATTTCAGTGGTTGCGGCAACAGCCGCCATGTGGTCGAGACCTTGGCCGCTGGTCTCAACGACACATTGGTATTCATACCCGAAGCAGCTCGTGAAGGCCGTTACGAATACGAATTGGCCGAAGGCGAACGCCTCGGCTTCGTGTTTCCCATCTATGCTTGGGGACCTCCGAAGTTAGTGATGAATTTCGTGAATAAAATATCTGTCAAAGTCGGCCCTTCGACTCCTTCGACAAGCTCAGGAACCGAGGGCTCAGGGACTTTGTCTTACATTTATTTTGCCTGCACCTGCGGCGACGAATGTGGCCTTGCCGAGGACATCTTCCGCAAGGCCTTGGAACAAAAGGGTTGGAATCTTAACGCCTGCTTCAGCGTGCAGATGCCCGAGACCTATATCGGCATGCCGGGCTTCAAGCTCGACACCGACGAAAACGCCCAAAGAAAGATTGCCGCCGCCGATAAGCTTATGAACGATTGTATTTTGCGTCTGCAAAACAAGGAAAGTTTTTCCAAAATGACAAAAGGCGGCGCGGCTTGGTTCAAGAGCCGTTTGATCAACCCTGGCTTCAGCAAGATGGCCACCAATGACAAGAAATACCGCGTCACGGAAGCCTGCATTCACTGCGGCAAGTGCGTGGAAGCCTGTCCGTTAAAGAATGTCACATTAGAAGACGGTAGCCCAAAATGGAACGGCAACTGCACGATGTGTATGGGCTGCTACCACCATTGTCCTGTCAATGCCATCCAATACGGCAATGCTACGGTAGGGAAGGGACAGTATTACTTTGGGAGACGATAATAAGTTGTCGGCTCAATGAAACACTTCTGCAAAGTTTATTATCTTTGTCGTGTAAATCATTCAATATCAAAAATAAAAACACCATGAAAAACAGACATTACTTTACAAAAGCACTTTTTGCCACAACAGCGGTTATCTTCTTCAGTGTGGCTACTGCGGTTGCACAATGCACGATTCCCATCGCCCCAGGACAGTCCTATATCGAAGACTTTCAATCGGGAGAGATGGAATGCTGGACGGTGGAGACGACGAGTTCGGCCACTTGGGCGGTGATGCAAGGTACAGGCTCCAATGTGGTGGCCTTCCAAAATGCCAGTGAGGGTCAAGAGGCCCGACTGGTGTCGCCCACCTTCGATCTGACGGGCAGTAACAGCGCTACCTTCAGCTTCGCATACTCGATGATGGCTTTGTATCCTCCCTACGACGAGCTCACGGTGAGTTATCGCACCTCGCCCTCCGACAGTTGGCATCAGCTTGCCAACTATAGCATCAGCGACTGGTCGAATACTTATGACGCCTCATTTACGATAGAAGACTTGAGCTCAACCTTCCAAGTTTCATTCTTGGGTCACTGCAATGGAGGTTACTACATCTTCGTCGATGATATTGAGATTGCCTCAGCTGGAGGTTGTGCTCGTCCTGCGGGTCTGACAGCCACTGAAATAAGCACCAACTCGGCCCTCTTGGGATGGTCGGAAGCAGGTGGTGAAGAGAGGTGGATGATTGACATAAACGGACACCAAACTACCGTGACCTCGCAACCCTATTTGATGGAACGACTGGAGCCAAATACGGATTATACCTTCCGTGTCAAAGCCCTATGTGGTGGTGGCTTGGAGTCGGAGTGGTCGCAGCCTGCGTCGTTCACGACAATGTGTGACGTGTTTGTAGTCACCGACGATGAACCCTATTTCGACGACTTTGAGGCCTCGGAGGAATTCGTGTGCTGGAGGAGCGAGATCATCTCAGGTGAGGATGATTGGGTAGTTGACCCTGGATACCTCATTCCCAACAACACGGCATTCTTCATCTGGTTAGGTGAAGAGGCTATGCTCGTGTCGGCTCCGCTTGACATCACCGCCGTCACCCAGCCGATGCTCACTTTCAAGCATAGGCAGCGTTCTTTGGGACAATTTGTGGATGAACTATCGGTTTGGTACGCTCCTTCCATCGACGATTATTGGCGTCTCCTTGGCGAATTCACATACGCCTGCGAGGACTGGGAGGAGATTACCTTTGAATTGCCCGAAGCTTCGGATGCTTATCTCATCGCTTTCAAGGCTAAATCGAATGAGGCGGACGGTGTTTATGTCGATGATGTGAGGGTGGGCAATTATATCGATGATGGCGTAGAAGAGGTCACTTCCCTTGCCGTGAGTGTCAGTCCCAATCCCACTTCGGGTCATGTTACGATTGCGACCAATGGTGCCGATGGCGAAGTCACTGTCATGGATCTGTTTGGCAGGAAGGTCGCCTCTGTTATCATGAAGGAAGGTCGCGCCGAAGTGGACCTAAGTGGTTGTGCAAAAGGCGTCTATATGGCCCGCATCTCCAGTGAGGCAGGCACAAGCATTGTCAAGTTGGTGAAGGAATAACAAACATGATCAAGAACAAGACTTTTTTGGCAGCATTTCTGTTGTTGCCCATATTCCTTTGCGCCCAAAGTGCCAACGACTACACCCAATACGTGAACCCATTCATCGGCACGCAGACCGATGAGACAGGCGCTCTCAGCGGTAGCACTTTCCCTGGTGCCACGATGCCGCAGGGCATGGTGCAACTGAGTCCCGAGACAGAGCAGATGGTCACTTGGGACCCTTGCTCGGGTTACGACTATAACAAGGATGTCATTTATGGTTTCACCCACACCCACCTTAGTGGCACGGGCTGCACCGACCTCATCGATGTGAGTCTTATGCCCTTGTGTAATGCGGTGACGCCTGAGCAGTTGAAGGCCGCTGACTTCGGACAGCATTATAGCCATGACAAAGAGTCTGCTCGTCCGGGTTATTATCAGGTGCTGTTGCAGGAGAGTGGCGTGAATGTGGAGCTCTCGGCCACCACGCGCACGGGCATCCATCGTTATACTTTCCCCGAGGGACAACCTCAGACGGTGGTGCTCGATCTTGATCGTGGCACCTTCCGTGGCGAAGCATATTATTCCAAACGACGCACCTACGACATCATCCAGAGTCAAATCCGCATCGTCGATGACCACACCATTGAAGGCTATCGCGTCGTCACGGGTTGGGCCAAGATGCGCAAGGTGTATTTCCGCGCCGAGTTTTCCAAACCTTTCAGCCAGCGCTTGCTGATGAACGGCGAGTTGAATGTCGGCAACAGCGATGTGGTGAATGGCAGAACACTGAGGGCGGCCTTGAGTTTCGCCCCAAAAGACGGCAACGAATTGATCGTGAAAGTCGCCATCTCGCCTGTGGATAGCGAAGGCGCAAGGAAAAACATGCTGGCGGAAGCCCAAAGTTGGGATTTTGACGGTTATGTCAAAACTGCCCACGACACGTGGCAACATGAACTCAGTCGCATCGACATAGAAGGCACTGACGAGCAAAAGACCATCTTCTACACGGGTCTTTACCACGTGCTGATGCAGCCCAATACCATGAGCGATGTGGATGGTCGCTATATGGATACCAACTTCGAAATCAAGCAGATGCCTCCGGGACAAACCTATCACAGCACCTTCAGCCTGTGGGACACTTTTCGTGCTGCTCATCCACTCTACACACTCATCGCTCCCGATGTGGCCGCGCAGTTTGTGAGAGATATGGTGTTGCATCACCAAACCTACGGTTACCTGCCCATCTGGGACCTTTGGGGACAGGACAATTACTGCATGATTGGCAACCACGCCATCCCTGTCTTGGCTGATGCTATCATGGCCGAGATTCCAGGCATCGATGTGGAAGCTACGTATCAAGCCATGGTCGAGAGTAGCACGCGGAGCCACTTCAATTCACCGTTTGAGATTTGGGAGCAATACGGTTACCTGCCGCAGACTCTTCAGGACGAGAGCGTGAGCATCACCATGGAGCAGGCTTTCGACGATGCCTGCGTGGCTTTGGTGGCCAAGAAACTCGGCAAAATGGATGACTACGAGCGTTTTTATCGTCGCAGTATGTTCTACAAAAACCTCTTTGACTCCGAGACTGGTTTCTTCCGTCCGAAGGATGAAAAGGGTAATTGGATAGAGGACTTCGACCCGTTGTCGTACGAACAGCCTTGTTTTGTGGAGGGCAATGCTTGGCAGTATATGTGGTTCGTTCCGCAAGACCCGCAGGGGCTCATCGACCTATTCGGCAGCAAGAAAGGCTTCCTGAAGAAACTTGACGAGAACTTCAGCCTTACGGCTACCAGCGGCAAAGTCAACGGCAATGCCAGCGGCTTCATTGGGCAATATGCACACGGCAACGAACCGAGCCATCACACGGTTTATCTTTATAACTTTG
>JAEEGK010028745.1_pt1 | contig 11134 bp, 12 predicted proteins | sample 8958771 | NCBI WGS metagenome assembly JAEEGK01 (sample SAMN16246547, study PRJNA631951) | gut metagenome | biome: gut microbiome; feature: rumen; material: SC-attached | host: Bos | place: Iran: Karaj | collected 2018-10 | reverse complement strand
TGATTCATGTATTTAAGATTGTTCTGATGTTCCATCAAATCGCTTAAACATGTAGCTTCTGCCTTTAAATATTTGATTTGATATTCAATATACTTATCCCCAGAACACTCTATTTCATAATCATCAAGATTATCTCGATTGTTCTGCTTTTCCCTATAACTAGACAAGATAATAGAGCTATAAGTCCAACAACGAAGTTTCTCCTCTTTATTATCATATAAAATCGTTATTTCAAATATATCAGTAAGTAACTCGCAACATTCTTCTTTAATATATACAAGTATCTCATCATTTTTTATTTCATATTCCAGTTCTATGTCTTGAAATTTAAATATAATATCATCAATTTTCTTAGAATATCCAAAATGAAGTTCTATAGACTCCTTAATCTCTCCATACTTGAATGAAAAATTCGCAGACTTCGGAGATTCAAAAACCATCTTTTGGCTTGTGAAATCTTCTTCTGGTGATAAAAGCATATTATCAAAAAAATAATCAAAATCAGACAAACCGCCAACTTCAAGAAAATCGCACTCTATATTGCCTCCATCAGCAAAACTCTTCGTGATGGCTGACAAAGTACAATTTGAACTACCGTATAAAATATAAGATTTATCAACAGTCTTAAACAAAAATACTTTTCCATGGTAAAAATTTCCATTTGTAACTGTTGTATTATCTTTAAACCCTTTGAATGTATTTATCTTATCAACGATACCGTTTTTGTCATTATATTCAATCGGAAAAGTGCTGTATTTATTCTGTATAAATAGATTTACCTCTGCTTCGGGAAACATTTTTTTTAGTTCCTGTAGAGCAAGGAGCTCTTTATCGTAATAAGGCACAGCAACGCTAATTTTTTTTACATCACTTTGAATAATAGTATCAATTTGTTGCAGCAAAGAATCCTTTAAATTATTAAGAAAATACACTTCTCCATTCTTTTCTGCTCTATGGTAATAGATACGATCTTTTGCTGCTTTCAGAACTTGATTATCAAGTTTATAAGAAATGTCATTAATATCACTAAAAAAATCTATAGCCGACACTATAACATCCCGAAACTCCGGATGGTTAGAATCATAATCAAGGAAGTTAAATACTTCATTATTAGTTGCATAGCCAGAAGTTTTGATATTTGCACTTCCAATAAAAAGTCTAGCTTTCTTCTCCCCTAGAAGCAGAATCACCTTTGGATGGAAGGATTTCTCTATTTTCACCGGATTAACCATATATCTTCGTCCAATATGGCTTCCGTTATGCTTTAAATCAAATTCGTTAAGAGCATTAGTTAATTCTTTTGCATCGACAAATAAGGATATTGTTTTAATATCCTTTGCATTCAGACGATTTAAAACTGCCCTTTCAAAAAACTCTATTTCAAAATTGAATGTGGTCATCAAAGCAATGTCATAGCCTGAGTTTTTGGCAAGTTCATCAAGTATGCTATATCGTTTTTCTTCCCGTTCCATAAACTCCTCCTATAGCATATCTAAATCTCTCATTACTTGAGCCAGCTGTACCATCCTTATGTTCTGAAAAGCTAAAACAAAGTCATGTTTTTTTACATATCTTCCATTTACAATTTCGTAAAAAAAACCATCTCGGCCTTGAACCATTTTGTCAAAAGCCGTAAGATAATGCTGTTCAATTACCCAGCTTTGCATAATCGCCAATAGGAAATTTTCAATAGTCTTTTCCTTAAATGAATCAATCATGTCAAACAATTCATTCAAAGAAATCGAATGACTATCCGCGCCTAAATCAAAAAAATAATAGCATTTCCTTAAATCTGATCTGTCCCGAAAGTGATTGTATACGGAAAGAATTATTTTCAATCCATTTTCAATGCTAAATGAAGATGTATTCCTTCTTGCTGTAGCTGAAATCATAGATTCTCTATCTTCAAAACTATAGTTACATTCATCTATAACTTTTGATAAATTCCCCTGAAGATTCCAATTAAAGTCAGCCTGATTAAGGGTTTGAGAAATCCATTCATTTATTGTCAATGGTGCATTTAACTGTTCGAGCATATATTTCCAAAGCATTTCCAATCCACTAGTAAAATACATTCTTCCAATAACAATCTCCCAACTATTTGCAATTTCAGAACAATCTTCAGGAATTATAATATTTTTACCTGATGGCGATAAATGATCATAAAAAAGAGAACGACAAACAGTCTTGTTTATATCATCAATATTATTCTCCTTTATAATTACTTCAAGAAACCTTGAGCACTCGCTTAACTGCCGACTTCTTGTCTTTAGTTGAATAGCTCGATCATCATCAAACATATAGTGTCGAAGAAGATTCTTACATTTTTCGAAGCCTTTAAGACCTAAATTGATAACTTTACCATATTCTTCAAGAACACTCCTTGGTACAGCATTATCTTTTCTACGATAAGATATATAGTATTCCGTATCTTTTATAACTGACTCAAAAGCCTTAGCCATTTCTTCCCCTTCTGGTCTCAATACCGGGAAAAGTAACTCCTTGCCATTATTAAGATCTTGATCCGTAATAAAATACATAGATAAACAACCCGCATTATAATATTGCATTCCTCCATATCTCGTTTTAAAGTATAAAGGATTAAATAAATATGGTCCTTTCGGATTCGTTTCGATATCAATTTGGGTCTGTTGTTTTCCGACTAGATTATTTTGATCAGATCCTTCATTCAACATCGTTGCCAATACAAAAAAATAATCCTGTCTTTTTAAATAGGAATCAAATGCCGAAACCGTATGATCAGGAATACCTGAATACTTATAAAAGTCATAATAAATCCAAATCATAAATGGCCAATAAAATGCCCTTTGAGTTACTGTGTTTACAATTGGGCAAATTTCTGCCTGCATACTTGCAGCAACGCCTTCTATGCCAAGGCAATCTCTTGATGTAAAGTTTTTAGATATATCGTTTAATTTGGGACCTTTTTTCATATTATTCTTACTTTCATTAAGTTATGTATGTGTAACCCATTTTATTAACCCCAGGGAGGATTCCCCTTATGTTTCCTTCTTCCGCCGTGGTTCGTTCCGGCATTCAACTGCCACATACTAGATCTTCCTTTTCGTCCTTTAGGAAAAATCAAACTAAGGATAATGTTGAATGGAAGTAATATTATCTGAAAAGGTAAAATAATAATCCACAAGATAATTGATATTAATCCTTTATTTCTTCTTGAACGGCTCATTGTCACTCCTTATTTATATAAAACTAGCTTACACTTAAATTTTATATGTTTTTAGGGGAATAGCCAACTGTTTAGGATAATATTCCCATATTATTATCATCAATATGGGAATATTTATATGTCAGACTATAAAACTCAATAAAAAAAGTCCACTTATTCGTATATTTAATATCAAACCAAAATACAAATAATATGAGGATAACTAAATGAAGAAAATCGTTTTTATAGCAGCAACACTGGCCTTACTTCCGGCATTTGCCTGCACCAGCCCCAAAGAAACTCTTGAAACTGTAGAACCCACTAAAATTGAAAGTAATACAACCTCCACATATGACATTGAAATCCCCTTCGATGACCCCATATTCTGTCAGATCATTGACGGCGAAGTGATTCCGGTAGAAGTAACACACGGAATCGGTGGAGAAGGCGGCTACTTTCAGTACAAGTCAAATGATCCTGCAATCATCGAAGATTATATCGAAGCATTCAGGAATATGAAGATAGAAGAAACGATCACCAACGAAGATGATTTTGTCTACATCTTCGACGGAATAAACGACTATATTTTCCGTCTCGATGACGGAACGGAAGTCCCCATTTCCATGGACTTAAGCGCATATGTTATTAAAGACGGCACGCAGTACGTGTTCGAATACTCCGAAGAATTGCTTAAATTGAACCAAATGTTGGAGAAGTAAAAGATTGAACCCTCGAATTCCGGCTCCAACAAAAAAAACCTCAGGCCTTTGCCTGAGGTTTTATAATCATATGCACTATTTCAAAGGTGAGACGAGACCTAAATTCTTGATAATGCTTTCAAAATCTTTGAGACCCTTTTCTTCGTCTGCATAGGCTTGTACCCAGAGAATGGAATTACCCTTCTGATAAACACCATCCATGTTTTGCTTTAAAGTCTCTTCGTTGCCGACTGCGTAATTGACTCCTGATCTGCTGCCTGACGTGTAGTTGTCATCATCAGATACTTTTTCTGAGATATAGTCAAACATATCGATTGCGTCCTTCTCATAACCAAGATTCAGAACATAGATACCGCACAGACTGCCATCTTCTTTGGATGAAGCTATAAAAAAGGTGCACTCTTCAATATTCCAGTCAGGTATATCCTGGAAGCGGAAAAGGATATTCTCAACAATTAATTCTATCTCTTCATCATCTTTTGTCGTGTAGTAGGCGCCGCCCTCAGCCTCGGGTGAGCGACCGTTTAATACTCTGGTAAGTTCGGTAAATTCTTCGAATTCTTCAGCTCCGTACTTATCAAATGCTTCACAAACACGTTCTGTGGAAAATTCTGCTTTTCCGCCGGAGCAGCCTGCGATTGCGAGTGTCAGTGCCAGTGCCATAATGCCTGCAACTGTTTGGGTAATTCTTTTCATTCCTATCCCTCCAAATTTTATACTGTTTGGAATTACACTTTATTTTAACATTATTATATTATGTTCTGAAGCATCATTCCACAGTCTTTTTAAACGGAAGTGATCGGAATTTATACAGATATTACTCTTCTCTTAACCTTACCCGAGTAACCTGCAATGGTTTTTGCATAAAGTCTTTCACAGGATTTAACAAATGCCTTTTCGGAAAAATCATCGAGTATAGTTTTTCTGGCTTTCTCTCCCATGGATAAACGTTTTTCTATATCGTCTGCAAGTACTGTGAGCTTTTCGATAAAATCATTTTTATCTTCGTAAACGAATCCGTTTGTTCCGCTCTGAATAACATCTATAAGACATTCGTCTTCATGGCATAAAAGGGGAAGACCGGAAACCATTGCTTCCATGTAAGTTAAGCCCTGAGTTTCGCTCTGCGAAGCACTTACAAAAACATCGCCGATAGTATAATATTCTTCGATCCTATCAGGCGAAACCATGCCTGTAAATATAACGCGGTTTTCAATGCCGTTTTCTTTGCATTTACTCTCCAGAGCTTCTCTGTGGGGGCCGTCTCCGACAATGATAAGGCGTAAATCGTTTACTCTTGAATCTGCGAGGAAATCGAGGATCTCTTCAAGATTTTTTTCTTTGGCAAGTCTTCCGACATAGATCAGTATAAATTCATCTTTTCCGATTCCGTATTCTTCGCGAAGCAGTTCTCTTTTAGATGCGTCTACGTTTAAATACTTGTCAGTATTGATACCTGTGGGAATGACTGATAAAGGTGCGCTTATCTCATAATCTGTAAGCATGCGGTACATTTTTCCCGAAGGAACGATCATGTTGGATACATGCTTTGAGATCGAGTTGGTAAACTTAATAGCTGCCTTTCTTCCGATCGTTTTGCTCGGGCACACATAGTGAGTATAGTTCTCGTATACCGTGTGATATGTGTGAACGATCGGTGTTCCGGTTCTTCTTGCGATCATTCTCGCATAGATAAAAGTCGAGAATTCGCACTGGCTGTGGATTATATCGGGATTCCAGTCAACGAGTTCTTCCAAAAGAGAACTGAGTAGGGGCGGAAGCATGATCTTTACATCGGGGTAAATCGCACCTAAAGGGAGTGCCGGCATATAATAAACGTTATTTTCTTTTTTCTCAAATGCTGATTCTGAAAGGGTTAAAACACGAACTTCGTGTCCGTCTTTTTCCAGACCTTTTATAAGATTAAGTGTTGATGTTACTACTCCGTTAACTGCGGGTGTAAACATATCAGAAGTAATTAGTATTTTCATATTCGCTTTATACCTCCTGTTCTATGATACGAAGTATAAAAAGCGAACCTTAAAAAATTATTGAAAAAATATAAATTTTTTTAAGTTTTTAAATTTTTTATATTTTTACCGAAAAAACGGTTTCATTTTCAGCAGGACAGTTTACGCTAATTTCGCCTTTATGCCTTAAAACAATTGACTTTGCGATGACAAGGCCCAGTCCGAAACTGCTGCTCTTTCTTGAAGAGTCGGTTGTGTAAAAACGTTCGAAAACATAAGGAATATCTTTTTCGTCGATCCCTTTTCCTGTATTTTTGACTTCAAGAAGTGACTTTTTATTGTCAGCATGACACTCAATAAAGATCTCTCCGTCTTTTTCGGTATTTTTTATTGCGTTATCTACAAGAATTTCCACAAGCTCCGAAATTTCATCCCTGTTGCCCATTATATTAAGATCTTTATCGATATTGTAGTTATATTTGATGCCTTTTTCGAATGCGGCACATTCGTAAGTTAAAACCATCTCTTCAACGGTCTCGGAGAATGATATCTTACTGTGGTTGGTGTTAGGCGTTTCCTCGAGTTTTGACAAAGTAAGGAGCCTCTCGATAAGGCGCTTCATACGCTCTGATTCTTTTACGATGTTTTTAATATAGATATTGTCATTATCCTGAGCTGCCAGTGCCTGTGCGTTTATCATGATGGCTCCTAAAGGAGTTTTTAATTCATGGCTGGCATCGGATATAAACTGTTTCTCTCTTAAAAGTGCATGTTCTGCGGGTGCTGTGATAAAGCCTGATAAGAAGAAAATAATAACAAGCAGCACAACCGTTCCGAAAAAGAGAAGAACCCATTTCCCGATGTTTTTCCAGATACTGTTATCATACATGGAAGAATCCATCATAACGAGCATGATACTGCCGTCATCCTGTTCTTTATACGAATATATGTATTTGCCGACTTTGTAACTTCCTTCACCTTTTTTTAATATTCTGTTGATCGTTTTCTCGGATATTTTGGTATAAGCATCTCCGCCGATCATTTTGGTGTTTAAAACAAGGCCGTCCTTGGCAAGATGAAGGCCTATGATCTGGTTTTCATCCTCGGTAAGACTATTGATCAGTTCCTGTGTTTCGACGTTCATATTGTTAAGATCGAATACACCGCTGTCGGAGATCCAGTCGAGCATTTCTTTGGTTGAAAGATTGTTCCAGTATTTGTTAAATGCGGTATTAACGATAAAAAAGAGCCCGAATACAGCCACTAAAAGGGCAAAAGTCACTATAATGAATTTTTTTCTTATTTTTTTAGCCATTTATTTATCTCCCGAAACCAGAGAATAACCGATTCCCTTTTTGTTTACTATAGAAGTTTTAGTGTTAACGAAAGCGAATTTCTTCCTTAAAAAAGTAATGTAGACATCAAGGTTGTTGTACTCGCTGTCCGATTCGTATCCCCAGACCTTGTCAAGGATCATGTCCTTGGAAAGAACCTGCCCTTTGTTTAACATAAGGTATTCCAAAAGCAGATATTCGGTCTTGGATAATTTTACGGATTTGTCGGCACAGCTCAGCTTATACGTTGCTATGTCAAGGCTTATATCATAAGCGGAGATGATGTTCTTTTTAACATCTGCATTGTTACGCACTCTCGCTCTTATACGGGCCAAAAGCTCACCCGAATCAAAGGGCTTGGTCATGTAATCATCCGCTCCTGCATCAAGGCCTACGATCTTGTCATCGATCATGGATTTAGCGGTAAGGAGTATTACCGGGGTCTGAATGTCTTCTTCGCGGATCTCCTTAAGTACTTCGATACCGCTCATATAAGGCATCATTATGTCTAAAAGAATCAGATCATAGATATTGTTTTCTATGCACTCCAGGCCTTTTTTACCGTCGTAAGCGACCTCCGTGGAAAACCCTTCTTTTTCAAGAACAGCCTTAATTCCGTCCGTTATTTCTTTTTCATCTTCAACAATTAATATTTTCATATGATTACCCTCGTTTTACGAGATTATAATAACCAAATATCATTATAAACTCAAATTGCCGATTATAAAACAAAGTATAAAAACATATCCTTAAAAAAACATTGAAGTTAAATTAAAACAATAAAAGGATAAAAGAAAAACTAAAAGGACTTAGTCCTGTACAATACAGAACTAAGTCCATAGAAGTTGCTTAACAATTAATTAAAGTGTCCAACATTTGGGGTTCACTTCATGAACCTGAGGTATTTTAATAAATTCGGGAGTTATTCTAGTCCCCATCATAATTTAATACTAAAGTATAATTACTATCGCTAAGTGCATTATTATAAATCTCAATAGCTTTCCAATCCGCTTCACTTCCTCTAAAATAAATTGTTTTTAAGTTATAACAGTGAACAAATGCAGCTTCACCTATTAAGGTCATACCCGACGGAAGAACAACCTCTTCCAGACTGGTACAATCGGAAAACTGACGATAATCAAGTTCTGTAACTCCATCGGGAACAACACAACGTTTTAAGCTGCTGCAATCTGAAAACAACTGATCTCCAAAAAAATCAACGTGAGAAGGCAATTCGGCAGTTTCGAGATTTTCACATCCCATAAAACAGTTTTCATTAATAACCGTAATGCCTTCAGGAATAATAACATGCTTTAAATCTTTGTTATCCCAGAAAGCCCAAACGCCGACTTCTTTAACCGGTTCACCATTATATGTAGTAGGAATTGTTACTGTTTCATCATTGCCGTGATACTTCCAAGCTGACCAGTTACCATCCTCCGTATACCCCATAGTCCAATCTCCGTATTCATAGGTTATAACCCAGGGGATTTCTTCAAAATCATCAGGATCAACAATTTCATCATCGTACCAGTCAATATATTCATCATCGTCCCAATCGGTTACCGAATCATCCCAGTCATCATATTCATCATCCCGGTAAGTATCTTCATCCTTGTCCCAATCGGTTACTTCATCTGCAGGAATATCAGAATCGTCGACTAAGCTTATGTCATTTTCTTCTAAAACATTTTCACCGGAATTAACTTCAACATCAGCATGACCAGAATGAGAATCTTTATCTAATTCAACCACCTGATCATTATTTGGTATGGATATTAACTGGCAGGAAGAAAACACCATTGAAAATATCGTTATAAAACAAATAATTAACGCACCCTTCTTGTTCATAAAAACCCTCCTAAAAATTGCAAAGCCCTTTTAATATTTATCGACTTGCCGGGATTGAATCTTTATTGGAATACGTGGAATGGAACTAATGAATGAATATTTATAAAAATCTGTAGATAAGCTCCTGTCCGCATTTGCGACAGTTAAACTTTCCTTTAACGTGTTCTGCCGACAATTCTCCCGAGCCGTATTTCTCCTTGCAGACAGGGCATTCATAAAATGTATCCATCTGCTGGACATCCCAACCCAGGTGTGTTAATTCTACCGCAATTTCTTGTGTTTCATAAACGTTGCTTTCATTGTTTCTTTCAATAGACATTTTGCATCCCCTCCTTATACATTTTGTAATTCATTCCGTCAACAGAATATTTACCTCTTATTTAAATATAAACTCTGTTGATACGGTTTGTAAATCGTATTCCGCCGCCGGTTTTATTCCATACACACCTGACAACCGGCAATACTTATATACGTATCATGTTTCTCGCATTTAGGAAATCCACAATTAACCGGGTCATCGGCATCTGCTGCAGAAAGCCATTCTGTCAGATTTTCCTCGTCTATATCATCAATACTCATACGATCTATCAATTTTCTGAATGTATCCATATACATAAAGATCACTTCTTCATTCGGCTCATAATCCAGTGTTTCCCAGCCAAGTTTATTTTTCACGCCATCAATTACGCCAAGCATGAATTTCTTATCTTCTTCGAAACTGTCTTTTACCCATGGCATTTCCACAATATCGAAACCTACTACGCCAAATCCCATAAAACTCTGGTTGCGTTCAGCCAGAAAAACCATAAACCGCTTCTGACTCTCTGTTTTAGCTAGTCTGCCGCCACTAAGGCATAAAACATTTATAAACTTCGCAGTCCCGATATTAGATATTGTCAAAGAATCCTCATCCAACGCTTCTTTATCATACCTGAAATCTATAGTGTTTCCCATTTATACTCCCTAACAATCCAATGAGCATGAATGCGAAGCATTCTGCGAATTAAAGTTCCCTAATGTGTCTTGCCCGGAATCATCATGGCACCCCCGGCAAGTACTGCAATCCCACCGATGCCAATTATAAACCAACCGAGCCATTTCGCATCTCCGCCCATCTCAGCAGGATTATCGGGATTGTAAAAGATTGTAACTGTCTGACCGGTACTCATGCCGGACTCCCATATATCACTCGGGCCGACGTATGTTTTGCCATCGACTTCATATTGTACATATGCAACATAGTTCGCACTTGTTCTGTGCTTGCCGGTATTATGCGTAGGATTCGATAATTTCTCAATTTTAGTTATTTCAGCTTCAACAGGAACATATCCTGAATTTCTGATAAACTGAACCCAGATACCGAGGCCTGCAAATGTCAAACCTACGACAATAAAAAGTATTCCCATGACCATATTTTTTGAATTCATTTATATCTCCTTCTCCCATCAAAACAAAGCAACATTAGTGAAAAAATCAAAATATTTTTCCAGTGACTTATCTCTGTAACTCAAACATAGAATCATCTATCTGTTTAACATTGCCTTTGAAATATGCCCATATAACATATTCAATTCGTTCAAAATACTCATTATAGTTTTGTGGGATGTTATCCATGGCGTAGCCATCATTCGGATCAAAATGACAGATGAAAAGCGTTAATATTTTTTGATAGCTTTCTGTAATCTGCATAGCTATATCCATCGTTTTCTCGTCATCGCTTTTAGCCAGAAAAGCTATACTGTCATAGTATTCCCAAAACCTTCCTTCCACGAACAAATTCTTCTCATAGAGAAAATATATAAAACAATTTTCTTTGCATTCGAAATTATCCTGTAAGATTTGTTTAGCCCTGCACAAATCCATTTTTCTTCCTCTTTATGTTTTAAACTATATTTGTTTTATGTTTAATTTGAAACCGTTCCCGGTAATCTTCCGACAGCGATTATATTACCGCTGTTTCCTTCTGCATCTGTATCCAGTGCTTTAAAGTTCTCCTCAAACTTCAGATTCTGTCCTCCGAGGGCTCCCTTTACTCTTTCAACAGGCGCTTTAAGAGCGACAACATATACTTCA
>JAEEGK010028742.1_pt1 | contig 11135 bp, 11 predicted proteins | sample 8958771 | NCBI WGS metagenome assembly JAEEGK01 (sample SAMN16246547, study PRJNA631951) | gut metagenome | biome: gut microbiome; feature: rumen; material: SC-attached | host: Bos | place: Iran: Karaj | collected 2018-10 | reverse complement strand
TATTTTGCCAAACCGCAAGGACGTAAGATAAAAATCATCTGTGCGTATCTGTGTCCATCCGTGGTTCTTTTGAATTCGTTCTGCCACCCTTTCAGGGTGGAATGTTAGTGTTTGCGCTACCGGGGGTTACGCTTCGCTCACCTCCGGCTACCATCTGTGACCCGTTCCGGGTCAATAGAATGGATCCCTGGCAGGATCGGATAACGAAAGAGACGCGCGGGTCTCGTGTATCTACATAATATATTTTTATTAAATAACTTATCTGTGTTTATCCGTGTGTATCTGTGGTTCTTTTTATTTCATATTCCTCTGGAGGTTTTACGCAAGAAGGCGTATGATTCGGCGCGTTGGATAAAAATATCTGTTATGTTTGTTCGACTGGATGAAGTGACCAAAAAATTCAACGATACCGTGGCGGTCAACCGGGTATCGCTGAGGATAGAAGACGGAGAACTCTTTTTCCTGCTGGGTCCCAGCGGCTGCGGCAAGACGACTCTGCTGCGTCTGCTGGCCGGATTCTATCAGCCCGACAGCGGTCATATCTATTTCGGGGACAAACTGATGGATACAGTTCCGGCAGAGCGGCGGAACACGGGGATGGTTTTCCAGAATTACGCCTTGTGGCCGCATCTGACCGTGGAGCAAAACGTGGCCTACGGTCTGGACGTGCGCAAAGTCCCTGCCGCCGAGAAAAAAGCGCGTGTCCGGGAAGCACTGGAGACCGTCCGCATGGGCGACTTTGCCCAGCGGCATCCCAATCAGCTTTCCGGCGGACAGCAGCAGCGGGTGGCACTGGCGCGCGCCATCATCATCCGGCCCGACCTGCTTCTGCTGGATGAACCGCTGTCCAATCTGGACGCGCGGCTGCGTCTGACCATGCGGGATGAGATACGGCGGATCCACGCGGAAACCAAGATCACTACGATCTATGTGACGCATGATCAATCCGAAGCGCTCAGCCTGGCCACTCATATCGCGGTGCTGCATGACGGTCATCTGGAACAGAAAGGAACACCCCTGGAACTCTATCGCCGGCCCGGCAGTGCTTTCAGCGCCAACTTTATGGGCGAGATCAACTGGTTCGAGGGAAATGTGGAAAGCGTGAATGACGGTCTTATCCTGGTGCGTGTGAATGATTTCCTCTGGAAAGTCCGGACAACCGGATCTTATCCGCCGGGCACCCCGGTCCAGATCGGGTTCCGTCCCGAAGCCGTCTCGCTGACACCCCAGGAGGACGCGAACCGGCTGGAAGCGTCCGTCGTGGATACCCTTTATCTGGGAGCCATGCGGGAGACACTGTTCCGCTCAAAAATCTTTCCGGATAAAATTTTAAAATCGCTGGACCTCAATCCGAATACATCTCTTTCCTTCCAAAACAGTTATAATCTTTATATATCCTCCAGAGATATTTTTATCTTCCCCGTGAACAAGTAAAAAACAAAAAAAATAAAAATTTTTTCAAAACTTTACTTCATGGATGGTGTTTACAAGTGTACAGATTCGTTGTAATCTGTGTTGCCTTTTGGTGTTCACCAGGTTGGATTTTTTGTTCTTAACCTGTTCCCGGTGAACGGCGGGCGTATTCCGCATTTAGATACCCCCGTGTGAAAGTCAAACTATTGAATGCACATAGTTAGTGATTTATATATCCGCGCGATGAATAAAAATCTGCTTTCGGTAACTGCTTTGCTCTGTGCTCTGGCGATGGCCTCGGCTCAAGAGAATGGTAAAACTGATCCTACCCTGCAAGGGACAACAACGGCAACAACAGAGAACATCCGGTCTCTCAGCCTGACCGACTGCGTCCAAATCGGTTTGGAACATAATCTGGACATCAAAATCAACCGCTTTCAGCCCATGCTGTCCAAGTACGATTACTCCATGGCCTATGGAGCATACGATCCGACCCTGACAGTGGGCTATACGCACAGCGATTCTAAGAACCCCAGTTCTACCGAAACAGGAACAACTTACATCACAACCAACAGTGAAATCTACAATGACAATGCTACTGCCGGGCTCAATTTTCTGACTCCGCTGGGCAGCACTGTAGGAGTTCAAGGCACTTACTCCAGAAGTGGTTACTCTCCTGGTGTTTATAACCGTGATGAATCTCAGTTCAACGGCAGCGGCAGGATTACTATCACTCAGCCGCTCTTGAAAAATATGTGGATCGACTCCAGCCGTATGAACATCAGAGTGGCACGCAATACGATGCACTCCTCTGAGTTGACCTATCAGTACAACCTGATGACCACTATCAACCAGATCGAGCTTGCTTACTTTAACCTGATCGGAGCCCGGGAAGATGTCGTTGCAGCTGAACAGAATCTGAATCAATCCGAGGAATTTCTGAAGGAAACTCTTAAAAAAGTAGAGCTGGGTTCCCTGATCGAGTTGGACTCTAAAGACGCGGAATCCCAGGTCGCCTCCTCCAAATCCGCCCTCATCGGTATGAAACAAGCCTATAAGACCGCGGCCAACAACCTCCGCCGGGTACTGAGCGATGATTTCTCGCAATGGCAGGATGTCGATTTCAACCTGACCGACGAGCTGACCACCATCGCCTCACTTCCCAGCCGCGCGGACAGCTGGTACAAAGGCTTGACGCTCCGGCCTGATCTGCTTCAGATGAAAGTGAATCTGGAAAGCAGGGACATCAATGTCAAATACTCTTTCAATCAACTCTTTCCGCAGCTGGACGTGATCGGCTCTTACGGCCACGCCGGCGCGGGCTGGGCTGACGGTGAACGTCCCCTGACCCAAGTTGCGCAGGGCACCCATCCGAATTACAGCATCGGCGGTCAGCTTTCAGTCCCCATCGGCACGATCACTGCCCGTAATACCTACAAGAGAAGAAAAGCGGAACGGGAACAAAGCATCCTGCAGCTGAAGCAGAAAGAGCAGAATGTGATGGTGGAGATCGACAATGCCATCAACAGCGTCAACAGCAGTCTGGAGGCGATCACTTCCACCCGCGAAGCCAGACAATATGCCGAACAGGCTTATGAAGCCGGCAAGGTTCGTCTGGAACACGGCAAGGCGACATCCTTTGAAGTGCTGCAGCTGCAGACAACACTCTTTCAAAACAAACTGGCAGAGATCAAGGCCCTGGTCAATTACAACATCAACCTGGCCAATCTCCGTTATACAGAAGGGATCACACTGGAGAATTACAACATCGAAGTGATCTACGAATGAAACAATTGTGGGTGCAATAAATAAAACAGTGGAATAAAGTGGAGTCAGTGTACGAAATAAAACCTGCTCATTACCTGTTGCTGACCCATTAAAAAAGAATAAGTATATGAGATGGAATAGAAAACCGACAAAGAAGCTTCCTCCTGCAGAAAGAGGAAGAAAAAGCAAAAAAAGCGAAAAAACGAGAGCTCAGATATTGAGTGCCGCTCTGAAATGCTTCACCAGCATGGGCTACTCCGCGACCTCCATTCAGGATGTCGTAGATGCCGCGGACTTCACCAAGCCGACGCTTTACTACTACTTCAACAGTAAAGCCGACCTGTTCGCCGCGCTCATTGACTCTGCTCTGAAAGAATCGCATGAGTTCCTTAAAAAACAAATGGAAAAAGGCGGTACGTTCAAGGAAGTTTTGACAAGAATCCTTCTGACTACCTCCCAGAGGATCCATGACAAGGTCTCCCTGTCCCGACTGATCCACTATTCATTCTTCGCGGCAGAAAAAGAGATCCCCTATCGCCAAAAATGCTTTGAGGAAGCCTGCAAACTCTATGAAGTTTTAGGGAAATTCTTTGATGAAAAGAAGAAAGAGGGGGCTCTCAAGTCTGACTATGATTCCGTTGATCTGGCAAAAGCCTTCATGGGCTATTCCAACAGTTTCACGATCGGACAGATCGTCAACAAAGCGCCTGTCCTGACCCAGAAACAAGCGGAAATGATCGTGGATATGTTCCTTTCCGGCGTAGTTAAATAACATCTTATTGATTTTCAGTCCATTCTTTTACAAGAATACTTGACATTGCCTGAGTTTCAGGCATCAATAATCGGCGTTTGAAGGTGAAGTTCTTCACCTTCAATTTTATCGGGGCATTCTTTAGAATTCGCAGTGGAAGGTCTGCTTTCGATTAGTATAAAATTCCATTTGCGAGACAATATTATAATGAAAATATACGTAGGCAATATTGCCTTCAGCTCTACTGATGACGATTTGCGGAAAGCTTTTGAGCCGTTCGGTGCTGTCACCTTGGCCGAAGTTGTCGTTGATCGCCGTACCGCCCGTTCCAAGGGATTCGGTTTTGTAGAGATGCCCAACAATGAGGAAGCTCAAGCTGCCATCACTGCCCTGAATGAAACTGAATTGGGCGGCCGGCGCATCGTGGTGAGCGAATCCCGCCCCCGCGAAGAAAGACCTCCTCGTCCGCCTCGCCGTGAAAATCGCGGCTAAGACCGAGATAATCATCCCGCCGATAAGTAGAAACTACTAAACGCGTTATTTTTGGTCTGCAAGACCACAGAAGCCGGAGCCTCGCTCCGGTTTTTTGTTTTATGCAGCCCCTTTCCGAAAATTTCCTTCTAATCTTCACTGCCTTATGGTATTTTAACGAGTGCGATAGACTTTGTCTGGTATGTCGGAATTAACAATCAAGAAGCCCGTATGGGCCGGGCTGGAATACGCTACATTACAGCAATGTATGCATTGCGGTTTATGTCTTTCTGTTTGTCCAACTTATGTTGAAACAAAACGTGAACGGCACAGTCCGCGCGGTCGTATTGCCACCGCGCGAGCCATCGCTGACGGCAAGATCCCCATGACACGGGAATTCGCCAAAGAGGTGTATTTCTGCCTGGGCTGTCTGGCCTGTACCAGTGCCTGTCCCGCCGGAGTGGATTACGCCACGATCTTTGAACATCTTCGCGCAGAAGCTGAACGCTCCAAACTGCTGGACAATCCTGTCCGCAAAGTCATCCGTTACAGCACGATCTACTGGCTTTTCATGGATCTGCGCAAACTGCTGGCTTTGGGCTGGCTGATGCGCCTGTACGAGCGGCTGGGCATCCAATGGCTTGTCCGCCACAGCGGTGTGATGAACCTCATGCCCAAACGGTTACAGGAACTGGAAGCCATGACGCCCGACATCCCGCGCAAGTTTTCCTCCGGAATGATCCGCGAAACGACTCCGGCTCGGAACGGCAAACGCCGCTACCGGGTCGCCTTCCTGACCGGCTGCGCTCAGGACTTGATCTTCAGCGAGATCAATCGGGACTGTGTGGAAGTACTGGCCTGGAACGGCTGCGAAGTCTATTCACCCAAACGGCAGTACTGCTGCGGCTCACTGCATGCACACAATGGTGAAACGGAACTGGCCAGAGAATTGGCCAAAAAGCAGATACAGCAATTCCCGCCGGAAAAATTCGATGCCATCATCAGCAACGCGGGCGGCTGCGGCTCGCACATGAAACATTACTACGCCTTTCTGAAAGACGATCCCGCCTGGAGCGAACGAGCCAAACTCTGGGATTCCAAAGTCAAAGACATCCACGAATGGCTGGATCAAATCGGCATCGAGGCACCGCCGTCTGTTCCGGGAAGTCCTAAGATAAAAGTCACTTACCATGAAAGCTGCCACCTTTCCCATGGACAAAAAGTCATCCTCCAGCCGCGGGCCATCCTGAAGAAGATCCCCGATGTAGAACTGATCGAACTGCCGGAAAGCAACTGGTGCTGCGGCAGCGCCGGCATCTATAACATCGTCCAGCCGGAAATGGCAAACAAGCTGCTGGAAAGGAAGATAGCCAACATTTTGAAAACCGGTGCCGATGTGGTAGCCAACGGTAATTCCGGCTGTATGCTCCAGCTTATCAATGGAATGAAACAGAGACATCTGAATATCAGAGTCGTTCATCCCATGACACTTTTAGCCGAGGCTTACAAACGTGGTCAAAAGAAATAGCACATTCTTCTCAAAATGCCCCCTCTGCGGGTACGCGCTGCAGCCTCTCCACTCAGAGGAGTGCAAGGGTTGTTTCCATTGTTCCCGGAAAATCTGCGGCCATGTCCTTCTGAAGCAGCAAGAACAGGACAGAAACAGGGAATTATTTTCCGACTTTCCGGACTACCGCCAAAACTCCGTCTCTTTCTGGGAGAAAATCAAAGACTCCCTCTGGAATGATACGGAAGAATCCAAAATCAGAAAATTCTGGGAAGAACTCTTTCTGCCCGAAACTCCCGGCACCCTCCTGGAGATCGGTTATGGAGATCTCTCCTGGGTGCTGCAGGCCTATCAGCGCGGCTGGACCACAGAATCCATCCATCCTAACCCGGCCTCCGCTAAAGAATACGAGGCCAAAGGGATCAGAGTGCAGCAAGGCATCCCGGAATGGGAGAACTACATAGATGAATCTTTTGACGCTATTGTCATCCGCTGGGCACTGGAAGAGATCGAAAACCCTGTTTTTTACCTGAACCAGGCTTGGAAGAAACTCAAACAAGGCGGACGGCTGGTACTGATCGCCTGGAATGAGAATTCCCTGGGACATGAACTCTACGGAAGCAAATGGCTGCCTCTGCACGTTCCCCAATACCGTCAAATATTCTCGATGGGTTCTCTGCACCGCTGTGTGGCCAACGCGGGCATCCGTGAAAAATTAACCCTTTTCAGTACATCTTCCGGACAGCTTCCCCAGGCTTTCCCCGTTGAACCATTTCATTCCCAAAGTGATATGGAAAAAACCGCTCAAAAACGTCTGAAAGAAGCACCTCTATCCGGCGAAGCACTGGTTCTGATTTGCCAAAAAACAAAAAAATGAACGTTATCCCTACAGATTTTGAAGGTCTCTTTGTCATTGAACCCAAAGTATTCGGCGATGCCCGCGGCTACTTTCTGGAAACCTGGAACCAGCAGCGATACCACGAAACAGGCATTGACGCAGAATTTGTTCAAGACAATATCTCTTTCAGCCGCAAAGATATCTTACGCGGTCTGCATTATCAGATCCCGCCCCAGGGGAAATTGGTTTCCGTGATCGAAGGCTGTGTGCAAGATGTCGTAGTGGATCTGCGCCGCAGCTCCAAAATGTTCGGCAAATGGTTTTCTGTAGAACTGGACGGCCAAAGCAAACGCCAACTTTTTGTTCCGGCCGGCTTTGCCCATGGATTTGCCGTATTGAGCGAAACAGCTCTCTTCCACTATAAATGCACGGAACTCTATCACCCGGAGGGCGAAGTGACCCTTCAATGGAACGATCCTGCGCTGGCAATTTCCTGGAAAGTAGGATCACCGCTCCTTTCCGACAAGGATAAAGCAGGCATCCCGCTGAAAGACCTGCCGGCATCCAAGCTGTTCGATTGATAAAAAAAACAATTTTTTATGTTTTATTTTTTCAAACAGGCTGGATATTTCCTTCAAGGAAGGAATAACAATTTCATTTCACCCATATTTTTCAAGGTGTTTTCGCAAGCGGAAGGATATTTCCTCAGTTTGGAAAAAAAATTAAATAAATTTTACTTTTCCTCTTTACATCCCCTCGCTATGTGATAGAATTGACCTCGGTGTTGAGGCATGAGTGCCTCGTGGTGTATATTTCACCCACGCACTTTGACCTCACGGTTGTATTGAGTTCGAGATTGAATATTTTGTTTATGAAGAAGACAACATTGTTACTGGCCGCGATCTTTGTGGCGGCTGCAGTTTCTGCAAATGCGCTGACACCTGCCCAGGTGAAAGCAATAGACGAAACCATCAGCGGTGCCAAGCTCCGCAATGTAAGCTCTGTTGCTACAGAACTGCTCACTAAGGCAAATGCTTCTGATCGTGAAGATGTCGTTGTCCAAGTGATCCGCGCAACCAAATCCAGTAAGGCTGGCGCCCTCATTCAAACGGTGAAAGCCATTTCTGAATCCAACCCTGAATTAGCTCCTCTGGCGGCCGCGACAGCTGCTGATCTCCAGAAGAGTATGTCGGTCAAGCTCGCGAAAGTGGCCATCAAAGCCGCTCCCGCTTATGCTAACGAGATCGTAGAAAAAGTTTCCTCTGTGGCTCCGAAATATGCCGCTGAAGTTAAAGCTGCTACTGATCCGCTTTATCCTGATCCGCTGGATCCGTCCGTACTTCCTCAGGTGACTGTAAACTTCGGTGAAGATGCCTTTGGTAATCCGGCTCCTGGCGTGATCGTCTATCATGTTGCCCCGGTGACTCAGGGTACTGTTCCTATCACACCGGACAATCCGGATGGTCGTCGTTACCCGGTTAAGTTCTACACTGGAAAATAATTATCATTAGTTAGAAATTCACACACCCTGTGTCTTATAAACACGGGGTGTTTTTATTTATACATTCCTTTGACACTGTCATGGAAAAAATGTTTTAATCGCTTGTCTTATAGTGGCGGCACTGCCCCATTTCCCTATGGCTAAAATCTTAAAATATCTGCGCACTTTAGCAGATCCGACCCGACTGCGGATACTCTCCCTTTTAGAAAAAGAAGTCCTTTCCGTGCAGGAACTTCAGTCTATTACGCGAATGGGACAGTCCCGCATATCCACCCATTTGGCTGTACTTCAGGAAAGCGGTCTTTTGACCTCTCAGCGCAAGGGACGGAGTACCCTTTATAAACTTTCCGATCTGGCAACTCTCCCCCATTCGGAGCTGATCTCATCCGCTCTTCAAGGCGCGCAGGAACTGCCCGATTATAAGACGGATCAAGTCAATCTTAAGCGAATACTCTCTCTGCGGGAAGAACATACCCGTCTTTTTTTTAATCAGGTAGCCGGTCGTTTCGATCGAAAATACGGTCCGGGCAGATCCTGGCAGGCATTCGGTCAGCTCCTGCTTAAAATGCTGCCTCCCCTGGTGATCGCGGATCTTGGTTCCGGTGAAGGCTTGATGAGCGAACTCTTCGCCCAAAGCGCGAAACAGATCATCGCCGTGGATAACTCTCCTAAAATCATTAAATTCGGCCAGGCTCAAGCCAAAAAAGCAGGGATCAAAAATATCGAATTTCGTTTAGGCGACATCCAAAACCCGCCTATCCCGGATGCCAGTGTGAATGTAGTCATCATCAGTCAGGTCCTTCATCATCTGGATGCTCCGGATCAGGCACTCTCCAGTGCATACCGGATACTGGTCCCCGGAGGTAAAGTTTTTATCCTGGATCTGCTGAAACATAACTTCTCAGAAGCGCACAAACTTTACGGAGATACCAAACTGGGCTTTTCCGAAGGTGAGATCCATCTTCTGCTGGAACACGCCTTGTTCAAAAATATAGATATCACCATTGCAGACCGCGAAGAAAATCCACCTCATTTGCAAACATTATTGGTCACCGCTGTCAAACCCAGAATCGCCATCAGCAAATAAACCCAAGATCGCCATTAGGATTTTAATTTTATTAAAAGCCATTCAAAATCAATATGTTATGTAGAGAATCAGAATTCCCATACCTCCGAGACGAGCGGGTCGCTCGCTGCATAACACATTTGAAATAATAGACTTTTATATAGGCACGAGGCCCGCGCTTCTCAGCATCTCTTTATTATTCGATGCTGACAGAGAAAATATCCAGCAAACGGTTCAGATCTCCCTTACTGTAAAACTGTATTTCCAGTGATCCTTTTTCTCCGTCACTGGATTTTACTTTCACTTGAGTTCCAAAATGTTCACGCAGCTTTTCTTCGACCTTGCGGAGATGGACATTCGGAGCTGGCGGTGTCTTCGGTTGTGAATGTGCTGTCTTGTCCAGTTTACGCGCGACCAGCGTTTCCACCTCGCGTACACTCAACCTGCCATTGACCACTCGCTCGGCCATGGCCTGCATATCCTCAACAAATTCCAAAGACAAGATCGCCTTCGCGTGCCCCACACTCAAACGACCATCCGCCACCATGATCTGTACAGATTGGGGCAGTTTCAGCAAACGAAGCGCGTTGGCCACCACAACACGGCCTTTGCCGACACGAGCCGCCGCCGCTTCCTGTGTCAATTTGAACTCCCGGATCAACTGTTCAAAACCAATAGCCTCATCAATGGGATTCAGATTCTCACGCTGAAGATTTTCCACCATCATCAGCTCCAATACCTTGCGGTCATCAGCCTCGATAATGATGACTGGAACTTCTTTGAGACCGGCCGCTTTTCCGGCCCGGAGGCGGCGTTCACCGGCAATCAGCTCATACCGGGTATCTGAGCTTTTGCGAACGATCAGCGGCTGCATGATCCCATGCTCACGGATAGACTGTGTGAGTTCCTCCAGAGATTCTTTAATAAAATGCTTGCGTGGCTGCAATCGAGACGCAAACACTCGTTCTATCGGTACATTCAAAACAGCATCACGAGAAGACGCGGGATCTGTTTTCGCTTCCGGTTTTCCGGGTGTCGTTTTCTGTACCGTTGTATTATTTGAGGACGTCTTGGGTTTCCTATCCCCCATCAGTGCCCCAAAGCCTCTGCCTAAAGCGGACTTCGCCATACAACTAGATTCATCAAAAAATGTTTTTTTGTCAATCCTGAGTAAGCGTTTCTGATAAAATAAATCACAAAAGAAATCATTCAAAATAATTTTAACACGTTGAATATCAATAAGAAATAACAAGAAAAAGAAAAAGAAATAAAATATTTAGTCGAAATTTTTTTAAAAAAGCTTGCACTTTCTTCTATTTTCTGCAAAAATTTCTGCGGTGTCGGGAAGATGTCTTTTCGAGATCACGTTTTAATGTGATAGAAAAGCGCTTCAGATAAATAATTAATGTGGCTGGCTTTCGGCTCCGACTAGTTAGCCTTTGTTGATGTTGAGAAAATTGAGTTATGAACATGATTAAAACAGTTACAGTTGCGTCCGTTCTGGCTGCAGCTTCTGTCGTGCAAGCAGATGTTCTGTTTGACAGTACAAGTGCGTTCGAACATTCGAAAGTGCAGAGTTCTCCTGCTGCTCGGATAATCGGCGGCAGCATTCTGACCGATCTTGGTAATGATCGTAATGGAATCTATCCCCAATACACCATTACTGGTGCCGGTAATTTGAGCTTTGTTGCTGGAACGAGCCCTGATGTCGCGACGTTTACGTTGTATGCCAATGACGCTTACTATAAAGTGGGTGATGACACTTATGTGGGACATGGTTGTAGATTAGATGAATACGAGTTCACATGTAAAACTTCTGAA
>JAEEGK010028739.1_pt1 | contig 11135 bp, 8 predicted proteins | sample 8958771 | NCBI WGS metagenome assembly JAEEGK01 (sample SAMN16246547, study PRJNA631951) | gut metagenome | biome: gut microbiome; feature: rumen; material: SC-attached | host: Bos | place: Iran: Karaj | collected 2018-10 | reverse complement strand
GAATGTCGAAGTCCATCTCGTAAGGATTCTCCGACAATTGCTCCATATTGCGGAACCCGGCAAAGCGCGCATCACTCTTCACGGCATCGAAGCGTGGCGACACCTCGCGGATGTCCTGCTTGCAGATGGTCTTGTAGAATACGCCTGCCCAGCCAGCGTCGAAGGCCCGTGCCACCATGTCATAATTGGTACACACTGCCGACGAGGCGAGGAAGAAGGGATTTTCGCAGGGGATGCCGCAGAAGCTGATGGCGAGCGAAGGCTTCACATGGTCCGTCTTGACAGCATCACGACAGACGGATGCCAGCATCTCGCGAATGCGGATGGGGCGGTCGTAGTGGACACAGGCCTCTTCGGCTCTTGCGAGGTCGGCATCGGCACAGTCGGCCACGAAACGCTGGGCGTTTCCCTCGTTGTCGAACCTGATGGCACGGATGGCCCGCGCCACATCGCCCGTCTTGCACGCTTTCGTGCAGGGAGCATCCTCGCACAGCAGGCAGCGTGCCGCCTCTTCATAGATGTGTATCATAAGCTTTTATTGTATATCTTCAGTAAGCATATATCAGTCCGTATTTCTCGTGCAGTTTCCAAAGCGTGCCGTCGGCTCCGTCATCGTGCGGATGTCAAGCGTGAATCCGTCCGGGTGGGTCTGGCTGTAAGCCCAGACCTTGTCGCTGATGGCAGATACGTCCGTCTGCCCTGCCGGGTTCTTGGACGAGCCAAGCGTCTCCTCCGTCGCCGAGCGGTCGTTATTCCCCGTACAGGCCGTGAATGTAGAGCAGCCGCATAAAATGGCGAGGATGGCGGCGAACATCCAGTTCTGCACTTTCTTAATCGAATTTTTAACCATTGTTTGTTTTTAAAATGTATATAATTACTCTATTACTTCAAAATGCTGGTAGTCTTTGCGCGTGGTCCAGTCACCGCCCCAGTCGAAGCCGGCCTCGGTGAAGAGGCGGAAGCAGAGGTCGTCGTGGTCTATCTTATAGGGGAAGTCCCAGTCGCGGTTGCAATACGCCTCGGCCGTGGCGGGCTGGATGAAGAGTGTGCCATCGTCACGCACCTTGTAGTAAGGGTTGTAGAGCGTATTGATGTCGATGGCCAGTCCGCGGGCGTGCTTCGACAGGTTGGTGGAGCCGGCGATGGTGCGGTAGCAGAAACACGACGAATTGTTGTCGCGCATCTGTGTCTCGTCGTCAGCATCATAGACGTCGGGAAGGAGCATCCGCTGGATGGGGTACTTCGCATCGAAGAGTTGGCGCAGGATGCGGGCCACGCATTCGGCAATCTGCTTGTTCACGATCATCTCGCCCACGTGCATCTGGTTGTCGTAGTCCCAGTGCAGGGCACGCACGTGGCGCAGGTCGTCGTGTCCGATGTAGGGATTCTCCTTGTAGGTCTTGCCCTGCATCCTCGCCCACACGCCGTCGGGGATGGGCTCCGCGGCGAAGCACATGTCGATGCCGCCGAAGGCATCAACGGCCTCCTGGCTCACGGTGCGCCCGGCCTGCCACTCCGTGAGCGGCTTCGTATCGACGGGGAAGGTGAAGTCGGTCTTCACCACGCCCTCGCCGTAGATGGTCTTGAAGTCGTTCTTCATCGAGATGATGTGGTAGCCGGCCTCGCGCCATTTCGCCTCTCGTTTGGCACCCTCGGCGAGGTTGGCATGGTCGCGGGCATCATCATCGGCCACGAGCATAAATGTAGCTGTCTTGTATGTCTTATTACCCAGACAGTAGTTGTGCATGGCGCAGTCGCCGCTACTGTTGCCGAACGACAGCACGGGCACCTTGCCTATCTCCTGGGCTATCTGCTTCACCTTGTTCGTCTTCAGGTTCTTGATGATGAGTTCGTCGGTGCGCAGGATGCTTTCCTCGCGGCCCATCGTGTAGTTGACGCCTTCCTCCGTACCCTGACTGCTTGACACGAGTTTCACATCCATGCCGATGACGCGGTTGGGCTGAATGCCGATGGCCTCCGTCAGCGCGCGGCAGATGAAACGGTCGCTGCCAGAGACCACATAGCAGGTGAAGCCGTTGGCCTTCAGGTAGTCGAAGACCTCCAGCATCGGCTTGTAGAAACTCTCGCCGTAGGTCATGCCCGTGAAGCCGTTGGCGGGCTGGGCGGCGTATGCCTTCACGTAGGCGTCGAACTCGGCCAGCGTCATGCCGGCGTATGCCTTGGCGGCGGCGTAGGCATGCTTCATGTCGAAGTGGTCGGGCAGCGCCTTGCCGTTCCTCACGAAGTCGCGAATCTCCTGTGCCGTCTCCATCACGTCCTTCGGGGCCTCGTAATTAGGGTCATCGAGGGCGCGATACTCCAAGAGGTTATACTCGAAGTACGAGGGGTAGAGTTCGCCCACGAACGTGCCGTCCATGTCGAACGTGGCGATGCGGTCTTCCTCCTTGATGTAATTGGGCGAACTCGGATTCGTCACGTCTTTTACATAGTCCTGCAGGGCCGTCAGCGCCTCACACTGGTTCCACAGCGTGAAATACTCCTTCACGGGCTGAACGATGGCGTTGTTGTCATCGTCCTTGCTGCACGATGTCAGCGTCGTTGTCATGCCGCAGATAAGGATGGCGGCGAGCATCCATTGCATAAACTTGTTCATTGTCATGCTTTTGTTTAAGAGTTAATATTTTGAGTTGTTATTTTGCTTTCTCTGCCTCCGTCACGAAGCAGGCCACGGCGGTAATCCCGATGTCGAACACCTTAGCATTCTTCTTGAATCTTGTCTGCATCTTGTTGTTCCTCTCTCGTTTGATGTGTTAATTTGATGTCTGTTTTCCTTGTACCTCGTACCTTCTCGCTTTTACCCCCCCCATTCGTCTCTCAGTTCCTGCAGCGTCTCCGTGCGCCAGACGAGGAAGCCGGTGATGACGAGGGTGAGCACCTGCGACAGATACTCGCGCAGCATCGAGCCGCCGTTAGACGTGTAGAGCCAGTAGGCGGCGAAGAGGGCGAGGGCGAAGACGAGGCTCTGCCACACCTCCTTGTGGTCGAGGTCGGCGAAGTTGTCGAGCAGCCAGCGCCCGTAGTGCCTGACGGCGAAGGAATAATAGATGACGAAGGCGACGATGAGGGCCATCTGCCAGCAGGAGGCCAGCGTGTAGCCCACGTGCCAGTCGCGCCCGGCCATGCCCACCGCGCCCAGCACCACCACTGGCACCTCGGCTACCCACCACGGCCACACGGGGCGGCGGCGGTCCTGCAGCATGGCCAGCAGCACGCCCGCCACCAGCGGCACCAGCGTCACCTGGTCGAGCATGATGGCAAGGATGTTGCGCACCAGGCGGTCGTCGCTGAGCCACACCGTGCCCAGCAGCCACCACCACACGTGGCTCAGCGTCACGGTCAGCAGGAACGCCGCCGTCCACCGCCTGAGCCGCCGGCTCGAACTGAGCGCGGGTTCGAAGGCGTTGCCCCGCCTGAGCAGCAGGTAGAGGGCGGCCACCAGCGCCAGCAGCGCCGCGCCGCTGTAGAGCGCGATGAAGAAGGGGTCGAAAATACTTTCTTGTCCGTACATAGTTGCTTGGGGTTTAGTTCAAAAATCAGTCGCAAAGGTAGCAAAAATCCTCCGCTTATAACGCACGCGGGGCCGCGCCCCCGAAAGGTTTTGCCAATTTTGAGACAAGTTTTGTCAATTTTGAGAGTCGCCACCCGAAAATTGTCAATTTTAAGAGTCCCGATTGTCAATTTTAAGAGTCCGTCCGCCGCCCCCCCGCGCCGTCCGCCGCGCCAATAATCCCCCGATGGAATGGGCAAAAACGAAGCCGCCGAGACTATCCCTGCGGATGTCCCGGCGGCGTATATACGGATGTGTTGCAGCGTTAAGGCGATGTGGCTTTAGTCCTCGTCCAAGTCGTTGAGGTCGTTTTTCAATTACCGTCCTTTCCCGCCTCGATTTTCTCCCTGCGCATCCATGCCGTGACGCTCTGGTCCATGCGCTGCTTGAAGGCGAGGCTGAAGGTGCTGTAGCTGCGGTAGCCGCTCATGAGGGCCAGTTGCTGGGCGGTGACGGGACGCTCTGCGGCAATGGCCTCACGGTAGAGCCTGATGAAATGGCGGATGCGCAGGTCGTTGATGTAGGCGTTGTAGGTCGTTTCCTGCCGCATGAAATACAGGCTGAGATAGGTGCGGTTGGTGCCTATGGCCTGGGCCACCTGCGCCTTGTTCAGGTCGTGCTGCAGGTAGAGCCCCGTGTCGATGCAGTGCTTCTGCAGCAGGAGGGTCATCTCCTCGTAGGCATCATCGGAAAGCGTGTCGGGCGACGGGCCTGCATCGCCTTCCTGTATTCCTGTATTCCCGTCTTCCTGTATTCCTGTATTCCTGTATTCTCGTCTCCTTGTCTCCTCGTCTTCCTGTATTCCCGAACCACTCAGGTCGCTCAGCGTCTCGACGCGCCACAGCAGATGGCCTACGAGCACGATGCCACACACCTGGATGACGTATTCGTAGAACATGCCGCCGTCGTAGCCCACCACGTAATAGCCGAGCATAAGCACGATGACGGCCAGCACCACGAACGTCTGCCACACCTCCTTGTGCTCCAGGTCGGCAAAGTTTTCGCGCAGCCACCGCCCGTACTGCCTCACGGCGCGCACCATATAGGCTATGAGGCCGATGCCCAGCAACAACAGATAGCCATATACCATCGGAATATACGCCTCGCTGCGGTTGACGATGCCCGCTACTATCAACACCACGAGCGGTGCAGTCATCACACCGACCGGCCACAGCGGCCGCTGCCGATCCTGCAGCATGCAGAGCAACAGCACGGTGACCAGAGGAATAACCGTCACGCAGTCGAGCAGTCCACTCACGAGCATGCACACTGTGAAGTCTTCATCCGTGAGTACGGCAGCCGGCAGGTACCACAGATGCCCAATGGCCAGGACGGCGAAGAACGCTGCCGTCCACCGTCTGAGCCGCACGGGCGGCGTGACCTCCGGCGCAAAGGCGTTGGCCCGTCGCAGCACCAGGTAAAGGCAAGCCCCCGCCGCCACCGCCGCTCCCACGCCGTAGAGCATGAACAATAATATCACATCAAGAGAAATCTGTCCGAACATTCGCGTATCTGAATCAATATTGTTATAAAAACGCTGCAAAGGTACGGAAAATTTTCCAGTTATATTACATTCTTTATATACTTTTCCGATTTTTTAAGAGAGCCGGGGCGCTATGCCTCGGCTCTCGTTGTAATACGTCAGATGTGCAGTCCCGTTGGTGGGCGTTTATCCATCATGGGAACATTGACCGTCGGCACGGTATCGCCCTTGGGTCGCGGTTCTTGCCTGATGTCGGGGGCGTGTTCATCCTGCTTCTCCACCGCTTTCGGCTCGTTCTTGCTCAGTTCCGCCTGAATCTTCTTGTCCAGTTCCTGCAACTGTCCTTTCAGTTCGCGCAGTTCGTGCTCTTTCTTCCATTGCTTGCCGACGATGGACTGCAGCAGCGGAACGTCCACCTGCAAACGGGCATTGTCCTTCTCGTACCTCTCGATGACGGCAGGGATATGCAGCAGTGCATTGAGGAAGTTGCGGGCAGCACGCTGCTGTCCATCTCTGCCATGCGGAACCGTTCGGGCAACCGTCAGGTGAAACTGCACAACAACTTGAGCGTATCGAAACCGCTGTATCTGGGTACGGAACTTGAATTCAACTATGCCACGCGCGACTACCTCTACCACCCCGACACGCTGCTGCTACCGTCGGAAATCGACATGCTGACGGCCATCACCGACCCCTCGAACTCCTACGACAGCCATAGTCACATGTTTGAGAATTCTGCCCGCGTGTCGTTGTATCAGACTGCCAAGTGCAAGCCCTATCCCGACCTGCCGATGTCGATGGAGTATCAGCGGTGGAACATTGTACTGACCCTGCCCGTGCGCCACGAACGGCTTGACTACGAGCGGGGCATGATAGACACGGTGGCCACGCAGAACACCGTATTCCTGAACGCCTCGGCCTCGTCCCGGCTGATGAGCAAGGATGGCAAGCACGACCTCCGCTTCAGCCTAAGCCACAACCGCTACAGTGCGCAGCTGATGAACCGCATCGGATGGCGCGACGACAGCCAGCCGCTCATCGTCCGCGAGGGCAATCCCGGCCTGAAGGGCAACGTGACCACAAATGCCAACATTGACTACTTCGACAAGAACGCCCACGGACATCAGCAGTCGATGCACGTCGGCACCTCGCTCAACTACCAGCATCGCAGCACGGCGCAGTCGGCGAGCTACGACCCCGTGAGCGGTGTCTATACCTATCAGCCCATGAACGTGAAGGGTGCCTACACGCTGAAAAGCACGTTCGACTTCAGCCGCACCATCGACGAGAAGCGCTACTGGTCGTGGCAGACCAACGCCGATGCAGGCTATCATCACTCCATCGACCACGCCATGCTCACGGGCATGACGGCGAGCGAGGAGAACGTGGTCAACACCCTGACCCTGCACGACGGCGCCTACATACAATATAATAAAGGTTCGCTGAACATCCGCGCCACGGGCGACATCCGCTGGCGGCACTCAGAGGGTAAGATGCAGGACTTTGAGACACTGAACGCCACCGATTTCCAGTACGGTCTCTCCGCCCGCTACACCCTGCCGCGCCTAAACACCACGCTGTCTGCCGACGGCAACATGTACAGCCGTCGCGGCTACGGCAGCCCTGACCTCAACACCGACGACTTCGTGCTGAACGCCTCCATCAGCCAGCCGTTCTTCAAGGGCAAGCTCATCGCCCGCATTGAAGCCTTCGACCTGCTCCACCAGCTCAGCAACACGCAGTATTCCGTGAACGCCCAGGGTCGCACCGAGACCTGGTACCGCTCACTGCCGCACTACGTCATGGCACATTTAGTGTACCACTGGAATAAAAATCCGAAGAAGAAGTAAAGCAGAATGAAACGACTCCTATACATTATATTATATATGGTGCTGGCCGTCCATGCGTCGGCACAGATGCGAGTGACGGGACGGGTGATAGACTTGCAGAACAAGCCCGTGAGTGATGTCATCGTGAAGATGGTGAGCGGCACGAAGACGCTGGCGTTCACCAGCACGAATGCGAAGGGTGAGTATGCACTGGAATTGAAGAGTGCGACCAGCGGGGAGGTGTCGCTACAGTTCACCCATATCAGCTATGAGAAGGAGTCGGAAAGGCTATCGCTAAAGGAGCGGGTGACCAAGGTGGACATGGTGCTGACTCCGAAGGCTGTTTCGCTGAAGGAGGTGACGGTAAAGCCTGACCCGCTGCGGCAGAGGGGCGACACGCTGAGCCATAATCTGGCATCGTTTCTGGGTAAGGGCGACGTGACCTTAGAGGACGGACTGAAGCGGCTGCCGGGCGTGGATGTGTCGCAGAACGGCGGCATCAGCTACATGGGCAAGCCCATCTCGCAGTTCAATATCGAGGGCATGGACCTGCTGGGCGGCAAGTACAACCTGGCGACGAGGAACATCCCGGCGGACTATGTGACGAACGTAGAGATTGTGCGCAACCACCACAGCCGACGGGTGGAGAAGGACGTGCCGAGCAACGAGGTGTCGATGAACATCAAACTGTCGAACAAGGCGAAGTTCAAGCCGTTCGGGCAGGAAGAGGCGGGAGCGGGAATAGCCCCCCATTCGGCCCCCGAGGGGGCTACAATAGACCCGCAGCATGGTAACGTGTCCCCCTCGGGGGACGAAAGGGGGGCTTTGCGAGCTCTACTCGGTCTGACGGGCATGATGTTCACCAACAAGTTCCAGACCATCTGCTCGGTGAAGGGCGGCAACTACAAGGGCTTTGCACGGGCCGACATGTACGACCACTTCGGCGGCTCGGATGTGAGCACCCGCGCCACGAGCCTGTTCGGTGGCTTTGACGGCGGTGCGCCTCCGCAGGGCGAATACCTCTACCAGCGTAACGGCATGGCGACGGTGAACGGCATCCTGCGCACGGACTCGTTCACGACCATGAAGGTGAATGCCGACTACAGTTACCACCGCGCCACGCACGACATCAGCCAGAGCACGACGTACCTTGCCGATGGCGGCAACTATGTGACCGTGAGCGAACAGACGTCGCCGCTGACGAAGATTCACTTGCCAAAGCTGTCGGTGAACTACCTGAAGAACGCCGACCGCGTGTATCTCAGCGAGACGTTCGTGCTTAAAGGGAAGTTTGAGCAGAACGAGGGGGATGTGGTGGCCAACCGATGGAGCAGCGAGAGCCATCAAGCTCGCTTGGATGGCCGAGTCGTGACAGAGGTCGACGAAGTCAGCGGCTCTTTAGTGGAACAGCGACGGAAGACATCATCATTTGAGGTGGGCAACGAACTTTTCTGGATGGGCAGGACGGAGAAGGGCGCACGGCGACACGTCCATGCCAACGTGTCGTTCAAGCGGACACCGACGCTAAGGCTGTCGTTTGTGTCGGACGGCAATGGCTACGGGCAGACGGCGCAATCTTCGACACTCAGCATGAACGTAGGCTCGTCGTTCCAAATCCCCATCGGCAAGGCGTTCCGGCTGAATCTGCCCGTCAGCGTGTCCGCTATGTATGATAAGATAAAGACCTGGAGAGCCTCCCCAAGCCCCTCCCAAGGAGGGGATGTTAAGATACATGATTCCGATGCTTTATCTAATCAGACATCCCCTCCCTCGGAGGGGCTTGGGGAGGCCCTGTCTGGTTGGTCTCTGACCCCAACCCTCAACCCCGGCTTCGAGATACACTCCAAGAACCGCCGCTTCTACCTGAGTGCGGGCATCGGGGCAGCGCTGAAGGGGCTGTACTATAACCGACGGAACAGCGAGAGCCATCCAAGCTCGCTTGAAGATGGCCGAGTCGTGACGGAGGAAGGCAAAGCCAATAAACTGAACTACACCAAGCCCGTGCTCAATCCCTCGATGGGCATCAACTACACCTTCTCGGCCAACAGCAAACTGTCGTTCTCGACGGGCTACACGACTTCCATCGGCGACATGATGACGCTGCTGACGGAGCCGATGCAGGTGGACTACCGCTCGGTGCGCACCTCGTCGGGCATCATCGGCGAGTCGAACACGTGGCACACGTCGGGCGACTGGAAGTGGCAGCTTCCCATGCAGTACTTCACGCTGAGCCTCGCGGCCAGCCACAGCGAAGGCAAGCAGAACACGCTCACGTCGCAGTCGGTCAGCGGCATCGATGTGAGCAGCACGGCCCTGCTCCGCGACTCCCGTAGCCGCTCCACCAGCTTCTCCGTAGCCGCCACGAAGAACATCCCCACGCTCTTTGCCAAACTCGGTGCCGACGGCAACTACAGCTTCGGCAGTGGCGAACAGGCAATTTCCTCCTCTCTCGGGGGAGGTCAGGAGGGGGCCACCATCATCGATACCCGCACGAACAGCTACGCCCTACATGGCAACGCTACCATCACCCCCGTCCCCTGGCTCGAACTGCGGTACGACATCAATTACGGGTGGTCGCGCTCGCGTTACTCCGAAGAGAGCAACACAACCACCTCCCTCACCCACAGCGGTGCCGTCCACATCTTCCCCATCGCCGCCCTCGACCTCTCTTTGGATTACGACCATGTGCGCCGCCAACTCACCGCCGACCAATACAAGCGCATGTCCCTCTTCAACGCCTCCGCCCAGTACAAGTGGAAGCAGTGCGTCCTCCGCCTCGAACTCGACAACCTCCTGAACCAGCGCCACTACGCCTACACCATCTTCAACGGCATCAACACCTACACCTACGACTACACCCTCTGCGGCCGCACCGTCATGTTGAGAGCGACGTTTAAACTGTAATACGTCGGTAAAAAGATGTAGGATAACGAAAGAGTTCAGCCCCATTCGCAGCAATGACGAGTGGGGCTGATTCGTGCGGACTATGCCGTCTGTAGGTTCTTGAACGATGCGTTGAGCTTATTGCCAAGCATCGTCAGGTCGTTGTCAAGTTTCTGACTTGTGATGCGGGCGTAAATCTGGGTGGTTACAATGTTGGTGTGTCCCAATACACGGCTCACACTCTCAATGGGCATACCCTTTGAAAGTGCCAAGGTTGCGAACGAGTGCCGGCCACAATGGTAGGAGATGGCTTTCTCTATGCCACAGGCTGTCATCACCGTTTTCAGCTTCTTGCACATCGACCAGTAGTTCATCTTGCCGAACACCAGCTTGTCTTCTCGTAGGTGCTTGTAGCGGTCGATAATCTGCAAGGGTACATCCATCAATTTCACCTGAAATGGGATGTTGGTCTTGTGTCGCTTGCTGATAATCCACTTGTCGCCGTTGATGTCCACGATGTTGTCCGTCGTCAGGTTCTTCACGTCGATGAACGAGAGGGCGGTGAAGCACACGAATACAAAAATGTCACGCACGAAGGCGAGATTGTCGTCCTCGAACTCATGGGTTGCGACGGCTTTCAGTTCTTCCTCGGTCAGGAACTCCCTTTCCTTGCAGTTAGGGCTGATATGGAACTGCGCGAACGGGTTACGAGGAATCTTACCATTGTAGTGCGCCCTCAGCACAACACCTTTCAGCCACATACATCGCTGCCAGATAGTACCGTTAGCCAGTCCTCGGTCTGTACTGAGGTAGGCGGCAAAGTCCTTGATAAACTCTGGCGTCAGTTCCAGCATCGACATATCCGTGCGACGGTAGTGCGACTGGATGAAGTCTGCCACATCCTTCCGCGAACGTTCCATAGCCCAGAGCGTACTTGCAGCCCTGTCCTTGCCCACACGTTTCTTCTGATTGGCGATGTCCTTGTCGAAAGCACTCAGCAGAGTTTCATATTCGCTGCCGAAACCCTGATAGGAGTTGCGCACCATCTCTGCCGTAACGAAAGCCTCACGATCCGATAGGTGCTGATAATGCTTGATAATCTGCGCCTTGATATTATCAAGTTCGCGGTTAATCTGCAATGCCTCCTTGCTGCGTCCTTTGGCACAGTTGCCCTTCACGTCCCACATATCAAGCGGAATCGTCTTCTTACAACTGAACTGGCTCTGTGTGCCGTTAATCGTTACCCTGCCCATCACAGGCACCACACCGTTCTTCTCCTTACTCTTGTTCACATAGAACAGAATGTTAAAAGTACTTCTCATGTTTCTTACTCCGTTTTTAATTTTGGCTGCAAAACTACTATTTCTTTTGG
>JAEEGK010028738.1_pt1 | contig 11136 bp, 10 predicted proteins | sample 8958771 | NCBI WGS metagenome assembly JAEEGK01 (sample SAMN16246547, study PRJNA631951) | gut metagenome | biome: gut microbiome; feature: rumen; material: SC-attached | host: Bos | place: Iran: Karaj | collected 2018-10 | reverse complement strand
CTTATATCAAGAGGTCGATATAAACATGTTTCGTGATGATCATGAAAGATCGGCGAGATCCAGATACTGGCTGCCCACCAGGGCGATGTGCTCCTTGCGGCCGGCCAGGTTGTCCCCCTCCAGCAGGTCGAAGACCCGGGCGGTCTCCTCCATATCCTCGGGCATCACCCGGATCAGGCGCCGGGTCTCGGGGTTCATGGTGGTCAGCCACATCATCTCCGGGTCGTTTTCGCCCAGGCCCTTGCTGCGGTTGACGGTGATCTTTCCGGGACCGATCTCCTCCAGGATCTCCGCCTTCTCCCGCTCGGAATAGGCGAACCAGGTCTTGTCCTTGTACAGGATCTCATAGAGGGGGGATTCGGCGATGTACACATACCCCTCCCGGAGCAGCGTGGGCGTCAGCCGCCAGAGCATGGTGAGGATCAGCGTGCGGATCTGGTAGCCGTCCACGTCCGCGTCGGTACAGATGATGACCTTGCTCCAGCGGAGGTTTTCCAGGGAAAAGCTGTTGAGCTCCTTGCCGTGCTTCTCCACCTCCACGCCGCAGCCCAGGACCTTGATGAGGTCGGTGATGATCTCGCTTTTGAAGATGCGCGCGTAGTCCGCCTTAAGACAGTTGAGGATTTTGCCGCGGACAGGCATGACGCCCTGATACTCGGAGTCCCGCGAGAGCTTTACGCTGCCCAGGGCCGAATCGCCCTCGACGATGTAGATCTCCCGTTTGTCCACGTCGCGGCTGCGGCAGTCGACGAACTTCTGTACGCGGTTGGCTAGATCCACGTTCTTGGTGAGCGTCTCGCGGATGCGCACGCGGGTCTTCTCCGCCTGCTCGCGGCTGCGCTTGTTGATGAGGACCTGGTCGGCGATTTTGTCCGCTTCCGCCTTGTTCTCGATGAAATAGATCTCCAGCTTCTCCTTGAAGAATGCCGTCATCGCCTCGCGGATGAAGCGGTTGGTGATGGATTTCTTCGTCTGGTTCTCATAGGAGGTGCGGTTGGAAAAGCAGTTGGTGACTAAAATCAGGCAATCCTGCACGTCGGCAAAGCTGATCTTGCTCTCGTTTTTCTGATACTTGCCCTCCTTGCGGAGATACGCGTCCATAGCCGAGACGAAGGCGCTGCGCACGGCCTTGTCCGGCGCGCCGCCGTGCTCCAGCCAGGAGGAGTTGTGATAATACTCGATGCAGTTGACCTTGTTGGAAAAGCACATGGCGGCGGAGATCTTCAGCTTGTATTCGTTCTTGTCCTCCCGGTCCCGGCCCCGGCGCTCGGCCTCCATATAATAGGGCAGCGTCAGCGAATCCTCCCCGGCCAGCTCGGAAACGTAGTCCACGATGCCGTTTTCATACAGAAATTCCGTAGTCTCGAATTTGCCGCCCCGCTGCCGGCGGAAACGGAAGGTGACGCCCTGGTTCACCACGGCCTGGCGCTTCAGCACGTCCAGATAATACTCGTCGGGTATTTCGATATCCGTAAAGACCTCGATATCCGGCTTCCAGCGGGTGAGGGTGCCGGTGCGCTTCCCCCGGTCCTCCACCCAGCTCAGGCCGCCCACGTTCTCGCCCTTCTCAAAGTGGAGGCTGTATTTCTTCCCGTCCCGCCAGACGGTCACGTCCATATAGGCGGAGGAATACTGGGTGGCGCAGGCGCCGAGACCGTTGAGACCCAGGGAATATTCGTAGTTCTCCCCCTCGTCGTTGTCGTACTTGCCGCCCGCGTAGAGCTCGCAGTAGACCAGCTCCCAGTTATAGCGCTGCTCGATGGGATTGAAGTCCAGCGGGCAGCCGCGGCCGAAGTCCTCCACCTCCACGGACCCGTCCTCATACGCCGTGAGGATAATGAGCTTGCCGTGCCCCTCCCGGGCCTCGTCGATGGAATTGGACAAGATCTCGAACACCGCGTGCTCGCAGCCCTCCAACCCGTCTGACCCGAAGATGACCCCGGGGCGCAGGCGCACCCGGTCCGCCCCCTTGAGCATGGAGATGCTTTCGTTGCCGTAATTCTCAGCGCGTTTCTTCTTCATGGGAATCCTCCGATGCGGCTCACATTTTGTATGCAAAACACAATATATATGATTTTACCATAGCCGGGGCCATAAATCAAGTATTTCCGGGGGAAGAAAAACACGCCCTGCCGAGCGGCATGGCGTGTTTTTGAGGCTCGTCGTTTCCCGTTTATTATTTGTCCGATTTCCCCGCGATATCCGCGACGGCGGCGCGGGCCCAGGTGATGGCGCGGGAGTGGCTGTTGCCGTTCCAGAGCAGGGGATAGTCCACGCCGTAGAGGCCGCCGGCCACGTTGCCGATAGCGTAGAGGCCGGGGATGGGCTTGCTGTCCTTATCCAGCACGTGCAGGGCCGTGTCCGTCAGCACGCCGCCGTGAACGTTCAGCAGGGCCGGGCCCCACTTGAGGGCGTAGAAGGGCGGCTCGGTGATGCTGGTGAGCAGCGCGGAGCGCTTGCCATAGTCCAGGTCCTCCCCCAATTCGTACAGCTCGTTATACCGCGCCACCGTAGCCTTGAAGGTCTCGACCGGGACCTCCATTTTTTCGGCCAGCTCCTCCAGCGTGTCCGCCTTGAAGCAGGTGCCCCGCTGCACGTAGCGCTCGATCTGCTTGTCGATGCCGTTGTCCGGCGTCCATTTATAGCCGTAGTCCGTCATCAGGGGCTCGGTGAACTGGCCGCCCGTGATGTCGATGCGCTCGCCCAGCTCCCGGAACCACTTGCCGTCGAAAACCGTGAAGGCAAAGTCGCCCCGGGGCTGCATGGCGCAGCGGATGGCCTTGGCCTGGACCCAGGTGTCCTCATTCATGAAGCGTTTTCCGTCCCGGTTGACGAAGAGGAAAAAGAAAACGTACATGGAATAGGCGATCAGATGCAGGGAGAGGGCCCAGGAGGGATTCTCGAAGGCCGCGCCCATCCAGTAGGCCATGCGGTGCCCGTCGCCGGTGTTCAGGCCGATGCGGGAGCCGGGATGCGCCGGGTCCGGCACCTGGGGGGCGTAGCCGTTGCGCTTCGGCACCAGGCCCAGCGGGCAGAAGGTGCGCAGCATATCGGGGTTGGAGCCAATGTCCCCCGTGGCGAGGATCACGGCGCGGCGGCCGATATAGCGGCGGAATTTCCCGTCCTCCCCCCTGGCGATGCAGGCCGTGACGCGGCCCGCTTCGTCCTTTTCCAGATATTCCGCCTTCGTGCTGCGGATGATGCGGTTCCCCTCTCCCTCCAGGCAGTGGTCCTGCAAAATCTCGCACATGAGGTGAGAGCCGGCACGGTTTTTATAGCGCTTGCTCTCCGGCTTCTGGATCAGATAATGGGTGCCGTCGTACTCCGTGAAGTCCGGCCCCTTGTAGCGGCCGCCGAAGAGCTTCAGCTCCACCGCGTCGCCGCCCAGGTCCGTCAGCCACTGCACGGCCTCGGAGCAGTTGTTGATATAGAGCCAGAGCAGGTCCTCGTTCACACGGCTGCCGCAGAGATGCATCCAGTCACGCGCAAACTGCTTTTTGTCGATGCTGACGCCCAGCCTGCGCATGACCGGAGAATCCGTGCAGGCGATATGGGCCCCGCGGCCCACGATGCCGTGATACTTCTCCAGGATGATGCAGCGCAGGCCCAGATCCGTGCAGCGGGCCCCGGCGGCCATGCCCGCGATGCCGCCGCCGACGATAAGCACCTCGGTCTCCACGGTTTCGGCGATCTCGGCTTCGGGCACCGGATCGGGCCGCCTGGCCCAGGCGCAGTCGTCATACTGCCCGCGCAGGCCCTCCACGTGGTTCTCCCCCGTGCCGATGAAATCGAAATCGATCTCTTCATCGGGATTCACGGGCCCTCTTTTTCTTTCGTCCATGTTCCTCTCCCTTTCCTCTACGATTTGCGGAACAGATATTCCAGAACGTCCCTTCTCGTGATGATGCCGATGAAGGAATCCACGTCGTCCACCACCGGGACGAAATTGCTGTTCAGCACTCTTTCAAACAGGGTCTCCGGCGGCTCGGTAATGCGCACGGGCGGGTTGCGGCCGGGCTCAATGATATTCTTTATGTAGGTATCCTCCAGGCTGAAAATGCTGACCTGCTCCTGCTTTTTCTCCGTGTTTTCCCCCCTGACGATGTACCACAGGAGGTCCCCCTCCCGGATAGTACTGTAATACTTTCCCTCCCTGGTGATGACGGGAATGGCGGAATAGCCGTGAAAGGCCATCTTTTCCAGGCTCTGACGAACGGAATAATCGTCGTATATATAGGCCACCTCGACCTTTGGCTTCAAAAAAAGAGCGATGTTCAAATTGATTTCTCCTTTCCGGGGCCGTCACAAGAAATTGTGCCCATGCCATATATATGATACCATATCTTCATTCAGAAATCATCAACTATTTTTGAACGGGAGGGAATTTTTGCTGTATCAAAACAGTTTCGCCCCACGCAAAAAATAGTTGCATCCCCTGGCGGGGGCTTTGTGCTATACTGAGGCTGTACATATATAATAACAGGAGGGTTCCTCATGGATCTTATCAAAAAATACGCGCCTATCGCCAACAAGCGCTCCATCCGGCAGTACGATCAGCCCCGCTGCTATGAGCTGGCCGGGAAGAAGCTCACCTTCGCCATCGACACCGGGGAGGAAACCGGTGAGATCGTCCTCGACGTGGCGGACAAGCAGCATCTGAAATGGAGCATCTGCGGCGGCAAGGCCGCGGGTGAGGCGGACTACGAATGCCGCAAGTCGGACGACGACACCTATCTGCTCACCTACTGCGTACCCGAACCGCGGGAAAACCACACCTTCGTCATCGACATGGAGCAGGAGCTCGTCACCTTCCTGCGCTGCATCGTGGGCGAGAACGCCTACTATCCCCTGCTGGTAGACAGTCACTTCGGCTTCGGCTACATCGTCATTGAGGGCAAGGAGCACACGGATTACAGGCGTCACGGCTTCACGGAGGACGTGAGCGGCACCGCCGTCCGCTGGACCTACGGCCACGAGCTTTCCACCATCCACGCTTACTTTGATCCGCACTGGTACCGCATCGCCTATCCCCGGGAGGGGCTGAAATCCAAGAGCCAGAAGGCCACCAACTCTCTCTTCCGGGAGTGCCTGGCCATGCTGCCCGGCTCGGAGGAGCCCGCCTACTACGTGAAGATCAAGGAGGGCATGTACCTGGTGAGCGTGACGGAGCAGAACATGGAGAAGATCGTGGCGGAGAAATTCGGCTTCCGCAGCGACACGCTCTGCTTCCTGGACAACTGGAACCGCATGACCAGCGTGGGCCGCGGCTACGGCACCGCCACCCGCGAGGGCAAGGACAGCGAGATCTTCGTCATGATCGGCAAATACGGCACCCCCGAAGAGGTAGACGAGCATTTTTTTACGGATCCCTGCCCCTACCTGGTGTAAAGTAAGGGGCGCGGATCAAACTACATGATCCGATGACAACAGCTCCCGCTTCGCAATCGAAGCGGGAGCTTTCGGTTTGCTTGTACGGCTTCAGAGTTTATTCCTCGGCCTCCTCGGTCAAAATGCCGGCGATGCGGAGATACAGAGATTCCGCATGCTTGCGGAAGCGCTTTTCCATATCAGACGCCTGTTGAGCGCTGCCTGCTAGGATATCCAGGTGCATCATCTCGCCCAGGCCATCGGAGAGGGAGAGACTGACCGTAAATCCACCCTCTGGCTTCTCTTTATGGGAAGTTTTGATCATGGCCTCCCTTGCAAGGATCTTTGCCGCCCGCTCCGCTCCGGAAGAAGCCTTGATGCGGATGGTGTAGGGAAGCTGGCTCTCCATCTCCGTCGCAGTTCGCATCCCTTTTGGCGTGATGCGATACTTATCGTCCTCCGTAAGAAGGATCAGATCCATTTTCTCCAGCTCAGTCAGGCATTCGATATAATCGAAGTAATTCGTTGCGTTGTCTATGATCGTCAATTCCGTCAGCATATTCTGGCTTACCGGAGCCGGCAGACGATTCAGAATATAGAGGATGAGGATCTTGATGTCGATTTTTTCCCTGATGAATCCAAAATTATCCAAATTGTGCACCTCACAGCGGCTGCATTCCCGTCTAAACCGAAATAACGGCACAAATGGAACGCTCCGGCATAGATTGTTAGTGAAATCATCCTGTCAGGAGGTATGTCTATGGCAGACAGAGTTAAACCGGGACCTGTCGATCACGCAGCCGCCATCCGGGAAGCTGTCAGTGTTCATACGAAGAAGATTTATGATTCCTGCCGAGATAAGGATTGTCTGGAGGATCTTCGCCTGTATCCCGATGCGTCTTCCCAGGCAGCCATCTCCACCGCCATCGGGATTCGTGCGAAATCCGTAGAACTGCTGTATGCCGGGATCGCGGTGGAAGAAGCCGCCTTCAACCGGGGGTATTATACCGTGGATGTTCGCTTCTTCTATCGCATCCGCGGAGAAGCCTACAGCATCACAGCAGGAAGCAGCAGGATCTCCGGCCTGTGCGTCTATGATAAACGCGTGCTGCTTTTCGGAAGCGAAGGGAACGCGAAGGTCTTTTCCTCGGATACCCCTGCACAGCTGCGCTGTGTGCGCTTGCCGGTGGCGGTCGTTGACGCGGTGGACCCCATCATTCTCAATATCCGACTTGCAGACGTGAGCGATCAACAGACCGCGGAATTCGACCAGAAGGAAATCCCGGAATTCATCCGAAGCGCTTTCCCTGAGGGACTCGTCTTTGCAGGGGATGCCAAGCGGGTGTATGTAACACTGGGGCAGTTCAGCATGATCCGGCTGGAGCGGGATTCTCAGATCCTGATCCCGGCCTACGACTACTGCCTGCCGGAAAAGGGGTGCACGACCGGTAATGGTGACGATCCCTACGAGCTATTCAAGCGGATCCGCTTCCCGGTGGACGAATTCTTTCCGCCCGACACGCTCCAGACCTGCGAGACTTATCGCGAGGCGGCGGCGCAGGGAGCGCAAACCTGATTTCTGCCCGAGAGGCTGTCATGAGACAGCCTCTCCGCTTTTTATTCTTCTCCGGGGAACTCCAATTCATCCACGAAGACATCCTGGAACATGGGGTCGGCAGCAAGCTCCAGGTATTCGATCTTTTTTGCCAGCGTGGCGGCACGCTTATATTCGTCGATGCTGAGTACGCAAAGCCTTGCGCCCTGACCTGCGGCATTTCCAATGGCCATGACCTTATCCTCCAGTTCCGGCGGAATCAGGCCAATACCGCATGCACTGGCAGGGGACATATAGCTTCCGAAAGCGCCGGCAATCATCACGCTCTGGATATCTCCGGTGGTAATGCCCAGACGGCTGCACATCATTTGGATGCCCGCTGCCATAGCGCCCTTTGCCAGCTGCACTTCACGCACGTCCTTTTGCGTGAAGTACAGTGCTTCCCCGGCGCCGGAAGCTTCGGCATCTGCCAGCAGGAAGGCCCGCTGTCCTTCGTACTCGGTAATGCGGTCCGCAAGCAGTTTTCCTTCCGCATTTTCAATCTCATCCGCCGGAAGCAGCCGCCCGGCAGCTTCCACCAAGCCGGTCCGCACCAGCTCGCTGATCAGGTCGATCAGGCCGCTCCCACAGATGCCGATGGGTTTTCCGCCGCCGATCACACTGTAAGAATACTTGCCGTCCTTCAGGCTCACATGGTCGATCGCGCCTTCGGCGCCGCGCATGCCGCAGGTGATGAGCGCACCTTCAAAAGCGGGACCGGCTGCCGTACTGCATGCGATGAGCCGCTTTTCGGTGCCCAGGACCATTTCACCGTTGGTGCCGATATCGATCAGTAGGGTGATCTGCTTCTTTTCGTCCATGGAAGCGGCCAGCGAAGCGCCAACGGTATCCGCTCCAACAAAACCGGCAATGTTCGGCAGCATATACAGCTTGGCGGATGGATTTACCGAGAATCCAAACGCAGGTGCGGTCAGCTGCATGGGTTCCGCTGCGGCCGGCGTATATGGAGCGTACGCCAGGGAAGCGGGGGAGATACCCAGGAACAGATGATGCATGCAGGTATTGCCAACCACGGTGATCAAATAGATATCTTTCATCTTTTGCTTTGCGGAAGCGGCACACTTTGCGGCCAACTGGTTCAGCGCTTTCCGGATATCCCCGGTGGGACCTTCCAAACCGTTTTCCACGCAGTATTTCACCCGCATGATCACATCGCCGCCATAGGTTGTCTGCGGATTCAGCAGGCTGGCCTGGGAGAGCTGTTCACCGCTGCGCAGATCAACAAAGTAGCAGGCGACCGTCGTCGTGCCGATGTCGTATGCGAGGCCCAGCACCGGAGAACCGACGCTCACCACATCCAGGATCTCGTCGCCGCAGACCACCGCGTCGACCCGATAAGCGTTCTCCTCCAAAGTGTTGTAGAGTTTGGAAATGACGCGGAGATTCGGGCGGAAATGATCGGCAGCGGTACAGGCAGCTTCACTTACGGCATCCGTCAGCCGGAGCCAGCAGTCCCGAAGATCGGAGGTGCTGGGTTTCGGCAGTTCCAGCGTATATACTTTGACGGCGGGCGTGGGGGCGACCTCGCGGGTTATACCTCCCATGAGGATGCGGTGTCCCTCATCCTTGCGGGAAATATCCACCGTGATATCGCCGGTAATTTTGGTCATGCAGGCCAGCACTTCCCGGGTGCCCTTTTCGTCGGTGACGATGACCTTGCATTTTTTGCAGGTGCCGTTGCCTCCGCAGGGAGCGTCCAGCTTGAGATCATTGAATCGAATGGCGTCCATGATGGACATGCCGGGACGGGCTTCGTAAATCAGCCCGGAGGGCTTGAATGTTACCTTCATTATTTCACCTCACGGAATAGATAGCAACCCACGTAGGTGAGGGTGCCTCGGCCATGGTTATAGACAATACCGTTATCCCTGCAAACGTCACTGATGACCATACCGTATCCTTCCATGGGACTGCTCATCAGATCCGGGAAGCGGCACGGGGCATCGGGAAAGGAGCATTTCTGGCAGTGCATGCACTCTCCTGCGCCCAAAGGAAGGACTTCCAGTTCAGAATGATCCCGGCGAAGCTTCTTCAAAAACTCAACGAAATGCCTGGAATGGATCTTGGAGGTTTCGTCCATCGTTTCGAAATCAAAGTCATCCTCCAGCTGCCCCGTGGTTTCTACGATCAGGCCGATCTCGTAGCGGTTGACTCGCTCCTGACATTCTGCCACCGTGCCGCAGTTGGGGGGACAGCTCCAATTGGTGTTGTAAGCATGACATTTGTTGACGGCGCACATTTCCCGCACTTCATCCCGAAGCTTGATGGTTTCGATCTTCATAGGCTCGGCAAGAGTGAAGCCGGTCTCCAGCGCCTCTTCACGAAGCTTCGTAATATCCATCGTCGGTGTATTCCTTTCCTTTGTGATCTGATCGTTTCATACATTATATAACAAATTTTGAAATTTGCAACGGGCTATGCTATAATGCCTTTATACAGCACTCAACGGATCCCAGGAGGCGCGTCATGTTCAAAAGAAGAGTCGAGGATTCCGGTAAGACTACCGTCTTTCGCTTTGCATGCAGGATATTCTATGCCCATGTCATCAGCGTTCTTATTATGCTTGTCGTTTATTTCCTGGTGGATAACCTGTCTCTGATCGGCATTCAGCAGCCGGACGGATTATATAATAAAGCCGTAACCATCGCCTGTCTCGTGTTTTACCTCGTCTATGTTTATATCCAGAGCTGGCGGATCGGGCAGAGAGATTATAATCTGGTGCTCTATAAGCACATCGTTTACGACAAATGGAAGCCGCTTCTGGCTGCGGTTTTCAGCCAGATCCCGGGGCTGATCCTTGCTGTGTTGGCGATGATCCCCTCCACCCGGGATATGGGACGGGCAGTGTTCAGCGTTTTCTATTTCTATGCAGCATGGCTTCTGGCCCGCTTCAAGGACACTGTATCCATGATTTACTTTGTTCCGTTGATTCTTCCGCTGATTCTGGCCCCCGCATCCTATCACATGGGGTATCGGGGAATTTACCTTGCGAATAAGCTGGTCTATAAAATGCCGAAGGAACAAAAGAAGGACAGGCAGGGGAGGGCATAAGCGCAGAAAAGCTTCCATAGGATGCCCGTGGGGGTGTCATACATGAAGTTTCGATATGTACTGCTGACTGCTTTTTGCCTTCTTCTTGGCGCCGCTGCAATGTCCGTCCCGCTGGCGCGTCATGTTTTCCGGTCTTCGGCGGGGGGCCATGTGGTGATCGTCGTTGATCCCGGTCACGGCGGGGAAGACGGCGGAGCTGTCAGCGCAGACGGTCTGAAAGAAAGCAATGTGAATCTGGCCGTTGCCTTGCGGCTGGACATGCTGCTTGGTCTATGCGGGATCCCCGCCATCCTGACCAGAGACAGCGATGAGATCGCCTATCCCGATTCTGCGGTGACCACGCGGCAGCGGAAGCGGGCAGACCAGGAATACCGGGCGGCATTGATCGGAAGAACGGAAAAAGCCGTTCTGCTGAGTATTCATCAGAACAATTTCACAGATCCCGCCCCGAAGGGGGCGCAGGTTTTCTATGGGAGCGTATCCGGCAGTGAGGAATTTGCGAAAGAACTGCAGGAACAGCTTTCCCGTCTCTGTGGAAATCATCGGAAATCCGCGCCGATCTCCGATGATGTGTATCTGCTTCGACAGGCAGCCTGTCCTTCCGTTCTGGCGGAGTGCGGTTTTCTTTCCAATCCGGAGGAACTGGGCCTGTTGAAGACCGATGCTTATCGCACAAAGCTGGCGATGGCACTGGCGGCAGGCTGCATGAGGCAGTACCCCAAGCTGGAGGAACGATATGGCAAAGGCTAAAAGCATTTTTTACTGCACGGAATGCGGGAATGAGACGCTGAAATGGCAGGGGAAATGCCCCTCCTGCGGGGCATGGAATACCATTGTGGAGCACAAGGAGAGCGGCAGGAACAGCGCATCTTCCACCGTTGTCGGACGATTGCCGGAACGACTGTCGCAGATGGAGACAGAGGAAGAAATCCGATTTGCCACTGGGATCGGGGAGCTTGACCGGGTTCTCGGAGGCGGTGCGGTTACCGGTTCTCTTGTTCTGGTAGGCGGCGCTCCCGGCATCGGTAAATCCACGCTGCTGCTGCAGTTGTGCGGCGGCTTGCCGCGGGAAAAAAAGGTGCTGTATGTCAGCAGCGAGGAAT
>JAEEGK010028736.1_pt1 | contig 11136 bp, 4 predicted proteins | sample 8958771 | NCBI WGS metagenome assembly JAEEGK01 (sample SAMN16246547, study PRJNA631951) | gut metagenome | biome: gut microbiome; feature: rumen; material: SC-attached | host: Bos | place: Iran: Karaj | collected 2018-10 | reverse complement strand
AAAAAAAATTTGAAAAATATAAAGAATAATCTTCAAAATATGAAAAAAAAAGATAAAGTAAAAAAAAAATAATAATAAAAATAGTAATAATAATAAAAGAAGAAATAATGTAAAAAATAATTCATTAAATAAAAATACAAAAGTAAATAATACTATACCAAATAATTCAATTTCTCCAAAAAAATCAAATAAAAATTTATTAAATAATAGTAATGATAATAATAATAATAATAACAATATTAATATAAACAATAATAATAATACTCAAAAAATGTTTTCAAAAAAAAATACTTTAAATAGTATATCAAGTAATGTGAAAAATTCAAGTAAAAATTTATTAAATAATAATTCAAATAATAAAATATCTCGACATGATTCAATAAAAAAAATAGATAATAATATAATAAATCCAACAGAAAAACATAGTTTATCATCTTCAGATTTTTATAAAATATTAAAATCAAATTCTCGTTCTTCATCACCTAAAACAAAAAATATAAATGTAAATCTTCAAAAAAATAAATCTTTTACAATTCATATTCCTTATAAAGACTCTCAATTAACTTATTTATTAAAAGATTCTCTTGGTGGAAATTCAAAAACAATTTTATTTGCAAATATTTCTCCTAATGATGAAAATTTTGATGAAACTTATAATACTATTTTATTTGCTTTAAGAGCAAAAAAAATTAAAAGTAAAATTATGGTTAATAAATTAATTACTGATAATTTAAACAATGAAAATTTAAAAATGAAAAAATTAAATAATGAAATTATTGAATTAAAAGAATTATTAGAAATAAGAAATAAAAAAGGAAATTTTAAATCAATTCAAGATGAATTATTCAAATTAAAAAAAGAAAATATTGAATTAAGAAATTATATAAATAATATAAATGATAATAGTATATCTAGAATAATTAATGAGAATCAATTTTTAAAAAAAGAAATTAAATTATTAAAAAATAAGCAAGAAAAAAAAAATAGAAATAGAGTTTATTCTATATTCACTGATAATTCTATTAATAATTATGAAGATTTTTCTATTCCTAAAAATTTAAAAAATAATTTTTATAATTATGAAAAAAATGTATTTGCAAAAACAGGAAAAAATATTATTTATAATAATAAAATTTTAAGACCTAATTCAGTTAAAAAAAAACAAAATAATTATTTATCTTATATTAATTCTCCAAAACAAAATACCAATTTTTCTTCTAATAATATTTATAATAAAAATAATAATTATATTAATGAATATGGTTATAAAAATTATAGTGCTAGTAGAAGTAAAAATTCTGATAATTATTTTTATGATGACAATATTAGTAGTAATTATTATTATTAAAAAATTTAATATTTTTAATTTGAATAATTCTATAAATACATATTTTTTAATGTAATTTAAATTTAATGAAAAAAAAAATTAATTCAAAAAAAGAGTTCATTCTATTTAATATAAAATCAAAGTGATTTTTATATTATTCATTAAATAGGAATAAAAAAAATATAATGTCATATTTTTTAATCATAATATTTACTTTAATTGTTTCTTCATTTTCTTTTAAATGTGGACATGATAATTTAAAAGTTCCAAAGTTAAAAAAATTAAATGAAAGTTCAAATACTCGGAATCTCGACTCAAACTATAACAAACATAATATTTTAATATATATACATTATGGAGCATTAAAAAAACAACTTTCACAAGGAATAATAACAGAAAATTATTATAATAATTTATCTTTTTCTTTGAATTCCACAATAAATTATTTTTCAAAATTGTTATCAGTTTTTACAAACAAACAAATAAATTTATCTCCAACAATTTTTGAAGGGCAAAATGATGAAAATTATATAACTAAAAATGATGTAAAAGATATATTAGGAAAAATAATAGTATCTGATTTAATTCTAATACCAAAAATTTATAGAATAGAAGGTATTGATGCAGCAGCATATCCAATAACATTAAGTAAATTTGATAATCGTCCTGTTTGTGGAGGAATTTTATTAGGAACACATTATGATTTTAATAAAACTAATTCACATTCATATTTAATAATGTTATTATTACATGAAATTACTCATGTTTTAGGATTTACAAAAGTTTTATATTCATATTTCTTATCATCAAAATATTTAATATCATATAAAGTAATTAATGGAATACAAAGAACACTTTTTACAGGAGAAAATGTAATTAAACAAGCAAAGAGACATTTTAATTGTGATAATATAGAAGGTATTGAATTAGAAAATCAAGGAGATAATATTTCAGCAGGATCACATTGGGAAGCAAGAATAATGTTAGGTGATTATATGATATCAACTGATTATCCAGAAATAGTAATAAGTGAAATATCACTTGCTTTATTAGAAGATACTGGATGGTATTATGTTAATTATTATACTGGTGGATTATTTAGATATGGTAAAGGTTTGGGATGTGATTTCCTTAATAATAAATGTATTCATAAAGGGAAAACTTCCTTTGGAAGAGAATTTTGTGTTAATATAAATGAAGACAGATGCTCTAGTGGAAATATTGATAGAGGGATTTGTTATATTATTCCTAGTAATTATTTTCCTTATTCTTATTTTAATAATCCTTATAAAATAGGATTTTCTTTTGCTGATTATTGTCCTGTTATGTTTACTCCTTATTCGAAAGATAAGTATTATTTTTATTCAAGATGTGATTCAAATGGTAAAAATATGTATAATTTTTCACCAGAATATGGTGAAACATATGGTTCTAATTCAATATGTGTTTTAAGTTCATTAAAACCACAATCATCATTATCAGATTCATATAAAACAGCAAGATGTCATGAAGTAATATCATGTGATACAAATACTAAATCTTTTATACTTGATATTGGAGAAGTTAATTTAACTTGTTCTGGTAATTATGAAGAAATTGAAGTTGAAGGATATAGTGGAAGTATTATTTGTCCTGATTATAATAGAGTTTGTACTGGAAGTATTTGGTGTAATGATCCACTTTCTTGTATCGAAAAAGAAAGTTTATATAATGAAGATAATACTTCTGTTATAAAAGTTTATAGATATTCCACTGATTTAGATGAAATTGAAGAAAGTGAAAAAGAAGAAGAAAAAAAAGAAGAAGAAATAGAAGAAAAAAAAGAAGGAAAAGAAGAAGAAAAAGAAGAAGAAAAAAAAGAAGAAAAAAAAGAAGAAAAAGAAGAAGAAAAGAATAATTCAGTTAATAATGATACACAAATTAATTTTAATATTAATGATAGTGGAATAATTAAGCTTACTTGGAAAATTATTTATTTACTTGCTTTTTTGTTACTTTGATTTATTTATTGAATAAATTTATAATTAAAAAATAAATATATCAACAATAACCCTTTAATGAAAAATATTTAATATTACTTTAAATATTGTAAAAATAAATTATTTAAAATAAATAAATTAAATAATTAAAACATTTGTTGAATAAAACAGATTAAATAAATAATAAAATATTTATTGAATCATATTATTATATAAAGAATAAAATTTACTTTTTTTATTTTCTTTTATATTTTCTAAACTATCATCTTCAATAATTTCTCCATTATCCAAAATAATAATTCGATCACATTTATCAATCATTTGTAAATCATTTCCAACAAAAAGAATAGTAGATTTTTCAAATAAATTATTTATATTTTCTTCAATAATTTTTTCAGTTTCTTCATCCATAGAATTAATACTTTCATCTAAAATAATGACTTTACTTTTTTTTAAAGCTGCTCTAGCAAAAGAAATTAATTGCTTTTCACTTAAAGATAAATTATTTCCATTTCTTTTAATTTGAAAATTTAATCTTCTTTTACTATTTAAAATTTCTTTAAATAAATTAAAAGAATCTAAAATATCTAAAATTTCTTTTTCTTTATATTTATTTAAAGGATCAATATTTTCTTTTAAACTTCCTTCTAAAATAAAAGGTTCTTTTGGTATTATTGTTATATTTTGTCTTAAAGAATCTAAATTAATTTTACTTATATCTGTTTCATCTATTAAAATTTTCCCATCTAAACTTTCTATTATTCTACATAATGATAATATTAAAGTTGATTTTCCACTTAAATTTTTTCCTATAATTCCTACTTTTTCATTTGGATTAATTATTAAATTTATTTTTTTTAAAATGATTGGAGAAAAAGGTTTATATTTAGTAGAATAATTTAAAAATTCAATTTTCCCTTTTAAAGGCCATTGATTATCTTTAATATAAATTTCTTCATTTGGATTTGGTTTTTTTTCTTCAATAATATTTAAAGCACTTTCACATCTTTCAATACTTACCAATGAAATTTCAATATTTGAAAAGAAATTTAATATATTTGTTAATTCATTATAAAATTCTTCTGAAAAATGTAATATTAAAGCAATTGATTGAGGATTGAAAATTTCTTTTCTAATTAATATATATATTATTATTAAACCAAAGAAAAAATGAGAAAAAAATCTTAATCTTTGAGCATACCATTTTTTACTTCCTTCTAAATATATTTGAACACTGAAATTATCATCTAATTTCTTATATAATTTTTCTCTATAATTTTCTTCAGTATTTGAAGTTCTTATTATTTCTACTCCTTTAATACTTTCATTTAATATATTTATTATTGGAGTATATGTTATTCTTTCTAATCTTTGTAAATTTCGAGAACAATTAATAAAATATTGAGAAAGTTTTAATGTAATCAGAATTAAAATAGGAAAAATTAATAAAGTAAATTTACTATATATATAACATATTATTATTGAAGCTGAAATTGTAAAAATAGCTTTTAAAAAATTTACTATTACTCTTATTATTTTTTGAATAATATCAATATCTTTTGTTAATCTATATAATAATTGATCTATTGGAACTAAATCATGAAATAAATTTATTGGAGCTCTTAAAAATTTATATACTATTTTTTCATGTAATGCTCTTTGAGAAAATAAAGTTATTTCACAATGAAAATATTCAATTAAGAAATTAAATAAAATTCCTATTATTGATATTTGAAAATAAATTTTGAAAGAATTTTTTTGAGATAATATATTTATTTCTCTTTTTTTTTCATCTTCAATTTCTTTTATATTTTTCGCATATTTTGATATATAAATTGAACGATATGAATTTATTATTCTTCCTATTATCATTATTATTATTAATGATAAAAACATTATATAACCTCCTTGTAATTTAAGAAATGAAATATATGTTTTAAAAGAAATTTTACCTTTTTTTTTAAATTTATCATCTGATAACATTAAAGGATTTTTTTCTTTTTTTGTATCTTTAGTTTTAATTGATATTTCACTTTGAGTTTCAGAAATCATAAATTTAGAATTTTGATCATATATATTATTTAAATTTAATCTATTTTCATTAAATTTTTTAGTTTTCTTTTTTTCTATATTATCAAATTTTTCATCATTATTATCAAGAGTAAAATTTTTTCCAAATTTATTAATAAATTCTTTATAACTTCCATTAAATTTAATACTTTTATTTTCCATTAAAATAACTTTATCAACATAATTTAAATTATTTAAATCATTAGTGACTAAAATTCTAGTTTTACCTTTTAAATAATTAACAAAAGCATTTTTAAATATATTTTCACTAATATCACTATCATTTTTATAAAGAGGAGAATCTAATAAATATATATCACAATCTTTATATAAACATCTCGCAAGAGAAATTCTTTTTTTTTGTTGAAAAGATAAATTTTTACTTGAAGAATTAATTATTATATCATCATTATTATTAAAATTTTCTAAATCTTTTATTATATTACAAGCAGTAATAATTTTACTATATTTTTCCTTATCAAATTTATTATAAAAAATAATATTATTTTTTATAGTATCTTCCATAATAAAACTTTCTTGAGGACAATACGAAATTTTTCCATTAATAATAATAGGATAATCACTAGAAATAACTTTATAATTATTTAAAAAAGAATTTATTAAATTTGATTTACCTGAATTTTTATTTCCTATAATAGCAATGAATTCTCCTTTTTTAATTTGTAAATTTATATCATATAATAATATTTCTTTATTTAAACTTCCTATTAAAGAAGGTCTTCCTGAATCATTTGTTTTTTTTCTTCCAAATTTTATTTTTTTTTCATTTTCTGGTAAAATATTTATTCCAAAAGTAACTTTATCATATTTAATTATAATATTTTTTTTTTCTAAATTCTCATTTTTATGATAATTATGTTCATTTGAAAATAAATATTTTTCTAGTTTTTTTATTGAAGATAAGTTTATTATAAAGTCATTTATAAAAATTGGTATTTCCATTAAAGGAAATTTTAATTGATTTATTAATTGAAAAGCTGTAAATAAATTCGATATTTCTAAAATTTTATTTGAATGAATAAAATAACCAATCGATATCATCAATAAAATTAAAGGTAAATTAGAATTTATTAATATTCTTATTAAATTAATATATAAATTTCTTTTCACATATTTTAATTCTTCATCTCTTTTATTTTTTATTTTTTTTGAAAATTCTTCTTCCCAACCATTAATTTTTATATTTTTTAACATATGAAAAATATCATTTACAATATTCATTCTTTCTTTTTTTCTTTTATAAATTTTTTTCGAATTTTTAAAGTAAAAAACTTGTAAAAATAAAACAAGAGTCATAAAAAAAAATAAAATAAGCATAGAATAGAAAAATTCATATCCAAATAATTTAAATAGAAAATATAAAGAAATAAAAAGAACAAAAGGAGAATTAATAATTTTAGGAAAAACATAAAAAATATAACCTAACTTTTCACAATCATTTTCAATTAAATTTATTTTTTCTTCTTCTCTTCCTTCAAAATTATATAAATTTCCTTTTAAAATTTTATTAAAAATTAAACAAGTCATTTCATTTTTTATTTTTCTTTGCATGATAATATCTTTAAATTCAGTAAAATGATATAAAGTACTTCCAATTAATTTAATTAAAATAAAAAAAAATCCATATTGATAAATATTTAAATTTATAATTTTTTCAAAAAAAGAATTTTTTTCTATTTTTTTTCCATAGAAATTCCCACTTGAAAAAAGTAAAATAATTTGTCTGAAAAAATAAATTCTAATTAATTTTAAAATTTGATAAAAAAAGTCAATAAAAAATAATTGTAAAAGTTGAAAAATATGAATTTTAAAAATTGAAAATAATAAAGGATATTTAGTCATTTTTCCAGAAGAAAAATTTTTCCATGTTTCTTCTAAAGGATAAAAATTATGTCTTGTTGATTGATTTTCATGTAAAGTATTTATATCTGAAATTTTCAATTTTTCTTTATTTGATAAATCCATTATTTTTGAAGTCCAAAAAAATAGTATTTTATTTAAAAATGATTTATTGTAATAATTTAAATTTTCTTTATCTTGATTTTTCTCCTTTGATTCTAAATTATTATCTGATTCTAATGATTCTGTTAAAAGATTTTCTCTTGGAGATTCTGTTTCTTCCATTTTTTTATAAAAAATTTTTTTCAAATTTATTTTTTTTTTGTTTTGTTTAATGATTAAATGTTTTTATTTATTTTATTTTCTTATTTATGAATTTATGTTTAAACAAAATTTAATAAAAAAAATATTTTAATGATAGAATTATTTTTTATTTATAAATCTTAATAAATTTTTCTTTTAAAGATTTAATATGATTTTCTATTTCTTTTTCTTTATTAATTTTTTCTAAAACTTTAAAATGATTATAAAATCCTTTTTCAATATTATATTTATTTTTCAGTAAAGAATAATCTTTTAAATTTTTATGATTTAAACTATTATTATATAAATCTTCATAAGAAATATTATAATGAATAATTTCTTGACTATAAGAATATTTCAAAGTTTTTTTAATATTATTATCAATTTCATTTTTTAATTTTTCAGGAATATTTCTTTTTCCAATTTGAAATTGATTATTATTATAATTTTTATATAATTTCATTTTTAAAATTTTTTTATTTATTTTTTCTTTTTCTCTTTCTATATTTTTTTTTAAAATTTCATTTTTTTTTATTTTATTATCAATTTTAGTATAACCAATAATATCATCTAAAGTAAATTTTTTAATATTCGAAGTTTTTTCTATTTTATCTTCAAAATCAAAATTATTTAATAAAGATTTATTTTCTTTTACTTTTAAACATTTTAAATAAGGATTATTATATAAAAAATAATTTGGTTTTTGCCAAACTAATTTTAATTCATTATCATTTAATTTTTCTTTTAAAATTTCATATGGTAATTTTTCATTAATCAATTTAGGAATTGAAATAGTTTTTAATAAATCATTTTCTTTATCAGAACAATTTAATTTAAATTTAGAATTTGAATTTATACAATGTTTAAAATATTTTGGTCCTTTAAAATAAGAAAAAATTTTTTTATTATATTTTGAAGTATTATGTTGAAATTTATCACAAATTGAAATTGAATTTTTATTTAATACATTAAATATTTTCATTCTTAATTTTCTCATTTCATTTAATTCTTTTACTTTTCTTACTTTTTTCTCTTTTATATTATTTTTATTTTTTGCAAAAAAAGTATTTTTTAAATTATCATTTGACAAAGTTCTCCTTTTTAAATTTTTATTTATTTGAAATAAATTTATATATTTACTTTGAGTTTTATAAAAAATAATATTCTTTTTCTCTGAATTTGAAATTTGAAAATTTGTTGTTTCCAAAGTATTATAATCAGATTTATTTTTATTTCTTTTTGTTGATAATTGTTTTTCATATATAGAATACTTTAATAAAGTATTTGAACTTTTATTTAAATTCATTAAATTTTTTTCTATTTTTTTTCTCAATTCAATTTGTAACACTCTATTATTTTATATATTTTAATTAATTAATAATTGAATTTTTATCTTTGGAAAAAAAATTAAAATAATAAAATAAATTAAATAATAATAAGTAAATAATGATATATTTATTTAAAAACAATATCACAAAATATAAAAATAAAATTAAAATTTAATTAAAATTGAACATTATCTTTACCTTGATTTAGATTTTCATTTTGACAATTTTATTATAATTTAAAATATTTGCATTTAAAAAATATTTTAATTTTTTTTTGAGAAATATAATCAGGAGTATTTAAAAAAGGAGAAATTAAACAAAAAATTTTATTATTATTTTGAAGAATAAATAAAGGAGTTAGTTAAAAAATTAATAATTTTTTTGATGAGGAATAATAATTGAAGAAGGAATTTTATAAAAATAATTGTCTAGTTTTTTTTGACTTTAAAATATAATATTGTTATTTTTGTTCTTATAAATTAAATATTATTTATATTATTTTTATATTCATTTTCTATTATCTTATTATTATTGTTATTTTCTATTATTTTATTATTATAATTATTTATTATATTATTATTATTACTATGTTCTATTATATTATTTAAAGTTTTATTGTTCAAAGATTTTTAATTTTATAGAATGTATATGAATTTTATTTAATTGACTTTAAAAAATCAATAGCAATTTTAAAAAGAATTATCCAATACATTTTAAAATAAATATTAAAATCCATTTTTCAATTTCAATAAATAAAAAATAAATAACAATTAAAAAAATAACTTCAAGTCTAAAAAATATATATAAAAAAAATGAGATCATTATCAAGTATAAAAAAGAAGAAATTTAAAGTAGTAACAGAAGAAGAAAGACCAAAAAGTGCAATAACAAAATATCCATATATATCTTCAAATCAAATTTCAAAAATAAATTTATCTATGCCAAATAATCCAAAATTATCAAAAGGAATGGGACAAAAAATTGAAAAAGAAAAATTATTTGAAGACAATGTTTTTTTAAGAAAAATGATTAATAATCTTAGTAAAGAATTATTTGAAACAAAAAATGAAATTTTTAAAAAAAACGAAGAAATAAAAGAAAAAAATTTCATGATTGAAAATTTATCAAAAGAAGAAAAAAAAGATTTGTTTGAAAATGAAAATATAAATAATAAAAATTCAAGTTTGTTAAATTTATGTAAAGATAAAGTTTTAGAAATGAAAAATAATTATTTAGAAAAATGTAATGAAAATAATTTTTTAAAACAAAATATGAAAATAACAAAAATTAAAGAAAATCAAATTGAAAATGAAATTTTGAAAAAAGAATTAAATAAGTTAAAAAACTTATATTTTAATTCTATAAAAATAATTGAAAATGATAATAAAGAAATTAATAATTTAAAAGAATATAAAAATAGATTTAATGAACAAAAATTTTTATTAAATTCAATAAATGAAAAATATGAAAAATTAAATAAAGAAAATTATGATTTAAAAGAAAAAATAAATGAATGTGAAAGAAAAATAGAAAACAATAATTTATTAAAAAGAAAATTAAATTTTCAAAATGAAATATTAAAAAATACAAATGAACAATTTTTAAATGAAAAAAGAGAAAACAAAAATAATAATTTAAATAATAATTATTATGAAAGAATATCTTTTTTAAAGAAAGAAATAGGAGAATATAAAAATTTAATAAGACAAAGTGATTTTGAAATAAAAAGATTAAAAGATAAAGAAATAAAATTATTATTAGAACAAAATAATAAATATGAACCTATATTAAAAGTTAAAAATTTAAATTTTGAAAGTTTAGATAAATTAAATAATAAAGATCATAAAATTTCTTTAACTAAAAGTTTATTACATGATTATCAAATTAAAATTATTATTTATGAAAAATTCCTTGTTAATAATGATAAAGATATAAATTTAATATTAAAAAATGGAGGATTTTATCAAAATAATAATACTTCCAATTCTTCAAATCAAAATAATAATGATAAGAATTTTAATGAAACAAATCAAAGTGATAATCTTAAAAATACAAATAATAATGAAAATAATAATAATAATAATAATAATAATATTTATGAAACAACAGGTTTAAATACAGAAAATTCAAATAATATAAATAGTAATAATATAAATAATAATAATAATAATAATAATATAAATACTAATAATAATATAAATGAAAATGATAAAATAGAAGAAGAAAATTTAAATGATTTAGAAATTGAAGATGAAAATACTTTTTCTCA
>JAEEGK010028734.1_pt1 | contig 11138 bp, 7 predicted proteins | sample 8958771 | NCBI WGS metagenome assembly JAEEGK01 (sample SAMN16246547, study PRJNA631951) | gut metagenome | biome: gut microbiome; feature: rumen; material: SC-attached | host: Bos | place: Iran: Karaj | collected 2018-10 | reverse complement strand
ACCGTATGGCACGGTGTTCCAACGATACAGACAGGGCATTGCAGAAACGCCGCAACAACGTGACTATCAGCAAAGCTATGGTCTATGCGGCAAATAGTCAACGAGAGCAGGCCGAGGCCCTATTTCAGGAGCATCAGCAGTCTCAGGGTCTCGATGCTACCGACAAGACGGCTGAAGGTGTCTATCTGACTATGACGGGACGGTATAACGAGGCCGTCCGTCTGTTCGACGATGCAGACTCTATAATACGTTCAATTGGAACCCCCGTTACCGACCTCTATGTCAAGACCTTTCTTGTACACAAGTACAATGCACTGCAAAAGGCAGGACGTGATAAAGAGGCATTGGCCTTGGGCGACTGCATGCGACAACTGACGGATTCTCTGCGCCAGCAGGAGCGTCAGACCGACGTGGAGCAGTTGCAGGAAATCAAGCGTCAGGAAGAGGAGATTGCCAATAAGCACCAGTCGCTTGTCGTCCACCGTATCATCCTCGCCAGTGCCGTCCTTGTCATCCTGCTTATCGCCTATCTGCTTTGGCGTTCCTATAAATATAATAAGGTGTTGACGGAGAAGAACCACAAACTCTATGAAGAGATAGAGCAGCGCCGACAGGAACAGCAGCATGAGATGGAGCAGTTGCAGGCCGCTCCTGAGGAACAACTCACCGCCGAGCAGCAGCTCTTCCGCCGTCTCTGCACGCTGATGGATGAGCAGCAGCCCTATACCAACACTGAGCTGAACCGCAACATGCTGGCACAGCTTCTCGGTAGCAATGCGAAGTATGTGGAGCAGGCTATCCGCCAGTGCTCGAAGGGTGAGACGGTCAGCGACTTCATCAACCGCTACCGTCTGGAGCACGTTGCCCGTCTGCTGAAGACCACCGATGACCCTATTGCCATCATCGGCGAACTCTCCGGCATCCCCAGCCGCGTTACCCTCGCCCGCCTCTTCCGCAACGCCTATGGCATGACGCCCACCGAATACCGCAAGATATAGTCCCATTTCCCTTGGTGAAACAGGGGGAAATGCACTTTTTCCTATTTTGAAACATATTTTTCCGCCAGCGAAACATCGGTTTCGATGGCGGGTTGTATTTTTGCAACAGAAATCTAAAACAACAGAAGCGTATGGAAACATCCCTCATCCTAACCGTCGCCCTCGCCGCTGCCATCATCGTGATTGTACTGGCATTGGTTGCCGTCATCGTGTTCCAGCGGTGGCGCATCAGCGACAATAACGCCCACCTCAAGGAGTTCATCGACGAGAACATGGAAATGCGTGATGAACTGCGAAGGTATAAAGAACAATAAACATTATAAACCCAATTAAAACATAACAAACATGAAAAAGTATCTCATGACGCTCGCAGCCGTCCTTTGCTGTGCAATGACAACGGTGGTGTTCACCGCCTGTAGTAGTAACGAAGATAACCCCACCTTTCCGTCTATCGATGTGAACAATGGGGTGGTAATCAATCTCGGCTCTATTGTTATCAAGCCTTATTTGCAGTTTGGCGCGTCGCTTGCCGATGTAGAGGCATATATGAAGGCGAATTACCCCGACTGGACTGACAACAATCCCGATGCTTTGAATGAATACCAACAGCAAGGGGGGGCGACCTGGAAGAAAACCTACACAAAGGACAACGGAACCATCAAGTACCTTTTCGGAAACGCCTCCGGTGGCAGTCTGCTTCTTGTTTCCTACGGTTTCAATTCGCCCATTTCGCTTCCAGCAGTAAAGACCGAATTGGAGCGTAATGGCTTCACCTACGAGGGCATACTGAAGTTCGACGATTACGATGCCGATGTCTGCAACCTCTTCCTCTCTGCCGACAAGACCATCGAAGCACAGCTTTCATATTGGGCAAAGGACGGCGGTAGCTGGAGTCTTAGTTTCCAGAACTTAGACGAGTATGACCTGCAATTCCTCGTGCCTGCTAATTGATTGTACGTAGTTTTAATAATATGATTATGAGAAAGATTCTAATGACGCTCGTAGCCGTCCTTTGCTGCATATTGGGTATCGAGGCGCAGACCCCGTTTCAGAAAACTAAGATGTCACCCTGGCTCCATGCAAAGTACTCGCAGGAGATGCTGGAGGTGAAGAAAAATGGTGGGCCAATGCGCGTACGAGGCCGCACAGTGAGAAACTACATTCTGACCCTGGTGAAGAACACCGACGAGGCTGCTGCCGTCCGTGAGGCTGGCGGCGTGGTGCTGCAAGACTTCGGAAACGCCGTCTGTGCCGCCTTCTTGCCCATCGACATGTTGGGTGAGCTGGACAAAAGCCCAAACATTCTGTGCATGGAGGCCAATGCTCCGTCGAAACTGACGAACGACACCAGCGCCGTCATCCTCGGCGTCGACAAGGTGTGGAACCAGGAATTTTCTACGGCCCTCCCCCAGGCCTTCACCGGCAAGGGCGTCGTGGCAGGTGTGATGGACATCGGCTTCGACTTCACCCACCCCGCGTTCCGCAACAGCGACGGCACCTCACGCATCAAATGGTTCTGGGACCCGATGGCTCCCGATGCCACGAACGACGGGCTCGGCATGGTCTACAGCACGCCTGCCGAGGTGCTGGCCGCCCGCTTCTGCACCAATGCCGACAGTGAGAACCACGGCAGCCACGTCTTGGGCTCTTTGGCTGGCTGCGGACTTGACGGCCGCTACGTTGGCATGGCTCCTGAGGCAGACATCATGGGGGCATACATCCCGTTGGGGCATTATACCGACAGATTCCTGGAGCGTCTCAGAGAATACATTCTCAGTCATCGTGAAGACTATACTTTCATCGACGACGAAATAATCAATGTGGAACTCTCCAGCGTGGTTGAACTCGTGGAGCTCTACTACATCTTCGAGGCTGCCGATGCCGCAGGCGAGCCTTGCGTGGTGAACTGGAGCTTCGGGAGTGCGGCCAACTTCTTCGACGACTACACACTCTACGAGGAAGTGTTCAACCAATTGGTCGGCCCTGGCCACATTGTCGTAGCATCGGCTGGCAACAACGGTCACCAAAAAACCTACCTGAAGAAGGAAGCGGGCACCGCATTAGAACAGGACGTCTACTACAGCGCGACCACGGGCGATTTCATCTTCTTCTTGCGCACCCAACCCGAAGAGCCTGCCTTCAAGTTCGGCCTTACCTTCGACGGCATTGCAGACACGCTCTTCGTCAGCACGCACAGAATCCTTGAAGCCGTGGCCATGGGAGAGGAATTGACATACAACACTCCGGAAATGCAGGTGTCTTTCGAGGCCGAACGGGGTGCCTACGACAAGCTTGTCTACCAGGTAGTCATTACCCCGACCGACAGCTTTATGAACGTCATCAGGAAAGACGAAAACACTGTGTCGATGCACGGAAAGTTGCTCGTAGAGGCACCGGCACAGGTGGATATGATGGGGTATGTTACCAACACGTCGACTGTTCGGTTCAGCGCAGAGAACGTACTCAATTCGCGTGGTTGCCAAATAGTGACAATTGGCATTCCCGGCTGCCTGGAGCGTGTCATCACCGTAGGCGCCATGCACCAGCGCACCTCGTTCACCAACATTCTTAACCAGCAGGAAACCTACCTACCCATAGGCAGCGAGGAGGGACATCTGACTTCGTTCAGTTCCTGCGGCCCGACGTTGAATGGTCGCATCAAGCCCGACGTGGTGGCACCCGGGCATAACATTCTCTCAGTGTATAACTCATTCTATGTGTCTGAAGACATTGAGAGCACCAATATGGAAACCGTCTATAAGAGTGAGGCTTTCGGCAAGGAGTATGCTATCTGGGCCATGAGCGGCACATCCATGTCGTCGCCCATCGCTGCCGGTGTCGTCGCCCTCTGGCTGCAGGCCAAGCCAGACCTCACTCCCGAGGATATCCTGGGTGTCATCGAGCGTACCAGCCACCAACCAGAGCCCGAATTCTCAGGCACAGACAAGAATATCTACTACGGCTGGGGTGAAATAGACGCCTACGCCGGACTGCTCGATATTTTAGGACTGACAGGCATCAGGGAGATATCCAAGCACCAGCCCGCCGGACTGAAGTTCCGTCTCGACGGTCGCATGATACATATCGATGGCATCGACAGCTCTGAAACAGTCACAGTGTTCGACCTCAGCGGGCGCCCCGTGCTCCGCACAGAAACCTCCTCAGACGGTATCCTCTCCCTGTCTGGGCTCACCGCTGGAGTCTATGCCGTACAGGTCGGCCACCGTGGCTCAACGCTCATTAGACTCGCACTTTAAGCTGCCCATGTCTGAAGAAGAAAGAATACAGAACTAAATACATTTTTATTCACTTAAAAAAATTGACATTATGAAAAAGTATCTAATGACGCTCGCAGCCGTCCTTTGCTGCGCAATGACAACAACAGTGTTCACCGCCTGCGGAAGCGACGATGACGACAAATCAGAACCGGCTTCGAACAAGCCCGTAGCCGCAGTGATGGATGTCACCCTGTCTGTCAGCGACGACATGGTCGACAAAGCCAATCTCTCCGTGGAGTACTACGATGCCAATGGCATAGTGCAGACCGAGACGCTGACCAAGAAGGATTGGACGAAGAGCGTGCAGGCCAAGTTGCCCGCCACCTTCGGCATACGCCTGATGGTGAAGGCGAAGGAGGGTGTCGACTATGCCAGTCTCGAGAAATTCACGGAATCCTATACCTACTCCTACAGTGTCTATCCCGTGAACGCCAGCGGCACAGTGCTGGGGGGCGGAAAGTCCGGCAGCTCCCACTCAAGTCTTGACATACCCGGCAGTAAGGTTGCCGAATGGATTGCAGACAAGAGCGGTGGTATCCTAAAGATCCTCTACGCCGTCGATGCCAACGGTCAGGTCACAAGTGGCAATTGGCAATAAAGAACCATTCGAATCGAAACAAAAGATTATAAATTCTATTCCATCTTCCACCATTCATTGAAGACACCTTTATATAATGGTGTTTTCGAGGTGGAAGATGTTTTTATATCTTCCACCTATCTTCCACCATTTTTTGGTGGTAGGAATGCTTACTAACGGTGATAGGCATGCCTTCCACAAGGTATAGATAGGCCAAGTCTGAGTCGTTCTAATGCCTTGTATACCAGTATACTAAGCATCAGTATGAGTCGTACAAAGCGGCTGTACAAGTTGTACAAGGCATCGGAACAAGTTGTGCAAGGCATCAGTATGACAATGGGGAGGATTAGTAAGGCGGTTCAGACCACCCCTACCCCTCCTAACTTAGGAGGGGAAAAGAATAGTTTGGAGGCAGTAAAGTCGGAGATGGAAGGCACGGGAGTCGGAGAAAGGATACTGTAAAGTCCGCAATTCTCTCGAGAATTCAGGAGTTTACAGGCACTAAACTCCCAGTTTGCAGGCACTAAACTCGGACTTTAGTGCCTGTAAACTTTCAGTCTCAAGGTGGAAGATAAGTGGAAGATAAATGATTCTCTTCCACCCATCAAAATGCCTTTATTTATTGGTAATATGTGCACATTGATGGAAGATGGAAGAAAAAATAGAAAATTGTTTGGCAATTTACTTGCAAATCGCCTAAATATGTTGTAACTTTGCGGCGTGAATTAATTTAATACGATTTATGACAGAGATTACCAGACAGACAGTGACATTGATCAACCAGCGCGACGGACAGGAGCGCTACACCCGTTATGCCCTCGGCGATGTGGTGGAGATGATCCGCAAGGGCAAGCTGAAGAGCGGCAAACTGATTGAGGAACAGACCGGAAGGCCCCGCGTCTGCTTCGCCTCGGCCATCAAGAACGAGAAAGGCAAGCGGTGGACCTATTTATATAATGGTATGATCCTCCTGGAGATCAACAACCTACCAGACCGCAAGACGGCAGAGGAGATCCGACTGGAGGCGGCCCTCATCGACTACACCCTGCTGGCCTTCGTGGGGGCCGACGGACGGAGCGTGAAGCTCGTCTGTCAGGCTGCTGAGCGCAACAACTGGCAGAACCCCGAGGGATACTGGCAGTCGGAAGTGGAGAATTTCAATCTGAACGCCTATGCGAAGTTCCATTACCTCTACTCCACCCAACTGGCCATCCGAGTGGAGAACATCGCCCCGTCATTGCGCAGCAGTTGTGAGATGAGTCACGACGAGGATGTGTACTTCAATCCCGACTGTGCCGTGATGATGGTGTCGCCTGATGACCAGACGGCAGAACGCCTGTCGAGGACGGTGAGGCATGAAAGGAGACAGGAGTCAGGAGTCGGGAGTCAGGAGTCAGGAGTGATCCCGGGTCTCTCCACCGAGGCCAGCCGCCGGCATGAGTATCAGGCCTGCAAGGCCGATGCCCTCGAGGAGTGCCGCTTGGACAAGGAAGAGGATTTTGTTCCTCATTGTTTAGAGGTGCTCGCCATGAACTGCCACGAGAGCGGCATCGAGGAGGCCTTCGCCGTTAGGATGACACTCTTCGACGGTCGGCTGAACGAGGATGCGGAGTATGTGCAGACGGTGTTCGACTCGCAGTACTCCAAGACGCTGAAGGCCACCTGGCCGCTGAAGCACGTCAAGCCCTCGCAGCTGCTGACCTACAAGACCGAGGCCTTCCTCAACTCGCGCTACGAGCTGCGGAAGAACGTGATGACGGGCGTCGCCCAGTACCGCTCGAAGGACTCCTTCGACTACCGTTTTAGCGACCTGACGAAGGAGGCAATGAACACGATGTCGATCCGTGCGCTGAAAGCCGGCCTCGACTCGTGGGACAAGGACATCAAGCGCTATGTCGAGTCGACGATGATACCGGAGTACGACCCCGTGAACGAGTGGTTGGAGCAGTTGCCGAAGTGGGACGGACAGGACCGTGTGACGTCCTTGGCAGAACGCATCAAGACGAGCAATCTGCATTGGACAGAGGACTTCCACAAGTGGCTGCTCTCGATGGTGGCCCACTGGAAGGGGATCGACCGCAACCACGGCAATGCCATCGTGCCGATGCTCATCGGACAGCAGGGCTGCGGCAAGACGACCTTCTGCGGCATCCTGCTGCCAGAGGAACTGCGCGACTACTATAATGACAAGATCGACTTCAAGAACGAGACGGCCATCAACCTCGGGCTGACCTCGTTTGCGCTGATCAACATCGACGAGTTCGACATGCTGTCGAAGAGTCAGCAGCCGCTGCTGAAGCATCTAATTTCCAAGAGCGACGTGAAGATGCGTCCACCCTACGGCAAGGCCTACGAGCAGCGCCGGCGATATGCCTCGTTCATCGCCACGACGAACAACCTGCGGCCGTTGCCTGACGACAAGAGCGGTTCGCGCCGTTTCGTCTGCATCGTCGTCGAGAATCAGATCGACACCCTCACGCCGATTGACTATCCGCAGCTTTATGCCCAGCTTGTGGCGGAGATTGCCCGAGGCGAACGCTACTGGTTCGATGAAGACGAGAACCTGCGTATCATCGACGAGAACCGTCAGTTTGAGCGTGTGGGCAGTCTGGAGAAGATGATCAGCCTGACGTTCCGACGTGCCGATGACAAAGACAAGTCAAAGCTGAAGAGTGTCGATGAGATCGTGGAGATACTGAACAATTCCTTCCCCAATTTCCACCTGACGAAGGGCATCAATGTTGAAGTGGGTCGTGCCCTGAACCGACTCGGCTATCTGGCCTACAAGACCAAGACCTGCCAGAAGTATTTCATCGAAGAAGTCAATAGATCCGCGTCGGCGGATTCTTAACTTTGAACCGATTAAGAGGACAGATGAAACGTTTATTATACCTTATTATATTATGCGCTATAGTGGCCCTGACGATGGGCTGCTCGAAGCCTGACCGCAGTGAGGAGGCGACACAATTGAAACACGAACTGCAGGATTTGATGTACAAGAGCCCCGAACAGGCATTGGTGCGGGTGGACAGTGCTGAGCAGGCGGGCATATTCTCGGCAGCAATGGCCAACCTCCTCAGGACCAACATCTACGGGGTAATGGGACAGACGCGGTTAGCTGTATTCTACGGTGAACGGATATTGAACAACCCTGAACTGAAGCGTGAAGGTGATTCCTATTATTCGGCTCTCCTCATGCTGAACGGATTGGTGGAGAGAAATGGCGAATACGGAAAGGTGATCCGTCTGTCCGACGAGATTATAGCCGACGTGGACAATGAGAGGAAGCAGGGCGGCGGAGTCTCTGGCATCAGCGAACAGGTGGCATTGCGGGTGAAAAGCCGTGCGCTGACCTTCAAGGGCGATTGCGAGTACCATCTGGAGCATCCCGACGAGGCCGAGCGCTATTATCTGGAAAGCATCAACATGATGATGGACGGCGTGACGCATACCGACAATTACTGGGTGATAGACGGCCTGTTCACTGGCATTATAGAGGCCACAGAGTTCTATCTTGAGCAAGGCAAGGCAGAAAAGGCCCTGGCCCTGGTGGCTAAAGGCGATACGGCCCTGGCCCGTCTGGACCGCTGTCCTAACGTACCCGACCACGTTCACCACATGCGCCACAACAACATTACCATCGGTCAGGCCATGATCTATGCCGCCAACGGTCAGCGCGACAAGGCCGAGGCTCTCTACCTGAAGCACCGTCAGGCTGAGAACCCGTCGGTATATGACATCGGCGCCGATGCCCGCTATCTGGTTATGACCAACCGCTACGACGAGGCCATCCGCCTGTTCCGTCAGGCAGACACCCTCTATTTGGCCAAAGGAAACGCCATCAACACCGCTTACATCAAGAACTACATGATGAACCAGTATAAGGCGTTGCAAAAGGCCGGACGCAAGGACGAGGTTCTTGCTCTTGCCGACCGCATGCGCCAACTGACCGACTCCATCCACTTGCAGGAAAGGAAGATTGACGTAGAGCGGCAGCAGGAAATCCGCCAGAAAGAGGCAGAGGTTGCCAGCCGCCGCCAGACAGTCATCATCTATCGCATCCTCGCCGTCGTAGCCCTCCTTGTCTGTATGTTCGTGGCCTATATGTTCTGGCGAGCCGCACAGTATAACAAGATTATCACAGAAAAGAACCGCCGCTTGTTAGAAGAGATTGAACAGCGCGAACGGGAGCAGCAGCAGTCTATCCAGCAGTTAGAGTCTGCTCCAGAAGAAAGCCTCACCGCCGAGCAGCAACTCTACCGCCGTCTCTGCGCACTGATGGCCGAGCAGCAACCCTATACCGACGAGAACCTGAACCGCGAGACGCTGGCGCAGCTCCTCGGCACCAACGCCAAGTACGTGGTGCAGACTGTCCGTGAGTGTTCCCACGGCGAGACCGTCGGCGACTTCATCACCCGTTATCGCCTGGAGCATGTAGCTCATCTTCTGAAGACCACCGACGACCCCATCGGCGTCATTGGTGAGCTCTCTGGCATTCCCAGTCGCGTCACGCTGTCACGCCTCTTCCGCAACGCATACGGCATGACCTGCCGCGAGTATCGGCAGGTTTCGCAGCAAAAAGAGTAGAATTCCCAGATTTGAAACATTTTTTTCCACCAGTGAAACATTCGTTTCGCTGGTGTTTTGTATCTTTGCGGTGTGAATTCTAAAACAACATCAGCAGTGATCAACAAATAGAATCAAGATAATTAATAATTAACGACAATGAAAAAGATTATGATGACCTATGCAGCCGGAAGAATGGTGCTCACCTTCTTCTTTTGCTGCGCATTGACAACAGTAGTGAACGCTCAGACGGCAGAGACAGAGAGCAATATGGACAAGTATCTGCGCCTGTCGAAGGAGGCCGACGAGAACCCCACTAACTGGCAGGCTCAGTTAGAGGTGGGCCACATGCTGCTCGACAAGGAGAGCAGTCTCTACAACCAGTCGCGCGCCGCCAAATACTATGAGCGCATCTACCAGCAGGCCGCAGGCTTCAACAAAGAAGTGCCCGACTCCGTCTTCCGCGAGTCGGTTGTCATGCTGATGACGGTGGCTTCCGACAAGAAGGACCTGAAGAAGGCCTTGTTCTATACTGACGAACTGATGCGTGCTGAGAAAATTGGCATGGACATCAATAAGGATTATGTTATCACCTGCGGCATGATGGGCATTGGGCTCAACCTGATAAACGGCGATGCTGCGAAGGCTTTGTGCCACATGCTGGATATGCGCAAACTTGCCACTGCCGACAAGAAAGCGGGTATTGACTATTCTGATCCGATGACCGTCATGCTGTACGAGAATCTGCTGTCGGAATACCGTAAGTCGTTTGGCGACAAGCTGCCCGAATTAACCTTGGACGGCAAGAAGTATATCATCATTGCCATGAACCAGTGGAATGTGGAGATGCCACTGATGGGTTGGTTTGGCGGCGTTGGCGACGATGGTGACGATGAGAGAGCCGAAGTGCTGAAGTTGTTTTACGGTGAAGATGGCAAGGTCTATGACGACATACATGGCGAAATGATCTACAGTTTCAATTGCAACAAGGATGGTTTCGTGCCCCAGGAGGGCTACAATGTCCGCATGATTACCGTCACGCCCGAACAGCGGCAGAAGATGGTGGATGCCTACCACAGCTATATGAAGAAGCACAAGAAGGACCAGAAAAAGTAGTTCTACCTATCATAATCATTAAGGATATGAGAAAACTGATTATCGCAACATTACTCATGAGTGCCCTCACAGCGAGGGCACTGGCGATGCCTACCGCAACGACGTGATTTGGGGCTAGTTCGCCACCCCTTTGCACCAGTAATATATAAGCGTATGGATGCAAATCTCATTTTTACCGTTGCACTCGCCGCTGCCATCGTTTTGATATGTAAATTTGCTAACGAAACCCAAAATAAACTATGATTATGAAGAAGAGACAATTACAATGGATGCTCGCCGCCATCATCGCCGGCGGCCTGGCATCAGTGACCATGACCTCGTGTACCACCGACATCGACAACCCCGTGGTGGCTCCCGATGTGCCCAAGCCGGAGGTGAAGGACTACGTGGAGCGTATGTATCCCGTCGTAGATCCACAGAACAGTCCCCAGGGTATGGTGATGCTGCGCTTCTACGACGACATGCCCAGCGTGGCTTACGTCAGCATCAGCAACTTCCAGAGCATCATGTATCCCGGCACGACGGTGCAGGTGGTGAAGACTGCCGAGCATCAGTACGCCCTGGCCAGTCCTTGCGGCACGGCTAAGGTAGATACGGCGAACG
>JAEEGK010028732.1_pt1 | contig 11140 bp, 9 predicted proteins | sample 8958771 | NCBI WGS metagenome assembly JAEEGK01 (sample SAMN16246547, study PRJNA631951) | gut metagenome | biome: gut microbiome; feature: rumen; material: SC-attached | host: Bos | place: Iran: Karaj | collected 2018-10 | reverse complement strand
GAAGGTGAAGTGATCTTCCCCGTCGGGCACCAGGATGATATCCTGGCCGAAGCGGTCCAGCACTGCCCCAGCCAAATGGCGGTGGAATCGGAGCCGCAGCTCCCGCTCCCGGCCCCGGAACATTCCGAAAACGCGGGTGGTATACCTTTCGATCTCACCGGCACGGAAGGTCTCCTCCCCCTCCACCGGTTCCTCCGTCTCCCGGAGGTCGCTCATCCGGTCCACCCGGTAGTGCCGCAGCTGCCGGTTCTCTGCGCTGTAGGCCACCAGGTAGTAGTTATCCTCCGCCCAGGTCAGGGCAAAGGGGCTTACCTGATAATCCCCGCCGCTGCGGCGGTAGACCTTCTCTTTGCGGATGTCGTAATCGAAATAGCGGAAACGGATCTGCCTGCCCCGGGCAATGGCCGCGTGGATGCCGTCCACATTGTAATAAATGCTCTCGTTCATGGTCTTGACGCGGTTGAGAACATATACCTGACGCTGCAGCTGTCTTGCCTCACCCTCGCTGGTGAGGTTTTCCAGCTTCCCGATGAGCTCTCCGCTCTTTTTGCGGGTGATGAAGCGGCTGGCTTGAACACTGTCCACCAGCAGCTTCAGTTCAGCAAGCTCAAAACGCCGCTCCGCCATCCAGTAGGCCCCGTTATCCTGCAGGATCTCATAGCCGCACTCCCGCAGGGCTTCCACATCGCTGTAGAGGGTCTTGCGTTCTGCGCTGATACCCCAGCGCTCCAGTTCCTCCTGCATATCCCGCAGGCGGACGGGATGCGCTTCATCGCTTTTCTTCTCCAAAAACCGCAGCAAATAGATCAGCTTGAGCTTCTGATTTGCAGATCTCGCCATCGTGACCGCCCCTTTCCGCGCTCTTACATGCCATTGTAGCGCATTGACAGTTGCCAGGCAAGAGACTATAATTTTCTTATGGACAATACATTTTGTGCTTTCAGCGGACACCGTTCCCTTTCTCCGGATGCGGAGGCGCAGCTGCCCCGCCTTCTGCGAGGGCAGATTCTCTCTTTGGCAGAGCAGGGCTTCACAGGCTTTCTCTGCGGCGGCGCCCGGGGATTCGACACTCTGGCCGCGGAGGCGGTGCTTGCGGTACGCAACCGCTGTCCGGACCTATCACTGACCCTGGCCCTCCCCTGTCCGGATCAGGACCGGTCCTGGCCGGAGGAAGCCAGACGGCGCTTTCAGGGCATTCTGGAAGCTGCAGACGAAACGATCCTGGTTTCTCCCCAATACCACCGCTACTGCATGATGCAGCGCAACCGATTCCTGGTGGATCACGCCGGCCTGCTGGTCTGCTATCTCACCGGAGACAAGGGGGGCACCGCCGCCACCGTGCGCTATGCCCTGAAGCGGCGCGTCCCGGTGGTCAACCTGGCAATGGACATCGAATAACCAAACGAACGGAGGATATGATTATGTCGCAGCCATGGTACGCATCCATCCCCAAACTGGGCTTTGGTCTCATGCGCCTGCCCACCCTTCCCGGCGGCGGGCAGAAGGACATCGACTTTGCCAAGGTGCAGGAGATGATCGACCTTTATATGTCCAGGGGCTTCAGCTACTTCGACACCGCCTATGTCTACCATGAGGGGCACAGCGAAGAAGTCGTCAAAAAGTGTCTGCTGCCCAAGTATCCCCGCGAAAGCTTTCAGGTCGTGGATAAGATCCCCCTGTGGGGCATCCGCTCCTACGAGGACTATGAACCCATCCTGCGCACTCAGCTGGAACGCACCGGACTGGAATATCTGGACGTTCTCTTCCTTCATGGCATCGGAACCTCTCAGCTGCAGCTGATCGACGATACCCGGGGCTGGGATTTTCTCAAGTCCGCCAAGGAGCGGGGATTGACCAAGCACATCGGCTTCAGCTTCCACTCCCCCGCCGATACTCTGGAGCTGATCCTGGACAAACACCCTGAGATCGAAGTCGTCCAGCTCCAGCTGAACTATCTGGATTGGGAAAGTCCCGACGTTCAGTCCCATGCCTGCTATGAGGCCTGCCGCCGTCACGGCGTGGCTGTCACCGTCATGGAGCCGGTGAAGGGCGGCAGTCTGGCCGATCCCCACCCCGATGTCGCCGCCATCTTCAAGGCCGCCGATCCCCAGGCCAGCCTCGCCTCCTGGGCCATCCGCTTCTGCGCTTCTCTGGACGGGATCATCACCGTTCTCAGCGGCATGAGCACCCTGGAGCAGGTGGAAGACAACACGAATACCCTGCTGAACTTCAGGCCCATAACCCCGGAGGAGCGAAAAGTCATCGGCAAGGCCGTAGCCAAGTTCAACGACATTCCCCTGATCCCCTGCACCGGCTGCCGTTACTGCGCGCCGGACTGCCCGCAGAAGATCAACATTCCCGGGATTATCAACGCCCTGAACGACCATACGAAATACCGCAACACCGACGGTCTCAAGCGGAGCTACGGCAGGATCGTCGGCCAGGGCGGCAAGGCATCCGACTGTGTGGGCTGCCGCAGCTGCGAGCAGCACTGCCCCCAGCATCTGCGGATCACCCAGTATCTGCAGAAGGCGGCAGAGCTGTTCGAGTAATCACCGCGAGCAGGCTCGCGGTGAGGGGGATTGCGCTCCGCTCCCCGCAGGCTCCCTTTGGGAGCCCACAGTCCTCTCCGCGAGAAGTATTCTGGGGCAGAAGTGAATTCCTCCCCAAAATGTTCCGAATCCTTCGCGCCTGCGGGCGCGAACTCTGCGAGGCGCCAATAATGAACCGCGGAGAGGCGAATTGCCCCTCCGCGGTTTTCATATACGGCGTTTCTCCGGTTATTACCAAAGGCCGCCGTTATAGAACTTGTGGCTTCCAATGGTGGTCACATAAGAGCAGTTGCGCTCGAACCAGCCGTCGTCTGAGATATCCGGATTCAGGAAATAGCAGCAGTCACCGATCACGTCGGCCCCGTCCAGCGCCATTTTTGCGGCGGCGATGGCTTCCTCCGAGGGTTCCTGATAAATGCTGCCGTTGGCGGTGGGCGAAAACTGGACCCCGGCCCGATCGTCGAAGATGACCTTGTAGATCGTGTTGGGCCAGAGGTAACAGGCCTTACGGTTGAGCACCACCTGCGCTACCGCGATCTGCCCCTCCAGCGGCTCGCAGCCCGCTTCGGAATAGACGATGCGGGAGAGCCAGTAGACATTGTCGTCATTGTAGAAGGACCATCCGGGAGCGATGGGCTTAGCCGTACCGCTGACCAGCACGCAGTCACGTTCGCTGTCCCACTCCACCTCCATGCTGAAGGCCTTGGCCAGGGGGCGGATGGGAAGCATCAGGCTGCCGTCTTCGTTGCGGACCTTGCCGCCATCCAGATAAAGATAACGACCATTGGCGACGATGTACTTCGCATCCTGGCGGACCTTGATCTCCATTCCGCCCGAATAGACCTTTGCGGTCTGCGTCTCGTCGCTCCAGCTGAATTCCGCGGCTTCGTCCAGGGCGGTCACAAAAGCCCGCAGGGGCACATAGGTAAGATCATCGATCCGACGGACCATAGGATCGCTGACCAGCTCCTGCCCGCTGATATACACCTGGATAGTGGTAAACTTGGCGGACACAGGAATGATGAACAGACTGACCGCCAGCAGCAGGGCCACCAGGAATCTCAGCCGTTTCGCAGAAATTCGAAACATGTTGCAATACCTCGCACTCTGTCATTTTTGGCTTCCACACAATACACCATTCGTTTCTTGTTGTCAATCTGTAATTTTTCATCCGGATGTCCGTAACACTTTGTAACCTTTGCTTCCGGAAAGGTCTGGCAGCCGCTCCAAAAACAAGGGATTGCAGTTTCTTCCGGAAATCGTTATACTGAGTTCAATATCTAGTGGGGGGCAATTATGCGTGCATTACGAAAACGTCATGCAATAATTTTTTTATTTTTGGTCCTGATCGCGCTGTTTCACCTGCTTTCCGGGCGCCGAAAACTGATGAACGCCCTGGCGGATGGGACGCTGCCGCTGCGTCAGGGGCTGAGCCGCGTCTGCGCCGTTTTCCCCTTTTCCGTGGCGGAAGCGCTCTGTACGCTGGGGGTCCTGGCCCTTGCCGTCTGGCTGGTGTGGACGGTGGTGAGCGTCGTTCGCCGCAGGCCTCGGCTTCTGACACTGTGGAAGCGCTTCAGTCTGCTGCTGACGGCGGCCCTCATTCTTTATCTCCTTCTGTGCGTGCTGCTTGGCGCTTCCTACCGGGCGGACAGCTTCCAGGACAAAAGCGGGCTCCATAGCCGGCCCCAAACAGTGGAAACGCTCCGCGCGGCGACGGTGCTATTTGTAGATAAACTGTCTGCTGCCGCCCTCCGTGTACCCCGGAATCCGGACGGGACCTACGCCGTGCCCCAGGAGGAGATCTTCGCTGCGGCGAAGGACATTTACCGAGGCGCAGAACTGCGCTTCCCCCTTCTCACGCTGCAGGATGTAAAACCCAAAAAGGCAGTTTATTCCCGACTCATGAGCATTTTCAACTACACCGGCTTCTATTTTCCATATACCGGGGAGGCCACGATCAATGTGGACCCGCCCCCTGCCCTGCTCGCCTCTACCATCGCCCACGAGATGGCCCATCAGCGGGGGATCTCCTCGGAGCAGGAGGCGAATTTCATCGCCGTTCTTGCCTGCACAGAGAGCGGCAGCGCTGCCTACGAATACTCCGGCTGGCTCATGGGTTTCATCCATCTGGGAAACGCACTGTACCGCTGGGATCCGGATACATATTTCGAGCTGGCAGGACGGCTGCCGGCGGAGGTCTGGGCGGATCTGGAGGCAAACCGGGTCTATTGGGCGCAGTTTGAAACCAAGGCGGCCGAGGTTTCCGATAAGGTCTACGATACCATGCTGAAGTCTTACGGTCAGAGCATGGGCGTGCAGAGCTACGGGGCCGTTGTGGACCTGCTGCTGGCGTGGTATCTGGAAGGCGGCTTCACTGCGCCCGCAATTACCGAGTGATATGCTGGGTTTTTTCACCGGAGCACTTGACAGTCCCATTTCCCTTTGTTATCATTTCCACATCAGCAAGGAAAGGAACGCGGTAATGAAGGCCAGAGCAGTTTCCCGCAGTCGGATGATGTGCATGTCCATGGACATGTGCATGCTGTTCCCTGCCGCTGTGCCGCGATCTCCCTTGAACGCATAAAGCTCTGAGCTGCATGCCGGGAGGTCAAAGACCTTCCGGCTTTTTCTTTTCGAGAGAAGGAGGAAGAACCATGCCCATCCGAATCCCTTCCGATCTTCCTGCTGCGCAGACCCTGCGGGAGGAAAACATCTTCACCATGGATATCCGCCGGGCTGAGAGTCAGGACATCCGCCCCCTGCAGATCCTGGTCCTGAATCTGATGCCCACGAAGATCGACACTGAGACCCAGCTGGCCCGTCTCCTGGGCAATACTCCCCTGCAGATCGAGATGCATCTGCTGGCAGTGGGCCATACGCCGAAGCACACCTCGCGGGAGCATATGCTTACCTTCTATAAAACCTTTGACGAGGTAAAGGAAGAATTCTTCGATGGCATGATCATCACCGGAGCGCCGGTGGAGACCCTCCCCTTCACGGAGGTGGATTACTGGGCGGAGCTGTGCGAGATCATGGAATGGTCCAAATCCCATGTATACAGCACCTTCCACATCTGCTGGGGAGCCCAGGCGGGACTATACTACCACTACGGCATCGACAAGGTTCCTCTGCCGAAAAAGCTCTCCGGCATCTATCCCCATCGCGTTACCCATAAAGGCTCCATTCTGTTCCGGGGCTTCGACGACGTGTTTCTTGCCCCCCATTCCCGCAATACCACCGTGCGGCGGGAGGACATCGCCGCGGAAAAGAAGCTGAAGATCCTGGCGGAGAGCGAGGAAGCCGGCGTATACGCTGTCTCCAACGACGGAGGCCGGCAGATCTTCATCACCGGCCACTCGGAATACGACACGGACACCCTGCGCAGCGAATATCTGCGGGACAAGGCGGCGGGGCTGGACCCGGAGATCCCGAAAAACTACTTTCCCGACGACGACGACACCAGGGACCCCATCTGCACCTGGCGGAGCGGGGCAAATCTGCTGTACTGCAACTGGCTGAACTACTTTGTCTATCAGGAAACGCCCTACTCCATCCGCAATATCGAAGCGATCTGAACCTGTCCATAATGTCGCGGGCGCTCCCAAATCGGGAGCGCCCGCTGGTTTTTTCTGTACTCTCAGATATGGAAATACAGTTCCATGCTCTGTTGTCTACTCTTTCGTTTTCCCGAATACATCCCGATACAGATCCTCGCCGTAGGCCGTTTCCAGCGGTTCACCCGGGACGATCCGGAAGGTCCGTTCCCCGCTCTCCCGGCGCTGGGCCCGGAGGAACTGGACATCCTCCCGCCCCCGGAAGGCGGTGGCATAGGTATGGAGATGGGAAACGGAAAAAACCTCAACACCGCACTCCGTCAATGCCTGGGTCACCTGCCGCAGCATCTCGCTGCCCTCCCGCTCGCTGGTGGAGGAAAAGGACTCATTGAGCAGCAGCAGATCCCCGGGGCGGATGCGGTCCGTGATCCTGCGCATCCGCTCAAGCTCCTCGTCCAGCTTGCCGCTGCCCATCCAGCGGTCCTCCTCCCTCTTGAAGTGGGAATAGACACTGCCCCGCAGCGGCGCGGAAAAGCCGGAAGCCCCCACCGGCATGCCGCACTGGGCCATGAGCTGGGCCTGGCCCAGACTCCGAAGGAAGGTGGATTTGCCGCCCTGATTTGCGCCGGTGATCAGATAGATGCGCTTATTCTCCGTCTTGAGGTCGTTGCCCGTCACGGCGGCCCGCTTGGTCACCACCAGGGAGATATCGTAGAGGCCTGCCCAGCTGCGCGCCTCCGACTCCCTGGGTTCCAGCGCGGGGTAGCACATGGGCATCGACTTGCTTTTCATCCCCTCCATGAGGATAAGACAGCCGATATAGAAGGCAAGCTCCTTCCGCAGGAGATCAAAGAAATCGAAGAGATACACAGCTGACTGGGCAAGGGCGTTGGTGACACCGTTCACCGCCCTTGCCTGACGCGCCGGGATATCCTTGCCGGAATCGTCCTTTTCATCCGGGCGATAGGAAGGAGCTACCGTCAGCTCCAGCAGCTGTTTTTTGCTTTTCTTCAGCAGGACATAGTCCGTACCCTGGAGATAGCTTCCCAGCTTCACGCTCACCAGAAAGCCGTCTGAGGCGCGCAGTTCCGTCACCTGCCGCCTGATCTCCTCCAGATAGTCGTCGGTGACTTCCTCCTGCAGCGTGCGGAAAAGAGCACGGAAGCCCCTGGACCGGAAGGAATCCTCGCAAGTCTCCGCCAGCTTCCGAAGCTTACGCAGGGTGTCCGTCAGTTCGGTGAGGGATTCGACGGCGCCGTGGAAGGTGGCGTTCAGATCATAATTGTTCATCCAGTTCAAGGTGCCCATGGTGCCCAGGCGACGCCGGTCCGCGCTCAGGCACAGGTCGTAGATGGCCCGGACCTCCTCCGGGTGGGCTTCTGCGTCCCGCAGGACCTCCTGCCGGTAGGCGATCAGCTCCGGCTCGGAAAGGGGCGAAAAGATGGCCTCCGTGAGAGACTCAAGGATAAAGTCATCCCTTCCTGCGACGGCATTCAGTATGGTATCCAGCTCCAGATCCTTCTTCAGGGCGGTCCTGGCAAAGGCCGGGATGCTCTCCGGCCTGGCGCTGCCCTCCGGCAGAAGCAGACAGACCTTCATCCCCCGACCCTCCTCTTCACATCTTCATAGCCCAGGGCATGACGCTCCGCAAGGCGCATGGCGTAGCTGAGGCCGCCGGGTTTCTTCCGCAGAATGCGATAGCTCACCCGGCCGTTTTCCGGAACCTCCGCCGCCATGCTCACGGTCTGGGGACCGAAATCCGCCATTTCCTCCAGAAAGGTGACCACCACGGCGCTGCCGCCCTTTTGAATGATAGCCTCCAGCATATGGCCGCTGAGGACCTGTGCGTCCCATGCGGTGGTGGAAGCGAAGATTTCGTTGATGACGAAAACAGAGCGCGGGGTGGCGGCATCCAGCAGCTCCTTCAGCCGCTTCAGGTCGTCCCGCAGCTTGCCGTTCAGATCCTTGATATTTTCTTCCCGCTCAAAATGGGTCATTACCCCGTCGCACAGGGGCAGTCTCGCAGTCTTTCCCGGCACCGTCAGTCCCAGAGAAGCCAGATAGTGGGCCTGACCGAAGGCACGGGCAAAGGTGCTCTTGCCCCCCTGATTGGGGCCGGTGACCACCAGGATCTGCTCAGGGGAAGTCAGTGAAAAGCTGTTGGTGATCACGCCTTCACGCTTGCGAAGGGCCAAGGCCAGGTCAAAGCCATCCTGGACATAGCTTTCTTTCACTCCGTCCTCCACGGTGGGATAACAGAAGGAAAGCCCTTCTTTCTTCAGATTTTCCGTCATTTCCAGCCAGCCGAAATAAAACTGCAGCTCCCGGGTAAACCGAATGACGGCGTCGTCTTCAAAACGCAGGTACTTCTCGCAGAATCCCTGAAGCTCCTTGAATTCCCTGGGATAACGTCTGGAAAGCAGCTGCAGAATCTCGTTTTCCATCTTTTCGGATACCGGCGTATCTTCCAGATGCTTGCGGAAATCCTGAACGTCTCCCTGACGAAAACGAGAAAACAGGGCTTCGATCCGGGATACATAATCCTCCTGTTCCTCATAGGGCAGCACCTTTACCGTGTTGCTGCCCGTCTTGAACCACAGGCAGTAGCGGATCTCGCTGAAGGCGGCCCGCAGACGCCCGGCCTCCTCGTCCATCTCCCGGAACCGCTCCGAGCTGCAGTATGCTGTCACATAATCCACGAAGCCCCGCAGGCCGGCGGAGCGGAAGTGCATCTGTGCGACTCGCTCAGTGAAGGCAGCCAGGGTATCGGTGAACTGTCCCAGCTTTTCCAGTACCCTGCCCATATTCAGCCAGTCCGGTGTTTTTTTCTTCAGGAACACGGAGATGTCGTTCTTTGCTTTGGGCGCGGAACGCAGCATTGGGTCTTTGACGTTGGATAACGGCTTCTCCCGCAGCCCATCCATGTATTCCCGCAGGGAGTGAAAACGCTCCACGATGGTGTTCACGGCTTCCCGTACGGTGGGATCTTCCAATTCCTGCAGCACCTCCTGCCGGTAACGGATCACCTCCGCGTCGGTTGCCGGGGTATAGTAAATATCCTCCAGGCCGCTGTCCTGGTAATCCCCCAGGCCCCGCTTCATGATGAGGTCCAGCTGTAGGTCTGCAAATGAAGCCGGCGCGGTTTTCCGACGGGGTCGGGCAGCGCTTTCCTCCGTGGGGAAAAGGACGCTGTAAAACACGGTCACCACTCCTTGATAATGGTCATTCCCATTCGTTCCATTGTCTGATCCCGCAGGCGGACCAGTTCCTTGTATTCCTCTCGTTCAAACAGGGGCGCCAGCTTCGGATCGTGGAGCAGGCTGAAAGCAAAGAGGACATCCGGCCCCTCCGAAGACCCGAAGACACGGCCAAAATACGGACTCTCCGAACACTCCCCGGATTTTTGCAGGGCGCTCCACTTGCAGGCCAGCTCCTTCACCCGGTAAAGCGCTTTCATGGCGGCATCCGGCTTTCCATCGCGGCAATAAAGCACCGCCCTACTGCAGCAGACAGCGGAAAGGAGATTCAGCCGGTCCCGCGGATCCCACGGGAACTCGGTCAACAGCTTCTCCGCAAGGTCCATCTTATCATGAGCGGGCCGCAGCATCAGCATCTGGTAAAAATCGTAAGCCCGCTGCGCGGTCAGACGGCGGAGTTCCTTCTCTCTGGCTTCCCCCCGCAGAATCTCCAGGAGTGCGGTATCATAGTGCTTCAGGCTGCGGATGCGGATTTCCGCCTCCTTCGTTTTCCCCAGGGCGTTCAGCGTCATTGCCAGACGATAAGCAGCCTCCTCGTAATCCGGGAACTGCCGCAGGATGGCCCGATGATGCTGCTCTGAGGCCAGAAGGAACCTTTGCCGGTCCTCTTCCGTCTGTGCACGGATCCCAGCCAAAAACTCAGCCTGGGCCACGCGGCAGAGGAAGCGGGTGTCTCCCGGAAATTGCTCCAGCGCCTGCAGGGCGGTGACCGCCGCCTGGGCGGGATCCCCGGCTTTGATGGATCTGTGCCAGTCCGCATCCCACTTTTCCGCAGCCTGTCCATTGTCCAGCAGCTTGTCGGCACTGATCTGAAAGATATTCGCCAGAGGAACGATCATGGATGCATCCGGAACGCTTTTCCCGTTTTCCCACTTGCTCACAGCCTGGGGTGTGACGCCCAACTGCGCAGCTACGGCCTCCTGGCTCAGCCCCTTCATAAGCCGCAGATCCCGGATCCTTTCTCCAAAGCCTTCCATCCTCTTCGCCCTCTTTCCGCTTTGCCGATCTTATCTTATAGAATATCAAATACGAATGACGGCGGTCAAGGCTCGCTTCGTTTACTTGATACAACCGTCAGTTGAGTTCCCGGAATGAAATAGGGAAAAGGCCGCACGATGCGATGCCTTTTCCCCTTCTCCGTATTCTGTTTCACGACAGGCCGGCTCCCGGTCAATCCTTATTCTCCGTGTCATGCATATGGCGCATCAGATCCAGGCACTTCGCGGCATAGCCGCATTCATTGTCATACCAGGCGATGAGCTTCACGAACCTGTCCCCCAGCATCATGCCCGCTCGGGCGTCGAAGATGCAGGTATGGGTGTTTCCGATGAAGTCTGCGCTTACCAGATCCTCGTCCACATACTCGATGATCCCCGCCATTTCTTCCCCGGAGGCCCGCTTTACCTCTGCGCAGATCTCCTCATAGCTGGTGGACTTCTCCAACTGGCAGGTGAGATCCACCACGCTGACATCCGCCGCCGGGATACGCATGGCCATGCCGGTGAGGCGGCCATTGAGCGCAGGGATCACTTTTCCTACCGCCCTGGCTGCGCCGGTAGAGGCTGGGATAATGTTTCCCACGATGCTGCGCCCGGAGCGGCGATCCTTGCCGGAGGCGCTGTCCACCGTTTTCTGTGTAGCGGTGGCGGAATGGACCGTGGTCATCAGCCCCAGCTCGATGCCAAACCGTTTCTGAATGACCATCGCCAGAGGAGCCAGACAGTTTGTGGTGCAGGAAGCATTGGAAACGATGTCCATTTCCGGGTCATGGGGCCGG
>JAEEGK010028731.1_pt1 | contig 11140 bp, 9 predicted proteins | sample 8958771 | NCBI WGS metagenome assembly JAEEGK01 (sample SAMN16246547, study PRJNA631951) | gut metagenome | biome: gut microbiome; feature: rumen; material: SC-attached | host: Bos | place: Iran: Karaj | collected 2018-10 | reverse complement strand
ACCCAGCTTGCCGGTCTTGGGGTCACGTGTGCACTGCTCGGGAGTGAACTTGTAAGCACCGTGGCTTGTACCGATAGAGATAGCCAGAGAGTCACAGCCGGAACGCTTGCTGAAGTCCTCTACCTCCTCGGGCTTAGTGTAGTGAGATACCTCGCTGGCAACCTCATCCTCTACACCTGCCAATACACCCAGCTCAGCCTCAACAGTTACATCGTGAGCGTGAGCGTACTCTACAACCTTCTTGGTAAGAGCGATGTTCTCCTCGTAAGGAAGAGCAGAACCGTCGATCATTACGCTTGAGAAACCGTTGTCGATACAGTCCTTGCAGAGCTCGAAGCTGTCTCCGTGGTCCAGGTGAAGAACAATCTGAGGATTTGCGCAACCCAGCTCCTTAGCATACTCAACGGCACCCTGAGCCATGTAGCGGAGGATAGTACCGTTAGCGTAGTTACGGGCACCCTTGGATACCTGCATGATAACAGGAGACTTGGTCTCAACTGCTGCCTGTACGATTGCCTGCATCTGCTCCAGTGTATTGAAGTTGAATGCGGGGATGGCGTAGCCGCCTGCTACTGCCTTGGCAAACATTTCACGGGTGTTTACCAAACCCAATTCCTTGTAACTTGTCATACGATTTTAAATTTAATTATATTTGATGATCAATAAATGTCCAATGCCTGAGGCCTCACCTCTCAACTCTCAACTCTCAACTCAGGAGAGCCCCTCCTTATTCGTGGGTGCAAAGTTACACCTTTTTTATGAAACGGCGAAACTTTAGTTTATTTTTTTACCAGATAGGTAACAGTTGGCAAATGGTCGCTGTATCCGTTCAGCCACACTCCGCCTGAGTGGGTACGCTTGGGAGTGCCCTTGTACTTGCCGTCCTGCTGTATCAGGTAGTCACGCCTGAAGATGTGGTAGCTGTGCAGGGTAAGTTCCTTATACTCCTTCGTATTATTCAGATCCAGCATATTGCGTGAGCATACAATCTGGTCAAAGAGGTTCCAGGCCCCCTGATAAGAGAGTGTCCCCTGCCCCTTGGAGCGCAACACATCCCACCAGGGATTGTAGAAGTCGCCTTCGCCTACATCTTTCATCTTACGCTTGGCACCCAGGCACTTGGCCATGGAGTTGTTGTCGGGGTCATCATTCATGTCACCCATCACCATGATGTGCTGGGCGGGATCGGCCTTACGGATGCTGTCCGTAAGGGCACGTACCTGGCGGCCGCCGTACTCGCGGAAGATTCCCTCGGCTCCCCTGCTGGGCCAATGGCATACGATTACCGTCAGCGGGTCTCCTGCCAGCATACCCTGAACGCACAGGAAAGGACGGGTGGCATGCGTGGTGTCGCCATTCTCATAGACATACAGTTTATGGAAGGCCTTGGTTACCTTGAAGGCCTTGGGGTTATAGATAAGGGCGCAGTCCACGCCTCGCTTGTCAGGCCCCTCTAAATGGATGAACTTATAGCCGCGCGCCTTCATATTAGGCTGGGCGCAAAGATCCTCCAGCGCCTTGTCATTCTCCACCTCCGATACACCGATGATGCTGGCTCCGTAGGACACCTTGTCAGTACCCAGGTCACAGAGCGCCTGGGCCATGTTCTTCAGCTTATTCTCATATTTGTTCCTGGTCCAGTGGTAGGAACCGTCAGGCAGGAAGTCAAAGTCATTCTTATTATAATCATGGACTGTGTCAAAAAGGTTCTCCAGGTTATAGAAACACACTGCATGACACTGAATCTGGGCTCTTACGGTTGCCGTGGCAGCCAGCAGCATTCCACCCACCAACGCTAAAGCTAATCTTTTCATTTTCTTTCCTATGGTATTTTGTTTATAATCTACAGTTATGCATAATAATTGAATCCTTGCAAAGATAGGGCTTTTTTTCATAACGCCGATAACTTTTCATATAATTTCTCTTTTTTTTATCCTAACGTATGGCGAGCCGGTTTTTTTTATGTATTTTTGCAAAAACATATAACATCAAATTACTATTATCATGAGAAAGAAGCATCAGCTTTTGGTTCTGGCATTGTTAACCGCACCATTGTGCTACGCTCAGACTAATACTGACACCATTGCTGTCAGCAATGTGGAGGAGGAAATCCGTCAGGAGAGCTCCTCGTTCGTTCTGTCTGAATCGCAGTTGGGCGAAGATGATGACCAGACCGTCAATGTCATTCAGGTTGGCTCGGCCAACAATGTTTACACCAGCAACATCGGGTATCAGTGGAGTCCTGTACGGTTCAAGTACCGTGCATATGACTCGCGCTACAATGATGTGTACATGAACGGCGTAATGGTCAACAACATCGAGAACGGGCGTTTCAACTTCTCCACCATCGGCGGTATGAATGACGCCACACGCAATCAGGATGCGTCCAGCCCGTTCGAGGACAATTCCTTCAGTATCTCCAACATGGGCGGCAGCAATAACTACAACTTCCGCGCCAGCATGCAGCCTGCGGGACATAAGGTAACCCTCTCCGGCGCCAACCGTAACTATACCCTGCGCGGCATGTACACTTACGGCACAGGCCTTACGGATAAAGGGTGGGCCTTCTTCGGCACTGTCGGCTACCGCTGGGCCAACATGCAGACGGCAGCCGTAAAGGGTACGTTCTACAACAGCCTGAGCTACTTCCTGAGTCTGCAGAAGGTGTTCAATGACAAGCACTCCCTGAACCTGGCCACCTGGGGCAACCCCACCGAACGTGCCCAGCAGGGTGCCTCTACCGACGAGGCTTACTGGCTGGCCAATGACCGCCAGTACAACCCCTATTGGGGTTACCAGAACGGCAAGATGCGTTCCAGCCGCGTAGTGAACAACTTTGAGCCTACTGCCTTGCTGACCTGGGATTACAAGATCAATGACAAGATGAAGCTTACTACCAGCCTCATCGGTAAATATGTAATGTATAGCGCTACCCGCCTGCAGTACAATGACTCCAGGAACCCGGCGCCTGACTACTGGAAGAACTTCCCCAGCAGCCAGTATGACGTATGGGACATTGAGAATGTGCAGAACTGGGATTACGCAATGGACGCCTGGCAGAGCAGCTATGACTACTGGACACGCAGCGATGCCAACCGCCAGATTAACTTTGACCAGCTGTATGCGGCCAACCGCACCAACAATGCCCTGGGCAAGGATGCGGCCTACTTCATTACCGCCAAGCATAATGACCACCTGAACCTGCGCCTGGGAAGCACCTTTGACTATAGCATCACTCAGAACACAAAGTGGCGCGTGGGACTGCAGTTAGGCACCAACAAGGGTATGCACTATCAGACTATCAACGATATGCTGGGAGCCAGATACCTGCATAATGTCAACAACTATGCCATCGGCACCTATCTGCCGGGCTCTGACCAGAGCTACTACAACCTGTATGACAGGCTGTACGGCGGCAACCGCATGATTGGCGAAGGTGACACCTACGGCTATGACTATGACATCACCGTACGGGATTTCAAGGCCTGGACCGCACTTTCATGGAACAGGGGAATCGGCCACTACTTTGTATCCGCCAAGATGGGCGGCACACAAATGTACCGCTACGGTCACATGAACAACGGTATCTGCCCCAATTATGCCGATGAGAACGGACGCGAGGTCAAGTTCTCCTACGGCAGAAGCCGGACAGCCGGTTTCCTGGACGGTGGCGTGAAGGCCGGTGCCACCCTCAATCTGGGCAAGGGACACGGCATTGCCCTTGGTGCCGGTTTTGAGACACGTGCGCCCTATGCCAACACCGCCTTCGTAAGCCCCGAGATGAATAACAACTTTGTCAAGAATCTCTATAACGAGAAGGTAGCCTCTGCCGAACTGGGCTATCGCCTTAACAACAACTGGCTGCAGCTGAACGTTACGGGCTACTTCTCACGTACCTTCGACGGCACAGAGTGGCAGAACTTCTACTTTGATGACGTAAACAGCTTCACCTACGTTTCCCTGACGGATGTCAGCAAGAACTTCTATGGTGTAGAGGTAGGAGCCAAATTCAAGATCAACAGCAGCCTGGACATCACTGCCATGACCACATGGAGCGACAACCTATACACCAACAATTCCGATTGTGTATATATGCTCAGCACCAAGGGAACAGAGAGCCACACCACCTGCTACAATAAGGGCATGCGCGAAAGCGGCACTCCCCTCTCTGCCTACAGTTTAGCAGTTAACTATCGCATCAAAAGATGGTATCTGTCTCTCATCGGTAACTACTACGACCGCATCTACCTCTCCTACAGCTCATGCTTACGTTACAAGGAGAATGTTGCGACTCAGGTGGAAGACCCCGTCACTGGTCAAATGATTACCACTTACGAGGTTCCTGAACAGAGCCCAGGCAAGGGTGGATTTATGTTGGACGCCAGCATCGGTAAGCAAATCTTCGTTGCCCATCACCCCATGAGCATCAACCTTACCCTTACCAACATCCTTAACAATACTGGCATCTGTACTGGCGGTTACGAGCAGAGCCGTAGCAACTATAGCACCAATAAGAACGGAACACAAGGCAACCAGCGTGTTTACGATTTCCGCAATAGCTACAAGAGATTCTATGCTCAGGGATTCAACTTTATGCTGAACATCAACTACCGCTTCTAAACCCCTATACATTATTATATATAAACAACAGAGACATGAAAAAGACATATATACTGCTCACCTTGGCATTAGGCCTTACGTTTTCTGCCTGCCAGGATACTGGCTGGGATGCAGAGCAATACACGGGCTATACCATCTGGAACAAAGAGCTCCAGGAGCATAATGTAATCTCCATCCAGGAACTGAAAGCAGAATTCAGCAGCTACATCAGCAACCAGAACCAGTTTGCCCAGGTTACTAACGACAGTATGCTGCGCGGAACAGTCATCTGTACGGATGACGGCGGAAACCTGACCCAGCAGATAATACTGCGTGACGGCACAAAGCAAAACCCTGGCTTTCTGGTTATCGGTGTGAACCAAGACGCACTCTATAACTTTATCCAGCCTGGTCAGGATATTCTGTTTAATCTGAAGGGGGTCTTTATTGGTGGATACGGGAAAAATGCTCAGTTGGGCTATCCCAGCAAGAATGCTGCCGGCGTTGAGCGTATCGGACGCATGAGTTCACAGGACTTCTGGAACCGCGTCAAGTTCCTGGGCGCTCCGGATGCTTCACGCATCGACACACTGGACTTTGCCGACGTCAAGAACCTGGACAAAGACCAGTGGGCAGGATGCATCGTTCGCGTAAAGGGAACCATCACCCCCAAGAGCACAGAGCGCTGGGTACTGGCTGCCCCCCAGGACGCTGATGCAGGTAACGGTGTTACCAACACCATTAACGTACAGGGCGGCGGCACACTGGACATACGTACCAGTACATACGCTGACTTTGCCAACTACCCCATCGAGAAAGATCATGTGTACACCATCTATGGTGTGCTGAGCAGATACACTGACGGATGGCAGCTGGGTATGCGTACCATGAGCGATATCAACTATTGATTATTAAAACAAAAAAAACTATATAACAATGAAAACAACTTTTAAAAGCATCCTCCTCGCCACATTAGGCGTATTCGCCTTCACTTGCTGCGAGGACGTTCCCGCACCGTATCAGCTACCCGGTACAGGGGACAAACCGCAGGAATCATCATTCTACTCCAGCACCAGCTGTGCTGACTGGTCTATGCTGGCTGCCGCTTCAGGCAACAACCCCTGGAGTCAGGGAAGCAGCTATACACAGGCTACCGGATACCAGAAGTGGGACGGTGCAGCTGCCAAGAGCAACCGCATGGCAGACGGCTACCTGATTTCACCGGGATTCTCAACCGTTACAGACAAGGGCGCTGCCTACATTACCTTCCAGTACTGCGTGGGCTACGCCAGCAACGATGCCCAGTTTGCTGACCACATCAAACTCTACGCCTCTACACAGTACGCCCCCGCTGACGGCTTTGTGGCAGAGAAGTGGACACAGCTTGACTGGAAGGCTACTCACACCAGCACCAACTGGGAACTGGCCACCACCAATGTTGTTCTTCCCGCAGAGTTCGTTAACAAGGAGAAGGTAAACATTGCCTTCTACTTCACCACCCCCAATGACACCAAATCCGTCACCTTCGAGATTAAGGAATTCAAGGCCGTAGCCGGCACACCCGCCTCGGAAGGCGGCGAAGGCGGCCAGGGCGAAGGTACTGAAGTAACCTGTGCACAGGCTGTAGAACTGACCAATGCACTGGCGGACGGCGCCACCTCTGCCGAGACCTACACCGTTACCGGTTATATCACAGAGGTATTCGGTAATGTCAGCAGGAACCAGCAGAGTTTCTGGATGGCCGACACCAAGGACGGCGGACAGGTATTTGAGGCTTACTGGGCCAACCTGCCAGAGGGCGTCAGCGCCTTTACAGTCGGCTCCAAGGTGAAGATTACCGGCCAGCTGATTAAGTATGTCAAGGACGGTAAGGTTACACCTGAGATTAAGAATGCCACTGTGGTTATCATCGAAGCCGGCGAAGGCGGTGAAGGTGGAGAAGGCGGCGGTGGTGAGACATCGGAATACAGCATCGACCTCTCCTATACCGGCGGCACCAACTTCTATGACAATGGTATAGCCACTATCAATAACGTAGCTGACTGCAAGGTGCTGAAGATTGGCACCTCAAAGGCGGCCGGTGACTTCACCGTGACTGTTCCTGCCGGTAAGCACAGTTTCTATGCCATCACCTGGAAGGGGGGAGATGCTGCTGATGTAGTACTGAAAAACGGAGATGAGGTCCTTGAGACTGTTACCGTTCAGCCCAATGACGGTGCAACCAGCAATTCGCCCTACACCATTACCGTGACTGAAGATGACAAGTACGAGTTCGAGGTCAGCGAGGCCTGCACCATTACTGTTACATCAGACAAGCGTGTCATCTTCTTCGGTATTAAATAAAGAATCTATACATTTAACAATTCAAGCCCGGAGCAATGTGTCTCTGGGCTTGTTTTTTGAGCAAAAGTTAAAGGAAATCAATAAAAAATTATACTTTTTTGGGTTATTTTTGCAAAAAAGTTAAATTTTGTTTGGAAGGAATAATAAAATCACTTATATTTGCAACAACATCAAACTAAACAAGTGTTATTTTATTTTATTTATTAACTAAAACGATTTACATCATGAAAGCAGTTAAATTACTTCTTGCAGCAGTAGCAATGACTTTTGCAATGGGTGCAAATGCACAGTTCTTCAATGGCAAGTTTACCGCTAGTGTAAGCGGTGGTGCATATTCTCCAGGTAGTGCTGGTGCATGGAATATTGGCGTTGGTTATCAGAAGCCTATCACTGATTTTGACGGTTTCAACCTGGCATGGGACATGTTAACCGTTGACTTTACCGACACATTCAAGGCTGCTGGTGACAATTGGGCAATTGGCGTTAAGAGTGGTCTGCGTGGTTTCTCTCCTTCTTTCTGGGGTGACAACTGGCGTGGCTATGCTAACATTGCTGGTGGCTATACCTATCTTGGCGGTGCTAAGACAAGCGCATTTGTTTTGAATGCAGGCGCTGGTTTGCAGTTCAAGGAGAAATTCTCCTTCGGCTACACTTTCCAGTACGAGACAGCTGGTAAGAGCAAGATTCACTTTGGCACCATTGGTTTCACTTTCTAAGCAAACTAATATAAGCTATTTATAATTATGGGGTAGGCTAAACGGCCTACCCCATTTTTTGATTTAAAGTCTAAGTTCCTGACTTGAAGAGAAAATATTTCGGAGAAAACTTGGCAGAAAAAGAAAAAAGCCATACCTTTGCACGCAAAATCATTAATAACAGCTCCTTATCAACTTCCTGACAGGGAAAATCGGGAGCACAAAACAAAAGAAATATGAAAGAAGGAATCCATCCCGAAAACTATCGCCCCGTAGTGTTCAAGGACATGAGCAACGGCGATATGTTCCTGAGCCGCTCTACCGCTAAGAGCAATGACACCGTTGAGTTCGAGGGCGAGACTTACCCCGTAATCAAGTTGGAAATCAGTAACACCTCTCACCCCTTCTATACTGGTAAGAGCAAGCTGGTTGACACAGCCGGTCGTGTTGATAAGTTCATGAGCCGCTACGCTCGCATGAAGAAGTAATTCCGGGCAGGCCTCAGAACAGAGAAAATAATAGGAGAAGAGGTGTAGATGATTTATAACGTCTGCACCTCTTTTTCTTTTCCAGCACTCCCCCTACTCCATCCCCAAGCAATGAGAAGAAGCTATTATTACCTTATATTATTATGCACGGCCATCTGTATGGCTGCCTGTAACAAGGAAGATGACGGCAATACGCCTTCCGGCTCCGAGGACAAACTTGTGTCCCTGATAGGCCGGGATGCCGAAGCATACCAGCAGCGTATGGAGGTTCCTGCCGTTAAGGACCAGAGTATGTTTATTGTACACAGTACTGCCAAGTACGGTGTTACCTATACCCTGGAATGGGACAAGGTACTGAAGATGCAGCGATGGGCGGCCTACAGCATTACGGACCTGAATGCCGTTGCAAACTGGAACCGTAAGAACTGGGAAGGTGCGACATGGCAGGGTGTTACCTATAACGGTGATCCCTTTCAGGAAGACCCTATATTACCCGCTCAGTACCGCACTCATCTGAGCGATTACCGTAGCAGCGGGTTCACACGCGGACATATCGTAAACTCACAGGATCGCCTGATGTCACAGAATGCCAACGGGCAGACGTACTACCTGTCCAACATACAGCCGCAGATTTACGACTTCAATGCCGGCATCTGGCTGAATATGGAAAACTGGGTGCACCGTCTGGGATTCAACAAGACCAAACGCAAGGCACTGTACATTGCCAAGGGAGGTACATCCACCCCCACGGCAAGCATCCCCAATCCGCTGAAGCCGGCAGAAGAATTCGGGGGCAGAACAAGTCTCAACGTACCGCGTTACTTCTGGATGGCTATCCTGCGACAGGACAACAACAATCAGTATCATTCCATTGCCTTCTGGGCCGAGCACAAGGCGAATGCTGCCACGGATATCAAGAACTACACCATCAGCATTGATGAACTGGAATCCAGAACGGGCATTGACTTTTTCCCCAACCTGCCGGACAACACTGAGGCTGCGGTTGAGGCTAACAGGAATCTGAACGAATGGGAATGGTAAAGAGGGCCCCCTCTCCCCAGCCCTCCCCCAAATAGGAGGGAGCCTATAATTTGAACGGCAGAATGTTCAGTAATCAATAATCAACGTTCAATGATAAAAAAATGAGAAACATATTACTTTTCTTGGCAATAGCTATGACTGTGACATTATCGGCACAGCAGGTGAAGATGCGGGATGTATTTGCACAGGCACCTGACAGTATATTCCCCTTATTGACGAAGAATAACAAGTTGGACTGCATAGACTTCATAGAGAATAAAATGAGGGCAAGGGTGAAGAACAGGTTTGACTCCTATTCTGAACTGACAGTCCTTACAGATAACTATCTGCAGCTTCAGGCTTCAGACAAGAGTTCCGTGGAGATGAAACTTGTGAATGACTCACTTATCTGCCTGGTCAGGACCTATTACGGTCCGGGAGCAGACAGTCAGGTGTTCTTCTATAATACGGCATGGCAGCCTGTAAGCTATAACCTGGAGCGCCCCAAGGCTGACGATTTCTTTCTGCCGGATGCTGACGGGGAGGTTTGCGGTCTGTTGCGTCAGCTGCCCCTCATTAAGGCCAGCCTCAGCCGTGACGATACCACCCTGACATGGGAACTGCAGATAACAGAACTGACTGAGACACAGAAAAGGACCATTGAGCATTCTCTGGGAGCATTAGCGGTGAAGTTATAACGGGAAGACCACGACGATAACAAAAGATTAGATGGATATTAAAGATATCAGGCCAAGAAAAGGAAAAGATTGCATACGGATAGCAGATAGCGACGAGTTGGTGGTTGTGGAACATTTCAACGGCTTGCCGGCCGGCAGGATTCGCCCATTGGATCACGGCATTATCATTATCTGTACGGAAGGTACGGCCAATTTTGTGTACGACGGGCAACCTATAGAGCTATACAAGAACGACCTGTTCCTGTTTATGGCACACTCGGTGGTAGAGAAGTTCGTGTCGTCGTGCGACTTTGACTGTCGCGAGCTGTGGTTCTCGCGCGGCGAACTGTGGAACATGAATATGTACATTAAAAGCAGTCTAGCCGACATCCTGTCCTTAAAGCACACCCCCAAGGTGACATTAGGTCCCGAGGAGTGGACCCTTTTTGATGCCTACTACCAGCAGCTGTGTCATCACATGCGTAACAGTTCGCAGGTGCTTTATCCCGAGATTGTACGTTCCATAGTAGGTACTATCCTGCTGGAAACGCTCTCTGTGCTGCGCCGCGACAACAACCTGTCCCAGGACAAGGAAAAGGCCAGCAAGAGCGACCTGCATGGCAAGAAGCTGGCCGAACGCTTCCTGCAGTTGGTGGAACAGAGCGACGGACGGATTCGACGTGTGGACGAGTTTGCACAGATGCTCAACGTAACACCCAAGTACCTGTCGAAACTGCTTATGGAGACCATGAACCGCAAACCCAGCGTCATGGTGGATTTCTATACGCTGAAGGCGATAGAAAACAGACTGCGATTCACCGACATGACCATGCAGCAGATATCCAACGACCTGAACTTTCCCAATGCTTCGTTCTTTGGAAAGTATTTCAAGGCACATTCCGGCATGACCCCGATGGAGTATCGCATCAGATATCATCAGGAGGGGAAAGACAAAAAGGAATGATCCCCACCAGAGGAGAAGGTATGGTTTTTATTTGGCCATCTGGATGGCTTCGAGCACACAAACCTTCTCCTTCTGCCACTTGGACTTCTTGTAAGAGAAGTGGCTGACGTCCCCTTTATTGGTTTCGAACTCGAAGGTCAAGGGATCTTCGGAGCGGAAGATACCTTCGAAGATTTCCTTGGGACAGCAGATATTGATACGGGTGGCAATACTCTTCATCTTGCGTTCGCGATAGAAGACATGGAAATCCGATGACTCGTAAGATACGGAGCCAGCACGGAGCCTGACGCTGTGGATGTCAGAATCAAGGGCCGTATAGGTCATATTAAGTACTACAGAATCCCGACCTGTATT